>Ga0335080_10000037_pt1 | contig 145338 bp, 149 predicted proteins | sample Lox_Sample_34_FD_206720 | JGI IMG/M metagenome (GOLD analysis project Ga0335080, IMG submission 206720) | Soil microbial communities from Loxahatchee National Wildlife Refuge, Florida, United States - Lox_Sample_3.4 | ecosystem: Environmental > Terrestrial > Soil > Wetlands | place: USA... | reverse complement strand
CGCCGCGGTACTGGTCGTACGACGAGTCGAACACGAGCGCCCGCGGCGGCGCGTCCGCGACCCCGGCCGGCGCGGGGACGCGCTCGATGATCGCATCGAGGACGTCGGGCACGCCGACACCGGTCTTCGCCGAGATTCGGAGCACGTGCGTCGGATCGTCGCCGAGGAGGTCCGCGACCTCCACCGACGCGCCGTCCGGGTCGGCCTGCGGCAGGTCGATCTTGTTCACGACGGGGACGATCTCGAGCCCGTTCTCGATCGCGAGGTAGGCGTTCGCGAGCGTCTGCGCCTCGATCCCCTGCGCCGCGTCGACGACGAGCAGCGCGCCCTCGCACGCCTGGAGCGACCGCGAGACCTCGTACGTGAAGTCGACGTGCCCGGGCGTGTCGATGAGGTTGAGCTCGTAGCCCTTCCAGCTGACACGGACCGCCTGGGCCTTGATCGTGATCCCGCGCTCGCGCTCGAGCTCCATCGAGTCGAGCACCTGCGCCCGCATCTCGCGCGCGGAGACGGCGTCGGTGAGCTCGAGGATGCGGTCGGCGAGCGTCGACTTGCCGTGGTCGATGTGCGCGATGATCGAGAAGTTGCGGATCCTGCTCTGGTCCATGGCCTGGCGGCGATGGTACTCGCAGGGGCCGCCGCCGATCCGGGTTCGCCCCGATGCCCGGGGCGCGCACGGCGCGAAGGTAGCGGTGACTCGACAGGAGGTGCCGAATGGCGACGACCGCCGTGAACCGGGACGCCGACGCGCGGGCGGAGGAGCATGCGAAGGAGGCCGAGCGGCTGCTCAAGACGACCTGGCTGACCTCGCACATCAAGGCGCAGGCCCACGCGACGCTTGCCGTGTACTACGCGACGAAGCGCGGTGACGGCGAATAGCGCCGGTCCGCTCTAGGCGCGGCGCAGCCGGGTGCGGAGCGACGCGAACGCGCTGAGCTCGCGCACCTGGAGAAGCCGGCAGCAGGCGAGGTACGTCAGCACCGCGGCGGTGAGCGCGAGCCCGAGCGAGACGAGCTGGGCGCCGAACGAGCGCCCGAGCGCGGAGTCGAGCGGACGCCACACGGTCCAGGCGACGGCGGCGACGACCGCCGAGGCGACGAGCACCTTCAGCGTCGTGGCGGCGATCGCGCCTCCGTCCACGCCGCCGAGTCGGCGGCGGAGCAGGACGAACAGCGCCCAGCTGCCGGCGAGGTTCACGACCGCCGTCGACAGCGGGATCCCCCACACGCCGTAGCGGTAGAACCACCAGTCGAGCAGCGCGTTGAGGAACAGGTTCCCGAGCGCGACCATCGTCGGGATCCAGTTCGACTGGAGGCTGAAGAAGGCGCGGTTGAGCATCAGCATCGCGCCGTTGAAGACGAGCCCGGCGCTGAAGGCCGCCAGCGCGCCGGCGACGACCGGCGTCTGGCTCGGCTCGAACTTGCCGCGCTGGAACAGGATCCGCACGATCGGCTCCGCGAGCACCGCGCTGATCACCGCCGCGGGGACGAGCAGGAACACGATCTGGCGCAGCCCGGTGCTGACCGTCTCGCGGAAGCGGCCGATGTCGCCGCGCGCGGCGAACCGTGACAGCGACGGGAAGAGCACCGTCGCGATCGCCACCGAGAAGATCCCCTGGGGGAGCATGTAGATGAGGAATGCCTTCTGGATCGCGCTCGGCGCGAGCTTCGGGTCGATGAAGCGCGACGCGAAGAACGTGTCGATGACGGCGTTGAAGTTGATCAGTCCGAGCCCCAGCGTCACCGGCACCATCAGCACGAAGACGCGCTTCACCGCCGGGTCGCGCCAGTCGATCACCATCTGCAGATGGCCGTCGCGGCCGCGCAGCCACGGCACCGGCAGCAGCGTCTGGATCACCGTCGCGATCAGGATCGAGAATGCGTAGACGTAGAGCTGCGCGTTCATCGTCGTCGCGTTCGGCACGCCGATGACGAGCCCGACGATGATCGCGAGGTTCCAGAACACGGGCGAGATCGCGGGCACCGTGAAGTGGTCGTAGCTGTTGAGGATCCCGACGATGATCCCGGAGATGCCGAGCAGGACGACGATCGGGAAGAGCACGCGCGAGAGACCGACCGCGAGCGCCTGGTCGCCGCCCGGGTTCCCGAACAGGCCGATCACCTGCGGCGCGATCAGGATGTAGATCACCGTCAGCGCGCTCAGCCCGAGCAGCATCAGCCAGAACAGGCTCGACGCGACGCGCCATGCGCGCTTGCGCTCACCTTTCTCCAGCAGCTCGCTGAAGACGGGGACGAACGCCGACGAGAGCGCGGCGTCGGCGACGAGCGCCCGGATCAGGTTCGGGATCTGGAACGCGACGGTGAACGCGTTGATGCTGCCCGCGACGCCGAAGAAGTTCGCGGTGACGATCTCGCGCACGAGGCCGAGCACGCGCGAGAGTCCCGTCGCGGCGGCGAAGATCGCGGTCGAGACGGCGAGCCGGCGGCGCGTCGGCTCGGGCATGCCCTCGTGCGGGACCGGGCGCTCCGGCGTCGGGACGAACGCGGTCTCCGCGGCCGAGAACGAGTCCTGCTCGAGCGCGGCCACCGTCTCCGCCTCCTCGAGCGCGTCCCAGCCGAGCTCGAGCTCGTCCGCGTCCCGGCGGGCGGCGTCCTCACGGAGGCGCGCGGGGCGGATGACCATCGTCGGCTGGTCCGACGCGTCGGCCACGAGCGGCCGGCTCTCGACGGTCGTCTCGTCGGGGTCGAAGTACGTCTGCTTGCCCTGCGCGCGGCGGCGGCGGTCGCGTTCGAGGCGACGCTCGTGCCGCTCGTGCTCGCGGTCGTCGCTCACAGCATGAGCATAGGGAGCCGGGGTGTCAGGAGCCGCTGCGGCGGTCCTTGCCCGACCGGCGGTCCTCGCCCGAGCGGCGATCGCGGCCGGAGCGGCGTTCCCCCGTCGGCGGGGGCCCGTCGTCCCGCGTGCGGCGATCCTTGTCGGCGCGCCGGTCGTCGGACCGGCGGTCGTCGCCCGCCCGCTTCTCGTCCATGGCCGCGTGGTTCGGGCCGGGGGCAGGCTCTCCTGCCGCTTGCTACCATGCCCGGGCCCGCAGACGCGGGCGTTTTCACGCCATGCCGAACATCAGACAGCAAGAGAAGCGCGTCCGCCAGGCGACCCGGCAGCGGGCCGAGAACCTCCGCTGGCGGTCGACCGCCAAGACGCTCATGCGCCGGCTGCGCGAGGCCGTCGACGACGGCGACGCCGAGGCGGTCGCGCTCAGGCACAAGGAGCTCGTCCGCTGGCTCGACAAGGCCGCGGCGAGCGGTGCGATCCACAAGAACACCGCCGGGCGCCGCAAGGCGCAGGCCGCCCGCATCGCCGCGGGCTCGCCCGTCGCGTAGGCGTCGCTACGCCGCGCGTTCGCGCGGACGGGTGATGTCGACGAGCGCGCGCTCGAGCTCGAGGTCGGACGGGAGCCGCGAGCCGCCCTTCGACGCCGCGTCGAGCTCGGCGAGGCGCACGACCGCGTCCGACAGCTCCTCCGGCGAGAAGTTCGCCGCCTGCGCGAACGCCTTCTCGGCGGCGTACGGGTGCATCTTCAGCTGGGCGGCGGCGTCCTTCGGGCGGACGCCCTCGTCGGCGAGTCGCGCGCACCGCCGGACCTTGCCGACGTGGCTCGTGAGCATGGCGACGAGCCGGACGAGCTCCCCCGAGCGCGGACGGTCGGATCGCTCGAGGAGCGACTCCGCGGCGCCGAGAACCGCGGCGACGTCGCGCCGGCCCCACGCGTCGGTGAGCGCGAAGATCGACGTCTCGGCCAGCGGGCTCGCAATCCGCTCGACGTCGGCGAGCGTGATCGGATCGCCTGCGGCCCACGTCGCGAGCTTGTCGATCTCCGTCGTGAGCGCGTCGAGGTCCTCGCCGACGACCTCGACCAGCCCGCGGCAAGCCTCCGCGTCGGCCTTCGCTCCCACCCGCTTGAACTGCTCGGCGACCCAGTCGTGGATCCGGCGCTTCTGGACGTCGTAGGCGAGGATCTCTCCCGTCTTCGCCACCGCCTTCCCGAGCGGCGAGTCGGCCTTGACCTCCTCGCCGACGAGCGCGAGCACGGTCGCAGGCGCCGGCGAGGCGAGGTAGGCGGCGATCTCCTTCGCGTCGGCCGCCTTCCAGCGCTCCACGCCGTCGACGATGACGAGCCGGCCCTCGCCGACGAACAGCCCGAGCGAGTTGCACGCCGCGACGGCGTCCTCGCCGGACGCGTCGTGCGCGCTCAGATGCTCCGTTGCGTCGTCACCGATCCGCTCACGGAGCCGGTGGAGGGCGCGCGCGATCTTCGGCCGGTCGCTGCCGGTGAGGAGATAGGCCGGCTTCAGCTCGGTCGCCACGACGCCAAGCATAAGCGGCGGCCACGAGCACGCCCGCCGCGAGCGCCGCGGCCGCGGCGGGAGAGCGGATCTGAGCGCCGGGGAGCCCGCCGAACAGCCGGGCGCACCCGGCGAGGTACGCGGCGCACCAGCCGTTCGCCTGCGCGAGCACGACCGCGAGCGGGCGCGCCACCGGCGCCGCAACCGCCGAGACGAGCGCGAGGCCGAGCATCGGCGCGACCGCGGGTGCCGCTGCCGCGTTCGCGGGCACGGTCACGAGCGGGATCTGATGGAACTGGAACCACGAGACCGGCGCGGTCGCGAGACCGCACGCCGCGGAGACGGCGACGCAGGCACGCAGGGACTCCGGCAGCGGATAGCCGTCGAGGACGCGGCGGATCCGGGGCGCGAGCACGAAGATCGACAGCACCGCGGCGAACGACAGCTGGAAGCCCGCATCGAGCAGCAGGTACGGGTTCCACGCGAGCAGCCCCGCGGCGGCGAGCACGAGCGCATGCCACGCGTCGCGCTGCCGTCCGAGCAGCCATGCGAGCGAGCCGAGGATCCCGACGACGCCCGCACGGATCACCGACGGCTGCGGCCCCACTGCGAGCACGTACCCGCCGATCGCCGCGATCGCCCCGACCTCGGCCCAGAGGCGCGAGACCCCGAGCAGGAACAGCAGCCCGAGCGCGCCTCCCGCGACCACGACGACGTTCCCGCCGCTGACGGCGAGCAGGTGGTAGAGGCCGCTCGCGCGGAAGCGCTGCTTCAGCGTGTCGCTGAGACCCTGGTCCTCGCCGAGGACGACACCCTCGATCACCGCCTGGCGCTCCCCCGCGAGACCGGGCGCGCCGTCGCGCGCGAGCCACGCGTGCAGCCGGTCCGCGACGCCGCCGACGCCGCCGCGACGGCCGACGATGCGCCAGGCGTCCGCGTGAAGGACGGCGTGGACCCCGTGACGGCGGAGCCACGTACGCTCGTCGAATCCGTTCGAGGGTCCGCGCGGCGCGCGAAGCTCGCCGAGCAGGGACAGGGTCGCGCCCTGCGGCGGCGCGCGGCCCGGCGGCAGCTCGAGCAGCACCGGCTCGTGCGGACGGAGGTCTCCCCAGCGGACGACGAGCGCCCGTACGCGTGTCTCGAAGCGGCCCGGCCGCGCCGGCTCCTCGGTCTCGACGAGGGCGCGCTCGGCCGTCCCGATCCGGGGCGCCAGCACGCTCGCGTCGAGCGCCGAGAGCCGGTGGCTCGCCCACCACCACCCGGCGAGCCCGACGGCACAAGCTGCGGCGGCGACGCGCGCGCGGCGGTCCCGCCCCGCGAGAGCGACCGCAGCCGCGACCGCACCCGGCAGCGCGAGGACGACGAGGCCGACGCGCGCCCCGTTCGCGACCGCGAGCCCGGCGCAGAGCGCGGTGGCGAGGAGCGTCGGCACGCGCATGCTCACGGCAGCACGAGCCCCTTCAGCTGGGCGATGCGCGACGGCCCGATCCCGGGCACGGCGTCGAGCTCGTCGACGGCGTGGAACGCCCCGTGCGCCTGGCGGTACGCGACGATCTTCGCCGCCGTGGCGGGCCCGATCCCGGGCAGGGCGTCGAGCTGCTCGGCGGTCGCGGTGTTCAGATCGAGCGGCGCCGACGGCGAGGCGCCCGCGGCCGGAGGGGGAGCCGCGACCGCCCCGCCGCCGGGACTCCGGGCCGGGACGACGATCTGCTCGCCGTCGGCGAGCGGGGCGGCGAGGTTGACGAGCGCGACGTCCGCCTTCGCGGTCGCGCCGCCGGCGAGCGCGACGGCGTCGGCGATCCGCGTCCCCCGGCGCAGCCGGTAGAGCCCGGGCCGCCGCACCGCGCCGACGACGTCGACGACGACCCGCGGGACGGCGGCCGGAGCCGCGCGCCGCGCCGGCCGCAGCGGCCCCGCCCCCGGCCGCGCGGCCGCGCCGCCGCCGTGGTGGCGCACGACCACGACCGCGGCGACGACCAGCAGCAGCGCAACGGCGAGCAGCCGCCGCCGCGAGGGCGAGAGCGCCGAGAGCTCCATGTCGTCGATTCTGACAACGCAACCGTCACGGAAGCGTCACAGCTTCGTGGCGATTTGCGGCAGAGGCCTAGCCGACGACGAAGTTGACGAGCTTCTCCGGCACGACGATCGTCTTCCGCACCTCGCAGCCGTCCAGGTGCGCCTGCACGCGCGGCTGCTCCAGAGCGCGCGCGACGAGCTCGTCCTCTGCGAGGCCGACCTCGACGTCGAACCGGTCGCGCACCTTCCCGTTCACCTGGACGACGAGCTCGAACGTCTCCCGCACGAGCTGCCTCTCGTCGGCGACGGGCCACGCCGTCTCCCACAGCCGCCCGTGGCCGAGCCTCCCCCACAGCTCCTCGGCGACGTGCGGCGCGTACGGCTGGATCAGCGAGACCGCCGTCTCGGCCGCGAACCGGGCCCCCGGCGCGGCCGGATCGTCGGAGAGTGCGTTGACGAGCTCCATCACCGCCGAGATCGGCGTGTGGAACTGGAACCGCCGCAGGACGTCGTCGCTCACCTTCGCGATCGTCTCGTGCGCCTTCCGCACGAGCGGCCCCTCTCCCGCCTCCGCCGGCGCGCGCTCGGCGACCTCGTCGACGACGCGCCAGAGCCGGCGCAGGAAGCGGACGATTCCCTCGATCCCGGACTCCGTCCATTCCATGTCCTGGTCGGCCGGGCCCATGAAGAGGATGTAGAGGCGCACGGCGTCGGCGCCGTAGGCCTCGACCACCTCGTCGGGCCCCATCACGTTGCCCTTCGTCTTCGACATCTTCGTGCCGCCCATCGTCACCCAGCCCTGGTGGAACAGGCGCGCGAACGGCTCGCGGAAGTCGAGCATCCCGAAGTCCGCCATCGCCTTGACGAAGAAGCGCGAGTAGAGCAGGTGGCCGGTCGCGTGGTCGATCCCGCCGATGTACTGCGAGACCGGCAGCCAGTAGTCGACGACGCCGCGGTCGAACGGCGCGCGGTCGTTGTGCGGGTCGACGTAGCGGAGGAAGTACCAGGACGAGTCGACGAACGTGTCCATCGTGTCCGGGTCGCGCCGCGCCGGGCCGCCGCACGACGGGCACGCGACGTTGATCCACTCCTCGTTGGACGCGAGCGGGGGCTTGCCCTTCGGCGCGTAGTCGTCGACCTCCGGGAGCAGCACCGGCAGCTCGTCCTCCGGCACCGGCACGATCCCGCACGCGTCGCAGTAGACGATCGGGATCGGGCAGCCCCAGTAGCGCTGCCGCGAGAAGCTCCAGTCGCGCAGCCGGTACGAGACGGTCGCCTCACCGCGGCCCTCCTCCGCCAGCCGCGCCACGATCGCGCGTGCGCCGTCGGCGGCGGGGAGACCGTCGAAGCCGTCCGAGTTGAGCAGGCGCCCGTCCTCGCCGACGACCTCGATCACCGGGAGGCCGAACGCGTCGGCGAACTCGCGATCGCGCTCGTCGTGCGCGGGCACGGCCATGATCGCGCCCGTGCCGTAGTCCATCAGGACGTAGTCGGCGACCCAGATCGGGAGCTGCTCGCCGTTGACCGGGTTCGTCGCGTAGCGGCCGGTGAAGACGCCGGTCTTCGCCGTCTCGGCGGCGCGGTCCTCGGCCCGGCGCGCTCCCGCGCGGCGCGCGTACGCCTGCGCCTCCTCGCTCGCGTGCGCCTCGACGAACGGGTGCTCCGGCGCGACGACGAAGAAGGTCGCGCCGAAGAGCGTGTCGGCGCGCGTCGTGAAGACCGGGATGTCGAGGTCGAGCTCGTCGACGCGGAAGAGGATCTCGGCGCCCTCGGAGCGGCCGATCCAGTTGCGCTGGATCGTCATCGTGCGCTCGGGCCACTCGCCGCCCGGCGGCAGCTCGTACTCGAGCAGCTCGTCCGCGTAGGCCGTCGTCTTGAAGAACCACTGCGTCATGTTCCGCAGCTCGATCGCGGCCCCGCAGCGCTCGCAGTGGCCGTCGACGACGTACTCGTTCGCGATCACCGTCTGGTCGTTCGGACACCAGTTGACCGGCGCCTCCTTCCGGTAGGCGAGCCCGTTCTCGAAGAACTTCAGGAACAGCCACTGCGTCCAGCGGTAGAAGCCGGGCCGGTGCGACGAGACCTCGCGGTCCCAGTCGATCGCCCAGCCGAGCCGCTTCATCTGCGTGCGGATCGCGGCGATGTTGCGCTCGATGATCTCGCGCGGATGGCCGCCCTCGCGGATCGCGGCGTTCTCCGCCGGCAGCCCGAACGCGTCCCAGCCCATCGGGCGCACGACCGTCCAGCCCATCCGCCGGCGGACATGCGTCTGCACGTCCCCCATCGTGTAGTTGAGGACGTGGCCCATGTGCAGGCTCGAGCCGGAGGGGTACGGCAGCATCTCGAGCTGGTACCAGTGCGTGTCGTCCTGCGTCCCCGGCTCCGGATTCGGGACGTGGAACGTCTCCGCCTCCTCCCAGACGCGCTGCCACTTCGCTTCGATCGCCTTCGGGTCGTACCGGTCGTCCATGTCCCTCCAGAGACGAAAAAGCCTCTCCGAGGAGAGGCCGTGGGAAGCCGGTGCGGCTCGCGCCGCACGTGACTTCCTCTGCTAGATAAGCCGCTCCTGCATTGGCCGAGACTGTAGCAACCTGTACGGTCGGCGTCATGCTCGAGCTGTTCCCATCGTCTGCGCGGATCGAGGGTGGCGAGCTGTCGCTCGGCGGCGTCGCCGCGTCGAGGCTCGCCGAGGAGCACGGCACGCCGCTCGTCGTCTACTGCGAGGAGACGCTGCGCGCCCAGGCGCGCGCGTACCGCGCGGCCGCCCCGGACGCGCTCGTCGTCTACGGGACGAAGGCGTTCGCGAACGTCGAGGTGCTGCACGTGCTCGCCGGCGAGGGGATCGGCGCCGACGTCTCGACGCTCGGCGAGCTCGCGTTCGCGCTTCGGGCCGGGATCCCCGGCGAGCAGCTGCTGTTCCACGGCAACAACAAGTCGGACGAGGAGCTGCGCGCCGCCGCGGAGGCGGACGCGACGGTCGTGATCGACGCGCCCGACGAGCCGGCGCGCGCGGCGGCCGCCGGCGTGCGGCGCGTGCTCGTGCGGCTGACACCCGGCGTCGAGGCGGTCACCCACGAGGCGATCGCGACGGCGCACGACTCGTCGAAGTTCGGGCTCGCGCAGGACGACGCGCTCGCCGCGATCGACGTCGCGCGCGGGCTCGGGCTCGAGGTCGCCGGCATCCACTTCCACGTCGGCTCGCAGCTGGCGCAGATCGACGAGAGCCTCGTCGCGGTCGACCGGCTCGCGGCGTTCTGCCAGCACGCGCGCACCGAGCTCGACTGGACGCCGTCGGTCGTCGACCTCGGCGGCGGCCTCGGCGTGCGGCACAACCGCGACGAGCATCCGCCGGAGATCGGCGCATGGGTGCCGCCGCTGCTCGAGCGCCTGCGCGAGCGCTGGCCCGACCCGGTGCAGGTCGTGCTCGAGCCGGGCCGCTCGCTCGTCTCGCGCGCCGGCGTCACGCTCTACCGCGTCGGCGTCGTCAAGGACAGCGGGGGCGTCTCGTACGTCGCGATCGACGGCGGCATGTCGGACAACCCGCGGCCGCAGCTGTACGGCGCACGCTACGAGGCGCTGCTCGCGAACCGGGCGGAGGAGCTCCCAACCGGCGTCTACCGTGTCGCCGGCAAGCACTGCGAGTCGGGCGACGTGCTCATCGACGCGGTCGAGCTGCCGCGGCCGGAGCGCGGCGACCTGCTGGCGGTGCCGGCGACGGGCGCGTACACGCTCGCGCTCAGCTCCAACTACAACGGCGTGCCACGGCCGGAGGTCGTGCTCGTCCGCGACGGCGAGGCGCGCGTGATCCGCGCACGCGAGACGGTCGACGACATGCTCCGGCTCGAGCGCTAGCGCGCGCGAGCAGCCACGAAGCCGGGACGCACGAGCCGCGGCGGCGCTTTCAGGCCCGCGTCGCGCACCGGCGGGTTGACCGGCTCGACGCACGGCGGCGCGCCGAAGCTCGCGGCGCGTCGGTCCGGCGGTGCGTCGGCGTAGAGCGTCGTCCGCTGGCGCGGGAGGCGGCCGTTCGCGCGGATCAGCGCCTCCATCTGCTCCGGCGTCATCTCCTGTCCATGCTCGGAGCCGGCGGCGCGCGAGATCGACTCGTTCATCAGCGTGCCGCCGAGGTCGTTGACGCCGGCGCGCAGCGCGGCCGCGACCCCGCGCGGGCCGAGCTTCACCCACGACGCCTGCACGTTGTCGATCCACGGGTGGAGGGCGATGCGGCCGACGGCGTGCACGAGCAGCGCCTCGCCGAACGTCGGGCCGCGGCGCGCGCGGCCCTGGACGTACATCGGCGCCTCCATCGGCACGAACGGGAGCGGGACGAACTCGGTGAAGCCGCCGCTGCGGCGCTGCTGCTCGCGCACGGCGACGAGATGGCGCGCCCACGCGCGCGGTCCGTCGACGTGGCCGAACATGATCGTGTTGTTCGAGCGGAGGCCGAGGGCGTGCGCGGTGTCGTGCACCTCGAGCCACTGAGCGGTCGTGATCTTGTCCGGGCAGATGACCGCGCGGATCTCGTCGTCGAGCACCTCGGCGGCGGTGCCCGGCAGCGAGCCGAGGCCGGCGCGGCGCAGGCGGAGCAGGTACTCGTCGAGCGGGAGGCCGAGCGTCGCCGCGCCCTGCCAGATCTCGAGGGCGGAGAACGCGTGCACGTGCATCTGCGGCAGCGCGTCCTTGATCGCGCGGACGACGGACTCGTAGTAGTCGCCGGTGAACGACGGATGGATGCCGCCCTGGAGGCAGACCTCCGTGGCGCCGCGCTCCCACGCCTCGACGGCGCGGCGGACGATCTCCTCGTGCGGGACGAGGTACGCCGGGCCGCGGAGGTTCGCGGCGAGCTTCCCCTTCGAGAACGCGCAGAAGCCGCAGCGGAAGTAGCAGACGTTCGTGTACTGGATGTTCCGCGTGACGACGTAGCTGACCTCGTCGCCGTTCGTCTCGCGGCGCAGCCGGTCGGCCGCGGCGTAGACGCGCTCGCGCTCCTCGCCGCGCGCGGCGAAGAGGCGGGCGATCGCGTCCTCGTCGAGCTCCTCGCGCGAGTCCGTCGGCAGCGCGTCACGCGGGACGAACGGCACGTCGACGGGCTCGCCCGGCGCCCAGTCGTCCTCGCGCGCGAGACCGAGCGCGTCGGAGGCGCGGAGCGCGCGCGTGAGGATCGCCGGGTCGAGCCACTCGGAGTCGAGCCACTCCGGGTAGACCGGCAGGCGCGCGGCGAGCTCGAGACCGCGCGAGCGGGTCGCGGCGCGCAGGCGCTCGATCGCGGGCCACGGCGCCTCCGGGTTGACGTGGTCGATCGTCACCGGCGAGACGCCGCCCCAGTCGTCGATGCCGGCGTCGAGAAGGACGGCGAAGTCCTCGGTGAGGTTCGGCGGCGCCTGCAGGTGGATCTCCGGCGGCAGGATCAGGCGCGCGGCGGCGAGCGTCCACAGGTGCTCCTCGACGGGCGGCTCGGGCGCGTTCGCCATGCGCGTGCCGGGCTTCGCGCGGAAGTTCTGGACGATCACCTCCTGGACGTGACCGTGGCGCCGGTGCGCGTCGGCGATGGCGGCGAGGGCGTCGAGCCGCTCCTCGCGCGTCTCGCCGATCCCGATCAGGATCCCGGTCGTGAAGGGGACGCGCTCCGCGCCGGCGGCGTCGAGGGTCCCGAGCCGCGCGGCCGGGAGCTTGTCGGGCGAGCCGAAGTGCGGGCCGCCGCGCCGCGAGAGGCGCTCGGACGTCGTCTCGAGCATCGCGCCCATCGAGGCGGCGAGGGGGCGCAGCGCGCGGAGGTCGTCGCGGGTGAGCGCGCCGGGGTTGAGGTGCGGCAGCAGGCCCGTGTCCTCGAGCACCGCGCGCGCGGCGCGCGCGAGGTAGTCGAGCGTCGTCGCGCAGCCGAGGGCGGCGAGCTCCTCGCGGGCGGCCCGGTAGCGCAGCTCCGGCTTGTCGCCGAGCGTGAAGAGCGCCTCGCGACAGCCGGCGGCGGCGCCGGCGCGGGCGATCTCGAGCACCTCGTCGATCGTCAGGTAGGCGCGCTCGCCTCGGCGCGGCGGCGCGGCGAACGTGCAGTAGTGGCAGACGTCGCGGCAGAGCTTCGTCAGCGGGACGAAGACCTTCGGCGAGTAGGTGACGAGACGGCTCCCGCGTGCGTCGCGCACGGCGCGCGCCTCCGCGCAGAGCTCGTCGAGCGGCGTCGACAGGAGCGCACGGGCGTCCACGGAGGGATCGTACGCGCCGACGCAGCGGTTACGACACGTGTCCGGCGGTGAGATGATCCGCGCCGGTGAACGCCTTCGAGGGCAGCTCCGTCCAGAACGCGATCTACCTCGCCGGGGCCGAGTGGCCGGTCACGGCCGAGGAGTGGGAGGCGGCGGCGAGGGCGACGATGGATCCCGCCGCGTTCGACTACATCGCCGGCGGCGCCGGCGGCGAGGCGACCGTCCGCGCGAACGTCGAGGCGTTCGAGCGGCGGCGGCTCCGCCCGCGGATGCTCGCCGGGAACCTCGCCCGCGACCTCTCCGTCGAGCTCTTCGGCGTCCGCCATCGCTCGCCGCTCCTGCTCGCGCCGGTCGGGACGATCTCGATCGCGCATGCCGAGGCCGACATCGGAGTCGCCCGCGCCGCCGCCGCGGCCCGCGTCCCCTTCGTCCTCTCGAGCGCCGCCTCGTCGTCCCTGGAGCAGGTCGCCGAGACGATGGGCGACGCGCCGCGCTGGTTCCAGCTCTACTGGATCAACGACCGCGACGTCGCCGCGAGCTTCGTCGCGCGCGCGCAGGCAAGCGGCTACTCGGCGATCGTCGTCACGATCGACACGCCGAACCTCGGCTGGCGGCCCCGCGACCTGCGCAACGCGTACCTCCCCTTCCTCCGCGGCGACGGCTGCGCGAACTGGTTCACCGACCCGGTCTTCCTCGCGACGCTCGACCGGCCGCCGGACGAGGACCCGCTCTCGGCCGCCGCGGCGATGCTCGCGACCTTCCCGAACCTCGGCCTCACCTGGAACGACCTCGACTGGCTGCGCGGGCTCGTCTCCGTGCCGCTCCTCGTCAAGGGCGTCGTCACGGCCGAGGACGCGGCGCTGGCGCTCGACCACGGGGTCGACGGGATCGTCGTCTCCAATCACGGCGGCCGTCAGGTGGACGGAGCCGTCGCCGCGCTCGACGCGCTCGTCGAGGTCCGCGACGCGGTCGGCCCCGGCGTCCCGCTGCTGATGGACGGCGGCGTCCGCCGCGGCGCCGACGTCGTCAAGGCGCTCGCGCTCGGCGCGGACGCCGTGCTGATCGGCCGCCTCTACGCGTACGGGCTCGCGGTCGGCGGCGCCGCCGGCGTCGAGGCGGTGATCCGGCAGCTGCTCGCCGAGACCGACCTGACGCTCGCGCTCTGCGGCGGCACGGCGGTCTCGTCGCTCGACCGGAGCCTCGTCGCGGGGTAGTCTCGGAGCCGTGGACCTCCGCGACACGCCCGGGGAAGCCGCCTTCCGCTCCGAGCTGCGCGCGTGGCTCGACGCGAACCTCCCCGAGGAGCGGCGCGGCTGGCGCGGCGGGGCGCAGCGGTTCGACGACCCCTTCTACCGCGAGTGGAGCCGCGCCCTCTACGACGCCGGCTACGCCGGCCTGACCTGGCCGAAGGAGTACGGCGGCGCCGGCGCGCCGTACAGCTTCCAGGCGATCTACCTCGAGGAGTCGGCGCGCGCGCAGGCGCCGTCGCACGTCGGCGTGATCGGCCTGGGCATGGCCGGGCCGACGATCATGGCGCACGGCACCGAGGAGCAGAAGCAGGCGCACCTCGCGAAGATCCTCTCCGCCGAGGAGATCTGGTGCCAGGGCTTCTCCGAGCCGGACGCGGGCTCCGACCTCGCGGCGGTGCGCACGCGGATGGAGCGGCGCGGCGACGTCTTCGTCCTCAACGGGCAGAAGGTGTGGTCGTCGTTCGCGCACATCGCCGACTGGTGCATCCTCGTCGGCCTCAGCGACCCCGAGGCGCCGCGCTACAAGGGGCTCACGTACATGATGGTCGACATGCGCTCGCCGGGCATCGAGGTGCGCCCGCTGCGGCAGATCACCGGCGAGTCGGAGTTCAACGAGATCTTCTTCACCGACGTCGAGGTGCCCGCCGAGAACCTGCTCGGCGAGGAGGGCCAGGGCTGGCAGGTGGCGATGACGACGCTGCTGCACGAGCGCGGCACGCTCGGGTTCGCGCTGTCGGCGCAGCTCGAGGTGCACCTCGGCCGCCTGCTCGAGGTCGCGCGCGAGCGCGTGAACGGCGACGCCCTCGCCCGCGACCGCGTCGCGCAGGAGTGGATCGACCTGCAGGCGCTCCGCTACACGAACTACCGCGCGCTGACGACGTACGAGCGCACCGGCATCCCCGGCCCCGAGGGCTCCGTCGCGAAGCTGCGCTGGTCGGAGCAGAACCAGCGGCTGACGAAGCTCGGCCGCGAGCTGCTCGGCGACGACGGGATCCTCGACGACGGCTGGTGGCACCACCAGCAGCTGCGCAGCCGCGGCAACACGATCGAGGCCGGCACCTCCGAGGTGCTGCGCAACATCATCGCCGAGCGCGTGCTGCAACTGCCCAGGAGTCGCTGATGGACTTCGCCTTCACGGAGGAGCAGCAGGAGCTGAAGCGGCTCGCCCGCGGCTGGCTCGCGGAGCGCTTCCCGCTCGACCGCGACTGGGACGGCCCCGCGGACGACGACTGGGGCGGGCTCGCCGACCTCGGCTGGCTCGGCGTCTCCATCGCCGAGGACGAGGGCGGCGCCGGGCTCACGTTCATCGAGGAGGCGATCCTGTTCGAGGAGCTCGGCTACGCGCTCTACCCCGGCCCCTATCTCGAGACGGTCGGGCTCGTGCTGCCGTGGCTCGGCCCGGACGACCGGGCCGCGGTCGCGTCCGGCGAGACGCGCTGGTCGGCAGAGGTGGGCGGGCTGGTGCCGCACCTCCTCTCGGTCGACCGCGTCGTCGCGGACGGCTCGGCGTACGAGGCGCGCGGCGAGGAGGAGGCATCGGTCGACCCGACGCGGCCGCTGGGCCGGCTCGAGCGCGGCGACGGCTCGCCGCTCCCCGGCTCCGCGGACGAGCCGCGCGCACGCGCGGCGATGGCCTGCGAGGCGGTCGGCGTCGCGCAGCGCGCGCTCGACCTCGGCATCGAGCACGCGCGCACCCGCGAGCAGTTCGGCAAGCCGATCGGCGTCTACCAGGCCGTCTCGCACGCGCTCGCGAACACGTACGGCGACGTCGAGCTGGGGCGCTCGCTCGCGTACTGGGCGTCGTGGTGCGTCGCCGTCGGTGACGAGCACGCGCCGGTCGCGGCCGCTGCGGCGAAGGCGTTCGCCACGGAGGCGGCGGTCACCGCGTGCGAGCGCTCGATCCAGGTGCACGGCGGCACCGGCTTCACGTGGGAGCACCCTTTGCACCGCTTCTACAAGCGGGCACTCTGGCTGCACGGCTTCGGCGGCCGGCCGGCGCAGCTGCGCGCCGAGGTTGCCGACGCCGTCCTCGGCGCACCCGTCGCCGCAGGCTGAGCCCGAACACCGCGCGCGAGTGGAGTCGCCGCGGACAACTCGCACGGAGGTGGAACATGGCAGCGCAACCGGAGCAGCCGCGGCGCGACTTCGCCGTGGTCGGCAAGGGATCGATCTGGGACGGGATCGCGTACTGGGCGATCGTCGCCGGCGTCTACCTGATGGTCGGCGGCCTCTTCTTCTACTCCGGCAAGGAGAAGCTGTTCGACGACCACGGCCATCCGCCCGCACCGATCGTGCAGCAGTTCAACCACACGTTCATCGGCTCGTTCCCCGGCATCCACGCCGCGTGGATCATCCTCGGCGTGCTCGAGTTCGGGGTGTTCGCGATCCTCGTGCTCAGCCTGATCCTGGCCGAGTTCCTGCCGCACCGCCCGAAGCACGCGATGCAGGTTGCGCTCGCGGTCGCGCTGATCACGTTCGCCTGCCTCGCCTTCGGGCAGACCTCGACGGGCCAGTTCTCCGGCAGCGCCTCGCTCTACCAGTACTTCGGCGCGACGGTCGTGATCCTCATCCTCGTCAGCCTGCTGCCGCCGAACCGGCCGGACGACTGGCTGCACCTCGGCCGGGGCTAGACGACGACGAGCTGGACGAAGACTTCCGTCACCCGGTCGCCGCGGCCGGCCCAGAACAGGGTGTAGCGGTCGAACGGCTTCCCCGGCTCGGTCACACCGCAGTACCGCTGCGTCTTCGTGACGAGGGCGCAGCGCGCGTTCGGAAGCTTCTCGACCGACGCGAGCGTCGAGCCGACCCCGACGCCGGAGGCCGTGCGGTCGGACGGCCTCCTCGTCAGGACCAGGACCACGACCGGCCGATTCCCGAGCGACTGGACGACGACGTCGAGCGAGGCGTAGTGGAGCTGCGCCACGTGACGGCCGTGGGCGGCTACCCACCGGTAGACGTGGAGCGGCGCGCCGAGCCGCGCCCGCACCTGCGCCTCGCTCATGCGCAGGGAGATGCCGTCGATCGCCCGCCCCGGCACGATCGCCGCGCCCGCGGGAAGCGCGGCGCCGAGCGCCGCCACCACCGCCGTGAGGAGAATCGCCCGCCTCACACCGGAAGCATGCGCCGCGCCGGGGCGGAGCGCAAGCGCTTCCGCTTGCGGGCCCGGAGCCGCCGTGCGACCATCAGCGCCCAAGCGAACCGAGGAGACGCTGTGGACGGCCTGATGATGGACTTCCAGCTGACGCTGCCGCACGTCCTGCGGCGGGTCGAGACGTACTACGGCGACAACGGGGTCGTCACCCGGCTGCCCGACAAGAGCTTCCACCGCACGACCTGGGGCGAGACGGCGCGGCGGTCGCGGCAGCTCGCGGCGGCGCTCGCGCGGCTCGGGCTCGAGCGCGGCGACCGCGTCGGCACGCTCTGCTGGAACCACCACCAGCACCTCGAGGCGTACTTCGGCATCCCCTGCGGCGGCTTCGTCCTGCACACGCTGAACCTGCGCCTCCACCCCAACGACCTCGGCTACATCGCCGACCACGCGGGCGACCGCGCCGTCATCGTCGACCGGAGCCTCGTCCCGCTGCTCGACTCCTTCAAGGACCGGACGAAGATCGAGCACGTCTTCGTCGTCGAGGACTCGTACGAGGAGCTGCTCGCGACCGCGTCCCCGGACGACTGGCGCGACCCGGAGCTCGACGAGAACGAGGCGGCGGCGATGTGCTACACGAGCGGCACCACGGGGCTGCCGAAGGGCGTCCTCTACTCGCACCGCTCCGCCGTCCTCCACTCGCTCGGCGTCGCGGCCGGCAACCCGATGGGGCTCGGCATCTCCGAGCTGGACGTGATCCTCCCGGTCGTGCCGATGTTCCACGCGAACGCCTGGGGCTACCCGTATCTCGCCGCCTCGCTCGGCGCGAGGCTCGTCTTCCCCGGCCCGCACCTCGACCCGGAGAGCCTGCTCGAGGACTTCGTCCAGGAGGGCGTGACGTGGACGGCCGGCGTGCCGACGATCTGGATGGGGATCCTCGCGATGCTCGACGCCGAGCCCGGCAGGTGGGACCTCTCGCGGATGAAGGGCATGCTCGTCGGCGGGTCGGCGGCGCCGCGCGCGATGATCGCCGGCTTCAAGCAGCGGCACGGGCTCAGCGTCGTCCACGGCTGGGGGATGACGGAGACGTCGCCGGTCGCGTCGACGGCGCAGCTGCCGGGCGACCTCCAGGACGCGGACGAGGAGACGCAGTTCGACTTCGTCGCGATGCAGGGGATCCCGCTCCCGTTCGTCGAGGTGCGTGCGCGCGTCGCGGACGAGGAGATCCCCTGGGACGGCGAGACGATGGGCGAGCTCGAGGTGCGCGGCCCGTGGGTCGCCGCCGGCTACTACGACACGCCGGAGCAGGCGGACCGCTGGACGGACGACGGCTGGTTCCGCACCGGCGACATCGTCTCGATCCACCCGCGCGGGTTCATCCAGATCAAGGACCGCTCGAAGGACGTGATCAAGTCCGGCGGCGAGTGGATCTCGTCCGTCGACCTCGAGAACGCGCTCATGGCCCACCCGGCCGTGGCCGAGGCGGCGGTGATCGCGATCCCGGACGAGAAGTGGGCGGAGCGTCCGCTCGGCGTCGTCGTCCTGAAGGAGGGGAAGACGGCGACGGCGGACGAGCTGCGCGAGTTCCTCGCGCCGCAGTTCGCGAAGTGGTGGCTGCCGGAACGGTTCGAGTTCGTCGACGAGATCCCGAAGACGAGCGTCGGCAAGTTCCGGAAGACGGCGCTGCGCGACCGGTTCGCCGCGGAGCCCGCGCAGGCGCCGCAGAGCGCGTGAGAGCGGCGGTCCTCACCGAGGTCGACGCGCCGTTCGAGCTGCGCGACCTCCCCGACCCCGAGGCGGAGGGGAAGGCGCTTGTGCGCGTGCGCGCGGCGGGGATCAACTACGCGGACGTGATGATCCGGCGGGGCGTCTATCCGCAGATGCCGGAGCTGCCGGCGATCCTCGGCTCGGAGGTCGCGGGCGAGCTCGAGGACGGGACGCGGGTGATGGCGTTCACGTCGCAGGCCGGCGGCTACGCGGAGCTCGCGGCGGTCGATCCGCGGAGCGTCGTGCCGCTGCCGGAGGGCGCCTCGTTCGCCGAGGGCGCGTCGTTCCTGCTGACGTTCCTGACGGCGTACATCCCGCTGACGCGCCAGGCGCGGCTGCGCGAGGGCGGGACGGTGCTCGTGTACGCGGCGGCCGGCGGCGTCGGCACCGCGGCGATCCAGGTCGCGCTCGCGCTCGGCGCCGGCAGCGTCGTCGCGGCGGCGGGCTCGGCGGAGAAGCTCGGCGTCTGCCGCGAGCTCGGTGCGGCGGAGGCGTACGTCTACGACGAGCTGCCGGAGGATCTCCAGGCGGACGTGATCGTCGATCCGGTCGGCGGCGAGCTGTTCTCGTCGTCGCTGCCGCGCCTGCGGCCGCTCGGCTCGCTCGTCGCGATCGGCCAGGCGGCCGGCCCGTGGGCGACGCTCGACCCGCGGCTGCTCGTCGGCCGCAACGCGGGCGTCCACGGCTTCTACCTCGGCCGGCTGATGCGGCACGACCCGGAGATCGTCGGCGCGGCGGTGACGGAGCTGCTCGCGCTGTGGGAGCAGGGCGCCGTCCGGCCCGTCGTCGGCGCGGAGCTCCCGCTCGCGGAGATCGAGCAGGCGCACGCGCTCGTCGAGTCGCGCCGGAGCGTCGGCAAGGTCGTGCTCGTCCCGTGAGAGCCTTGGTCACGGGCGGCCGCTCCGGGATCGGAGCGGCGATCGTCGCCGCGCTCGGCGGCGCGGACGTGACCGTCCTCGATCTCGCGGACGGGAACGACGTCGGCGACGCCGCCACCTGGCACAGGCTCGAGGGGCCGTTCGACGCCGCGTTCCTCAACGCCGGCATCGCGATCGGCGTGCAGGACGTCGCGGAGCTGACCGACGACGAGTACCGGCGGATCGTCGGCGTCAACCTCGACGGCGTCGTCTTCGGCGTGCGCGAGCTGGCGGCGCGGCTGATGCCCGACGGCGGCTCGATCGTCGCGACCGCGTCGCTCGCCGGCCTCACGGCGGCGCCGCTCGATCCGGTCTACGCCGCGACGAAGCACGCCGTCGTCGGCTTCGTCCGCGCGGCCGCGCCCTCGCTCGCGGTGCGCGGGATCCGGATCAACGCGCTGTGCCCCGCCTTCACCGACACGCCGATCGTCGCCGAGGAGATCCGCGGGGCGCTGCCGGCACCGCTGATGGAGCCGTCGTTCGTCGCCGAGGCGGCGCTGCGCGCGCTCGAGGACGAGGAGACCGGCCGCGCCTGGGTCGTCCAGCCGAACCGGATCGAGCCGTTCCGCTTCCCCGGGATCCCGGGGCCGCGGTGAAGGCGCGCTCCCGGCCCGGCTGGGGCGACGACCCGCCGCCGGCGCCGCACGTCTGGCACACGCTCGGCTACCGCACCGTCGAGCACGGCGACGGGCGGATCGTGATGGAGTGGGACGCGACGCCGGAGTACTGCTTCCACGGACCGTCCGGCCCGATCGTGCACGGCGGCATGGTGGCGACGCTCCTCGACACCGCGATGGGCGGCGCGTGCTGGTCGCTGATGGCGCCGGAGGAGGACTTCCTGACCGCGGATCTCCGCGTCGAGTTCATGCGCTCGGCGACCCCGGGGACGCTGCGGGCGGAAGGGCGCGTGATCCAGCGGAATCGCCGGGTCGTCTTCTGCTCGGCCGAGCTGTACGACCCGGACGGGACGCTGCTGGCGGCGTCGCGCTGCACCCAGATCGTCCGCCGCTCAGGCTGAGCCCCGCCCGAGCCGATATCCGCTCCATGAAGCGGACGCTCGCCTGGATCGCGCCCGTCGCCGCGGCCGCCGCGGTGGCGCCGCTCGCGCGCGGCAACGGCGGCGACGCGTGGATGTTCGTCGGTAGCGGCAGGACGCTGCTCTCGTCCCACTGGGACCGCGCCTTCGCTCACCCGTACATCCAGGTCGGGCCGCTCCAGCTGGCGCTGTTCGGCTCGGTCGGTCGCTCGTCCGTCGCGCTGGCGGTGCTGCTCGGCGCCGCCGCGGCGCTGCTCGTCGTCGCGGCCGCGCGCGCGGCCGGGGTCGAGCGGCCGCGCTGGCTCGCCGCGGTGGGGCTCGTCGCCGTCGTCACGGGCTTCACGCGGGCGGGCTGGGACACGGGGCACCCGGCGGATTCGCTCCTGCCGCTGCTCTGGGTGCTCGCCGCGGCCGACGCGCGGCGCGGCCGGGTGCTGCGGGCGGGGCTCGTCGTCGGGCTCTCGTCCGGGTTCGAGACCTGGGGGATCCTCGGCGTCGCGGTGCTCGCGCTGGCGCCGCGGCTGCGGGACGCGGCGCGCGGCGCGGCGACAGCCGTCGGCGTCGCGGCCGTCCTCTACCTCCCGTTCGTCGCCGCCGGCCACTTCGAGATGGGGCGCTACCGGTGGCTCGTCTCGTCGCACTCGCTGCTCGCCGTGTTCATGGCGACCGGCTCGGACGTCGGCTGGCCGCTGCGGATCGCGCAGGGCGCGCTCGCGGTCGCGGCCGGGATCGCGGTCGCGCGCGCGGCGCGCGGCTCGCGCCACGCGGTCTGGCTCGCCCCGGGAGCGATCGTCGCCGCGCGGCTGCTGCTCGACCCGCATCTCAACGACTACTACTTCACCGCGATCGAGGCGCCGGCGCTCGTCGCGCTCGCGCTCGCCGCGGCGGGCGGGCTACCGCTTCCCGGGCGCCGGCTTGCCGGCGAGCCGCTCGCGTAGCACCGCCTTCACGACGGGCCAGTCGTCGTCGATCACCGCGTACCAGGCCGAGTCGCGGCGCTCGCCGTCGCGGACGATCATGTGCTTCCGGAACACGCCCTCGAACTCGGAAGGGAGCGCGGCGAGCGCCGCGCGCGCACGCTCGTTCTTCGCGTCGGTCTTGAACTCGACGCGGCGGAACCCCTCGTGTTCGAACGCGTGCTCCATCAAGAGCAGCTTCGCTTCGACATTCACACCGGTCCCCCACGCCGCAGAGGAGAGCCACGTGTGGCCGACTTCGACGACGAGGTCGCGCTCACGCACGTTCCCGTACGAGGTCGAGCCGAGCGGAACGCCGTCGACCACCTGCGCGAACGGCAGCCACTCGCGGCGGACGGTCTCGAACCACGCGTCGAAGATCGCGCGGCTCCGGTCGAGGCGGTACGTGAACCAGCGGAAGACGCGATCGTCCTGCGCCGCGTCCCAGAGCGCGTCCGCGTGCCGCGGCTCGAGCGGCTCCAGCCGGACGCGGTCGCCCTCGAGCGCTACGTGGAGCATGTGATGCGTTTGCGTCGGTGCACACGAACGGCAGGGGCCTGGCCCCTGCAGGGGCCAGGCCCCAGACTCACGTGAAGCGCCACACGCCTCCGCCGTCGAACGCCTTGAGAATCCTCCGCGCGACGACCATCTTGTGCACCTCGTCGGCGCCGTCGTAGATACGCGCGCCGCGCGCCATCCGGTACATGACGGCGAGCGGCGTGTCGTCGGTCACGCCGAGGCCTCCATGCACCTGGATCGCACGGTCGACGACGTCGTTCAGGACGCCTGCAGCGTAGAACTTGATCAGCGACACCTCGACGCGCGCCTCGTCGCCCTCGTCGAGCCGGTGCGCCGCCTGGAGCGTCATCAGCCGGCACGCCTGGATCTCCGCGGCCGACTCGGCGATCCAGTTCTGCACCGTCTGCTTCTCGGCGAGCGCACCGCCGAACGCCTTGCGCTCGAGCGAGTACGAGCACATCAGCTCGAAGGCGCGCTGCATCTGGCCGAGCCAGCGCATGACGTGGTGGATCCGCCCCGGGCCGAGCCGCTTCTGCGCGATCCGGAAGCCGTCGCCGGGCTCGCCGAGCGTGTTCGCGACCGGGACGCGGACGTTCGTGAAGCGCGTCTCGCAGTGCGTCCCCCAGCCGCGGCCCTCGTGGCCCATCACCGGCACCTTGCGGACGAGCTCGTAGCCCGGCGTGTCCGTGGGGACGAGGATCATCGACGCGCGCCGGTGCGGATCCGCGTCCGGGTCGGTGACGACCATGACGACGCCGAAGCCCGCCCCGTCGGCGCCGGAGGAGAACCACTTGTGCGCGTCGATCACCCAGTCGTCGCCGTCGAGCACGGCCCGGCCGCGGAGAAGCGTCGGGTCGGAGCCGGCCACTTCCGGCTCCGTCATGCCGAAGAACGAGCGCGTCTCGCCGGCGACGAGCGGCCCGAGGTAGCGCTGCTTCTGCTCCGGCGTCCCGTACAGGTGGAGGATCTCGCCGTTGCCCGCGTCCGGCGCCTGGCAGCCGAAGATCAGCTGCGCGATGAAGCTGCGGCCGATCTCCTCGTTCAGGTACGCGTACTCGATGAAGCCGCTGCCGCTCCCGCCCGCCTCCGGGGGCAGGTGCGGTGCCCAGAGGCCGGCGTCCTTCGCCTTCTGCTGGAGCTCCGCGACCAGCCGGTCGGCGGCCTCGTCCTCGGTGAAGAGCCGCGGCTCGTTCGGGTAGACGTGCTCCTCCATGAAGGAGCGGACGCGCTCGCGGCGCTCGCGGACGGGTTCGGGGATGACAGCGGACACGGGTGGAGGCGATGATCGCAGACGTGCGCGAGGCGTTCCAGGCGGCTCTGTCGGAGGTGCTCGGCCGCGAGGTCGAGATCTCGGAGCCGGTGCTGCTCGCCGGCGGCGCCTCGAAGGAGGCGTGGGCGGTCGACGCAGGCGGTGAGCGGCTGCTCGTCCGGCGCGCTGCGGTCGGCGTCATCCACCGGCACACGCTGACGCTCGCCCACGAGTTCGAGGTGCTGCAGGCGGCGTTCGAGGCAGGCGTGACGGTGCCCCGGCCGTACGGCTACGTGCCGGACCTCGCCGGGCGCGAGGCGTTCGTGATGGAGCGGCTCGACGGCGAGACGATCGGCCGCCGGATCGTCCAGCGCGAGGAGCTCGCGTCGGCGCGGGCGCGGCTGCCGGTGCAGATGGCGGAGGAGCTCGCGCGGATCCACGCGATCCCGGCGGCGCGGGTCCCCTTCCTCGTCGAAGCCCGGCTCGAGCGGATGGTCGCGGAGCTCGACGAGATCGGCGAGCCGCACCCGGCGATCGAGCTCGGGCTCTGGTGGCTGCGCGAGAACCGCCCGGCGCCGCGCGCCGTCGTCGTCGCGCACGGGGACTTCCGGATCGGCAACCTCGTCGTGCGCGAGGACGCCGGGCTCGCCGGCGTGCTCGACTGGGAGTTCGCGCACCTCGACGACCCGGTGCGCGACCTCGCGTTCGGGCTCGTCCGCGCGTGGCGGTTCGGCGTCGACGAGAAGCGGCTCGGCGGCGTCGGCGAGGTCGAGCCGTACCTCGAGCGCTACAACGAGCTGACGGGCTTCGACGTGTCGCCGGAGGAGCTCGACTACTGGGAGCTGGCCGGCAACGTCGGGTGGGCGATCGGCTGCCTGACGCAGGCGCAGCGGCACCTCAGCGGCCTCGACCGGAGCGTCGAGCTCGCGATCCTCGGCCGCCTCGGCGCGGAGGTCGAGTACGAGATCTGTCACCTGCTCGAGCGGAAGGTGTTCGCATGACGCGAGCTTCGGCGCCCTCTTCCGACTTGCAAGCGTGGCGTCGCCACGACATTTGTCGTGGGGGGGGGGCGGCCCGCCCCAAGGGGTCGCCACCCCCCCCCCCCCCGGGGCGGACGGGGGGGAGCCCCCCCCCGCGCCGGGGGAGGGCCGCGGCGTCCACGAGTTCCTCGCCGGCGAGATCCTGCCGACGCTCGACGACCACCGGCTCCGGTTCCGGATGCTCGTCGCACTCAATGCGCTCGGGATCGTCTACCGCGAACTCGCCGCGCTCGAGGCCGAGGACGACGCGGAGCAGCGCGAGTTGGCCGCCCGCATCCGCGCCGGCGACGTCCCGCCGGGCACGCTCGCGCGCGTCAAGGCGCACGTCGAGGCGCGACTGCAAACCGCGTCACCGCGCTACCTCGACCGGTACTAGGAGCAGCGCGCACGCTCGATCAGCGGCGTCGTCTGCACCGGGAAGCCGTTGTTCTCGTCGATGCCGCTGCCGGTGAACCCCACGGCCCAGAGGCCTCCGGCGCGGTCGTCGCCGAAACCGTCGATCCGATCGCCGGCGTCGAGCACGACGGTCTGCCACCGACCGCCGCTCAAGCGCTCTAGGACGGGACCCTCGCCCGCCTGGATGTATCCGTCGACGTCCCCGCCGAGACCTGCGAGCCAGAGCGTACCCGGCGGGCGCACCCCGAGCCCATCAACCCAGAGGTAGGTCGCGAGCGGAGACACGCTCCGCCAGCGGCTGCCGTTCCAGCGCAGGACGATGGTGTTCGCGTACAACGAGCCGTCGGCACCCGGCGAGTCGCCGACGGCCCAGACGGCATCGTGGCCGACGGCGGCGACGGCGAGCAGCTCGGGGTCGTACCAGCCCTTCGGCGGTCGCTGGGAGTACGACGACCAGCGCTTTCCGTCCCAGTGCAGCTCCAGGAAGCGGCGGCCGGTCTCGTCGCCGACCGCCCAGACGTCGTTCGCCGAGACCGCGACGACGCCGAACAGCTCCGCGTGCGTGCGGCGGACGGCCGGCGTCCAGTGCGATCCGCTCCAGCGGAGAACGAACGCCTCCCCACCCGTCGAGCCGACAGCCCACACGTCGCGTCCGGACGCCGCGACCCCCGAGAGGCGCTCCATTCCGGGAACCGCGACCTGCGTCCACGCGGAGCCGTCCCAGTGCTCCGCGAACGCGCGCGACGGCGCGCCGCTGCCGGCTCTCCACCCGAACCGCCCGAGCTCGCCCACGGCCCAGACATCGTCGTGCGCCGCGATCGCGACGCCCTCGAGCACACCGGCGACCGCGGGGCTCGGGACGACTATCCACTGCGCCCCGTCCCAGTGCTCGGTCAGCGCCGTGGGACGCGGCGTCGTCATACCCCAGTTCGACGGCCCGCCGACGGCCCATGCGTCGTGCGGCCCCGCCGCGGCGACCGAGTGGAGCTCGCCCCCCGGGACTGCCGCGCCGGGCACGACGCTCCACGACAGCACGCACACGGACGGGGACCGCGGCGATGCGGCTCCGGCGACCGCGAGGAGCGCCGTGAGCGCGCAGATCGCGAGGAAGAGCGTCCGGCGCACCGGGCCAGGCTAGACGAACGCGCTCTCGCCGGTCAGCGCGCGGCCGATCAGGAGCTTCTGCACCTGGCTCGTCCCCTCGTACAGCGTCAGCACCCGCGCGTCGCGGAGGTAGCGCGCGACCGGGTACTCGTCGACGTAGCCGTAGCCGCCGTGGACCTGGAGCGCCGCGTTCGCGGCGCGCACGGCCACCTCGCTCGCGTAGTACTTCGCCTGCGAGGCCGCCAGCGTGTACGGCTCGTGGGCGTCCGCGAGCGCCGCGGCCCGCCACGCCATCAGCCGGGCCGCCTCCGTCTCGACGGCCGCGTCCGCGATCAGCTCCTGGACGAGCTGGAACCCGGCGATCGCCTTCCCGAACTGCGTTCGCTCCGTCGCGTATGTCGTCGCCGCCTCGACGCAGCCGCGGGCGAGCCCGACCGCGCCGGCGGCGAGCGAGATCCGCCCGTTGTCGAGCGCCGACATCGCCACCTTGAAGCCGGCGCCCTCGTCGCCGAGCCGCGCCGAGTCGGGGACGCGGACGCCGTCGAGAAACAGCTCGGCCGTGTCCTGCGAGCGCAGCCCGAGCTTGCCGTGGATCCGTCGTGCGCTGAAGCCCGGCGAGTCCGTCGGGACGAGGAAGCACGTGATCCCGCGCGGCCCCTCGCCGCCGGTCCGCGCGAAGACGAGCGCGACCCCGGCCCACGACCCGAGCGTGATGAAGATCTTCGAGCCCGAGAGGACCCAGTCGCCCCCGTCGCGCTCGGCGCGCGTGACGAGCGACGCCGGGTCCGACCCGGACCCCGGCTCCGTCAGCCCGTAGCAGCCGAGAGCCGTGCCGTCGGCGAGCCGCGGCAGCCACTCGGCGCGCTGCTCGTCCGTCCCCCACCGGGCGATCGTCTTCCCGGCGAGGCCGTTGTTGACGGAGACGATCCCACGCACCGAGGAGTCCGCGCGGCCGAGCTCCTCCATCACGAGGCAGTACGAGATCGTGTCGAGCCCCATGCCGCCGTACTCCTCCGGCAGCGCGCAGCCGAGGAAGCCGATCTCCGCGAGCCTCGTCACGATCCCCCGGTCCATCGTCTCGGTCCGGTCCCACTCGGCCGCGTACGGGACGATCTCCCGGTCGCAGAACTCGCGTGCGGTCTCGCGGATCAGCTCCTGTTCCGGCGTGAGCGTGAAGTCCATCGCGCGTATTCTCCACCCGCGCGGATCGGCTCGTGCGCATCAACCCTGATCGAGAAGATCAAGACGCCCGGGGACGCGGACGCTGTTCATCTCCAGATCAGCGGCCCCTTCTCTTGGTTGGGCGGCAGATTCCATTTCAGGACGCGGCGCGTCTTGAGTGTCGTGACGTCGCCGATCCACAGGCCGTTCTGCTTCATGTAGGCGATCTTTCTCCCGTCGCGGGACCAGGCCGCTGCGTTGACCTGGTGGTCGAGGAGCGCGTGCTTCCCGTCTGCTCTGATGATCGTCAGGCGCCCGTCGTAGAGCCCACTCGGGCCATCGCCCGCCGTCGCAAGAAGGAGGTCGCGGCCACTGGGCGCGAAGCTCGCTCCCCCACGTGCAAGCGGGGACAGGCGGCCGGTGCGCACATCGACGACGTACGCAGTCGAAGATGGGTACGGGCGCGTTGAAGCGATCAAGTGCCCGTCCGCCGACCAGCTGACGCCCGCGGTCATGCCGAACTTCATGTTCTCTTTCACGAGGCGCCGTTGCCGCGAGCCGTCCGGGCGCATGACGTAGAGCCCGTCCTTCAGGGTGCCGGGCGCATCCTTGAGGTACGCGATCAGCGAACCCTGTGGCGACCAGTACGGTTGGCTTAGCTCGGTGCCGTGCGCGCGGCCGGCGATGCGGCGAGGCTGGCCGCCAGTCGGTGAAACGACGTAGATGCCTGCGGAGTCGCCACGTTGCTCCCGGTACAGCGTGTAGGCGATCAGCGAACCATCCGGTGCCCAGAACGGATGACTGGAGGCCTCGGTCTTAATGATGCGGTGCGGGTGGGTTCCATCGGCCCTCACCGTCCAGAGCTCGGAGTCACCCCAGACAACCGCAAGTTGACGCCCATCGGGCGACCACTCCACCGAGGAATACCCCGTTGGCCTCGGCAGCGCGTTCGGCCCGCTTGGCTTGAGAATGACCACTTGAGGAGACTGCCTATCGAGGCGAGCCACACACAGGGCCTGCGGTTCGTCGTAGGTGCCGGGATCGGACCACTCGCACCCGAGCGCGACACGGGAACCGTCAGGCGAGCGGCGGAAACCCGCCTCGAAGTATGGATTTCCGTGCAGGACACGCTCACGCACACCCCGCCTAACGTTGATCACCGACCAGCCCCTCACGCGGCCCTCGCCGAGCAACACGAGGTCGTCGGTGCCGCGACGCGCCGATCCCGCCGCATCTGGCGCCGCCGACGAGGCTGTGAAGACGAGCGAACCGGCCGCCGCCATGATCACGCAAACCAACAGCGCGAACCTGCGCATCAGAGAGAGCCTTGTCGCCCACGAGCTACCGCGCCATCGGGGACGCCACCGACCTCTCGCGACACGCGAGCCGTAGGCGGCATGAACAGGCGCATCGCCGGCCCTGAGCGCATAGGCTCCACCCATGCCGAATCTCACCGGAAAGGTCGCAATCGTCACGGGCGCAGGCCGGGGAATCGGCCGCGCGCACGCGCTCGCGCTCGCCGCGGCGGGTGCGAAGGTCGTCGTCAACGACCTCGGCGGCTCGCTCGCCGGGGAGGGCGCTGACGTCTCGCCGGCCGAGCAGGTCGTCGCCGAGATCGAGGCGGCGGGCGGCGGGGCCGTCGCCAACGGCGAGAACGTCGCCGACTTCGCCGGCGCGGGCCGGCTCGTCGCGCAAGCGGTCGAGCAGCTGGGCCGCCTCGACATTCTCGTCAACAACGCGGGAATCCTCCGCGACCGCATGATCGTCAACATGACCGAGGCCGAGTGGGACGCCGTGATCAACGTCCACCTCAAGGGCCACTTCTGCCCGTCGCAGCACGCGGGCGCGTACTGGCGCGAGCGGTCGAAGGCCGGCGAGGAGGTGCGCGGGCGCATCGTCAACACCTCGAGCCCCTCGGGCCTCTTCGGGAACGTCGGCCAGGCGAACTACGGCGCCGCGAAGGCCGGGATCGCCGCGTTCACGCTGATCCTCGCGCAGGAGCTCGGCCGCTACGGCGTCACCGTCAACTGCGTCGCGCCGAACGCGCGCACGCGGATGACGGAGGAGACGTTCGACATGGGCGAGATCCCCGAGGGCTTCGACCCGCTCGACCCGTCGAACATCTCGCCGGTCGTCGTCGCGCTCTGCGCGGACGAGGCTCAGGGGATCACCGGCCAGGTGTTCCACGTCTGGGGCGGCGCGGTCAGCAGGCTCCAGGGGTGGACGGGCGGCGACCTGTTCGACGCGCCCGACGGCTGGGACGCGGACGCACTACTCGCGGAGCTGCGCGTGAAGTACCCGGACGGCGTCAGCCCGCCGGGCATGGCCGAGAGCATGGCGTCGGTCGGCGCGCGGTCGCTCAGCACCAAGTGACGCAGCCGCGGCGCCGCATCTACCTGATGCGCCACGCCCAGGTGCGCTACTTCGAAGGCGTCGCCCCCGAGCAGGTCGTCCTCACGGACGAGGGGCGGCGCCAGGCCGAGGCCGCGGCGGCAGCGCTCGCCGGCGTCCGCTTCGACCGCGTGCTCACGAGCGGGCTGCCGCGCACGCTCGAGACGGCCCGGATCGTCGCGCCCGGGCTCGACCCGGAGGCGCGGCCCGCGCTGCGCGAGATCGAGAGCGGCGACATCCGCGGGCTCGACCCGGAGGAGGTGCAGGCGATGATGACGGCCGCGTTTCGCGGCGTCGTCCCGCCGGAGACGCAGTTCCTCGGCGGCGAGACGATCGGCGCGCTGGCCGACCGCGTGCTGCCCGAGCTCGACGCGCTGCTCGCCGACCCGGGCTGGGACGTCGTCCTGCTCGTCCTCCACGGCGCCGTCAACCGCGTCATCCTCAGCCGCGCGATCGCCGGCGAACGCGTGTTCCTCGGCGGCTTCGAGCAGGCGCCGGGCTGCGTCAACGTCCTCGACGTCGGCCCCGCGGGCGAGTTCGTCGTCCGCGCCGTCAACCACACGCCGTACGACCCGGCCCACGTCCACGCGCCGCGCGAGACGACGATGGAGCAGCTCTGGGCCGAGTACCTCGAGGCCCGCCGGCACCGCGCCGCATCCGACTTGTGACCTGTACGAGCCCGCCCCGATTGTCATAGGGTCCCCGTCCGCATGGGTCTCCTCTCGATGCGGAACGTCTCCCTCCGCTTCGGCGGCATCGTCGCGCTCGACGACGTCTCGCTCGAGGTGGAGGAAGGGACGATCGCCGGGCTGATCGGCCCGAACGGCGCGGGCAAGACGACCGCGTTCAACGTCATCACCCGGCTCTACCGCCTCGACTCGGGTGACGTCGTCTTCGACGGCCGCTCTCTCCTGCACACGCCCACGAGCCGCGTCGTCCGGGCCGGGATCGCGCGCACCTTCCAGAACGTCGAGCTGTTCCCGACCATGACGGTGCTCGAGAACGTCCTCGTCGGCGATCACTCACGCTCGCGCTTCACCTCGGAGCGCGCGGTGCAGCGGCACGCGCTCGAGCTGATCGACTACGTCGGCATCCGGGACGTCGCGCACCGGCCCGCCGCCGGGCTGCCGTTCGGGACGATGAAGCGCGTCGAGCTCGCGCGCGCGCTCGCGTCGCAGCCGCGGCTGCTGCTCCTCGACGAGCCGGCCGGCGGCCTCAACCACGAGGAGGTCTCCGAGCTCGCCGCCTTCATCGGCCGCCTCCGCGACGAGCTGAAGCTGACGGTGCTCCTCGTCGAGCACCACATGAACCTCGTCATGAACGTCTCCCAGCACGTCCACGTCCTCAACTTCGGCCGCGTGATCGCGAGCGGCCCGCCGCAGGAGGTCCAGCGGGACCCGACGGTGATCGAGGCCTACCTCGGCGGCGAGCTGGAGGCCGCGTCATAGCGCCGCTGCTCGAGCTCGAGAAGGTCACCGCCCGCTACGGCCCGGTGCAGGCGCTGCACGGCGTCTCGCTCGCGGTCGCCGAGGGGGAGATCGCCACGGTGCTCGGCGCCAACGGGGCCGGGAAGACGACGACGCTCCGCTCCGTCTCGAACACGGTCCGCCGTGACGGCCTCATCCGCTTCGACGGCCGCGTGCTCAGCCGGCACGGCCCCGAGTCGGTGGCGAATCTCGGGATCGCCCACGTGCCCGAGGGCCGCGGCACCTTCGCCGAGCTCACCGTCTGGGAGAACCTCCGCCTCGGCGCCTACTCGCGGCGCGGCTCCGTCAAGGGCGACTTCGAGCGCGTGCTCACGTACTTCCCGTGGATCGACGACCGCCGCAACCAGCAGGCGGGGACGCTGAGCGGCGGCGAGCAGCAGATGCTCGCGCTCGCCCGCGCCTTCATGCAGCGGCCGCGCCTCCTGCTCCTCGACGAGCCGTCGCTCGGCCTTGCGCCGGTGCTCGTGACCGAGATCTTCCGGATCATCCGCGAGCTGAACGAGCAGGAAGGGCTCACCGTCCTCGTCGTCGAGCAGAACGCGCACATCGCGCTGCAGGTCGCCCAGACCGCGTACGTGCTCGAGGTCGGCCGCGTCGTCCTCTCGGGCCCGAGCGCCGAGCTCCAGGCGCACGAGTCCGTCCGCCGGAGCTACCTCGGCTACTAGTGGAGATCGCCCGCCGCATCCGGATCCGCGAGCGTCGCACACGCAACATCGGCGGCGGCGTCTCGGTGCCCGTGGTGCTCTTCCTCGTCGGGGCGGCGATCTTCCTGATCGTCGGCTCGCTCGTCAGCCCGATCTTCGCCCAGCAGACCGTCGCCGGGCTTGCCCAGGGCGCGATCTTCGCGAGCCTCGCGCTGTCGCTCGTCCTCATCTACCGGGCGACCGAGGTGATCAACTTCGCCCAGGGCGAGATGGCGATGGCGACGACGTACTTCGCCTACCAGCTGACGCTCTGGCACCTCTCGTACTGGGCCGCGTTCTTCCTCGCGCTGCTGATGGCCTTCGTCTTCGGCGCGGTCGTGCAGGTCGTGCTGATCCGGCCCGTCCAGCACTCCGTCATCGCGGTCGTGATCGTCACCGTCGGCCTGTTCGTGCTCATCGACGGCCTCGTCACCTGGAAGTGGGGCGCCGACCTGAAGTTCATGCCGGCGCCGTTCGGGAACCAGGTCTACCACGTCGGCAGCGTCGCCTTCTCGCGGCAGGATCTCGGCACGCTGCTCGTGACGATCGTCTCGGTGCTGCTGCTCTGGGTGCTGTTCAAGTTCACGAAGCTCGGGCTGGCGATGCGCGCCGCGGCGCTGCGGCCGGCGTCGGCGGCGCTCGTCGGCGTCCGCGTCAACCGGATGCTCGCGATCGGCTGGGGCCTCGCCGCCATGCTCGGCGCGGTCGCCGGGCTGATGACCGAGCCGACGGTCTTCCTGCAGCCGACGATGATGCAGGCGGTGCTCCTCTACGCGTTCGCGGCCGCCGTGCTCGGCGGGCTCGAGAGCCCCGCCGGCGCGGTCATCGGCGGTCTCGCGCTCGGCGTCTTCCTCAACCTGATCGGCCAGTACGTCGGCTTCGCCACCTCGGAGCTGCGGCTGCCGATCGCGTTCGCGGTCCTGCTGATCGTGCTGCTGATCAAGCCGCACGGGCTGTTCGGCCGGAGGCAGGTGAGGCGCGTATGAGCCGCCGCTTCCTCGTCGCCGTCGTCGTCCTCCTCGTCGCGGCCGCCGTCGTCGTGCTGCTCCCGTTCCAGCTCGACGGCTACCACGAGGGGCTCGCGGCGAAGGTGGCGATCTTCTTCATCGCCGTGCTCGGGCTCAACATCCTCACCGGCTACACGGGCCAGATCTCGATCGGGCACGGCGCGTTCATGGCGATCGGCGGCTACACGACGGCCGTCATGTCCCACTACCACCACACGAACCTCTTGCTGACGCTGCCGCTCGCGTTCGTGATTGCCTTCGGCTTCGGCGTGATCGTCGGGATCCCGGCGCTCCGCTTCTCCGGCGTCTACCTCGCGCTCGCCACCTTCGCGCTCGCCGTCTCGGTGCCGCAGTTCGCGCTGAAGTTCTCGAAGTTCTTCGGCGGCAGCAACGGGATCCAGACCTCGACGACGCCGACCCATCTCTGGCTCTACGTCGTCAGCTGGGCCAGCGCCGGGATCCTCTTCCTCGTCGCCTGGCTCGTGCTCCGCGGCCGCACCGGGCGCGCGTTCCGCTCGATTCGCGACAGCGAGATCGCGGCGGCCGCCTCCGGCGTGACCCTGCCGATCTACAAGACGCTCGCGTTCGGGATCTCGGCCGCCTTCGCCGGCGTCGCCGGCTCCCTCTTCGTCCTCGCGACGAACGGCTTCGCCCAGCCGAACGAGTTCGGGGTCTTCCTCTCGCTCGAGCTCCTCGTCGGCGCCGCCGTCGCCGGCCTCGGCTCGCTCTGGGGTGTCCTCATCGGGGCGATCTTCATCGCGCTCCTGCCCACCGTCTCCGCCGACGTGCCGCTGATCGGATCCGCGCACGGGCAGGACGTCGTCTTCGGGCTGATCGTCATCGGCGTCATGCTCGTCCTCCCCACCGGCTTCGCCGGGCTGCTACACCGGCTTCAGGCGCTACCCGGGGTCCGGACGGCCGAGAAAGAGGGCTGACGGCCACTAACAATTCGGATCCGAGAGCGTCATACTCCCGACTTCGGGTCTCGCATGTGAAGGACAGGGTCGCAAACCACTAGGAGGGTCGGATGGGCATGAAGGTCAGGATGCTTGCGGCATTCGCCGGGGTTCTCGTCGTCGCGGCCGTGGCGACGACGGCCGCGTTCGGGGCGCACCGGGCGGATCCGGGCGTGACGTCGACGTCGATCACGATCGGCGGGACGTTCCCGCTCACCGGGCCGGCATCGCTGTACAAGACGATCCCGGCCGCCGAGAAGGCGTATTTCGACTACGTCAACGACCACGGCGGCGTCAACGGGCGCAAGATCAACTTCGACATCCTCGACGACGCGTACAACCCTGCGCAGACCGTGCCGCTGACACAGCAGCTCGTCGAGCAGACGAAGGTGTTCGCCGTCTTCGGAAGCCTCGGCACCGCGCCGAACCTCTCCACCTGGGGCTACCTCAACCAGAACAAGGTGCCGCAGGTGCTGATCGCGACCGGCGACTCGTACTGGGGCTTCTCCTACAAGAAGTATCCGTGGACGATCGGGTGGCAGCCGGACTACCCGGGCGAGGGGAAGATCTACGGCAAGTACCTCGCCTCGACCATGCCGAGCGGGAAGATCGGCGTCCTCTACCAGAACGACGCCTTCGGCAAGAACTACTACGCCGGCCTCCGCGTCGGTCTCGGCGCGAAGAAGGGCAACGTCGTCAGCGCCCAGTCGTACGACCCGACGCAGACGAACGTCACGCAGCAGATCCTCGCGCTGAAGGCCGCGGGCGCCGACGTGCTCGTCATCTTCGCCATCCCGACGCAGGCGATCACCGCGCTCGTGACGGCGACGAAGGTCGGGTGGGCTCCGTCGGCGACGATCGTCGGCAACGTCTCGGCCAACCGTCTGTTCCTCCTGGCCGCTGCGGCCAACGGGGCCAACGTCAACGGCGTCATCTCGACCGCCTACACCGTCTCGTCGACCGACCCGTCGCAGGCGAACCTGCCCGGCGTCAAGCTGGCGAGCTCGATCATCGGCCAGTACGCGCCGTCGCTCGTGACGAGCTTGAAGCAGGGGGACGGGAACGTCATCTACGGCCTCGGAGCCGCGTGGACCTTCGTCTACGCGCTCCAGCACGCCGGCAAGAACCCGACGCGCGCGAGCTTCATGGCGGCGCTGAAGAGCATGCACAACGTCGTCGACCCGTTCAACTACACGGGGATCAAGATGAACACGTCGCGGACGGACAACTTCCCGATCGAGCAGGACATCCTGATGAAGTGGGCCGGCGGCGCGAGCGGCGACTGGCAGACGTTCGGCAAGCTCTACGACGGCGTTCGCTAGGCGACACGCCGATCTGATGGACTACGGGGGAGCTTCGGCTCCCCCGTCGTCGTTCCGGCATGGACTCCCTCCACCCCACCGCGCAGAAGCTCCAGGACCGGCTGCACGAGCTCGGCCTCGACGCCGAGGCGGTCGTGCTGCCGGACTCGACGCGGACGGCGGCGGAGGCCGCGGCCGCGTGCGGCTGCGAGCTCGGCCAGATCGTCAAGTCGCTCGTCTTCGTCGTCGACGGCGAGCCGACGATGGTGCTCTGCGCCGGCGACCGGCGGGTCGACACGTCCTCGCTCGGCGGCGAGGCCCGTCCGGCCAACGCGGACGAGGCGCGCGCGGCGACCGGGTTCTCGATCGGCGGCGTCCCGCCGCTCGGGCACGAGCGGGCGCTGCCGACGCTCGTCGACGCCTCGCTCCGGCGCTACGAGCGGGTCTGGTGCGCGGCCGGGACGCCGAACGCGGTCTTCGAGGTGCGGCTCGACGCGCTGCTCGCGGCGATGCCGGACGCCGAGGTGCGCGAGCTGGCCGAGGCGCGATGAGCGACGCCCCGCGCTCGGCCGACGCGGTCGTCGTCGGCGGCGGGGCGATCGGCGCGAGCGCGGCGTTCCACCTGCGACGGCTCGGCGCGCGCGACGTCGTCCTGCTCGAGCGGGACTTGCTCGCCTCCGGGTCGACGAGCAGGTCGGCAGGCGGCATCCGGACGCAGTTCGCGGACGAGCTGAACGTCCGCATCGCGCTCCGCTCGCTCGAGGAGTTCGAGCGGTTCGAGGAGCTGACCGGCACCGACATCACGTTCCGCCAGCACGGCTACCTGTTCCTCCTCGACAGCGAGGAGAGCGCGGCGGAGTTTCGCGAGGCGCTCGCGCTGCAGCACTCGCTCGGCGTGCCGTCGCGCGAGCTGACGCCGGCGGAGGCGGCGGAGATCGTGCCGCAGCTCTCGCTCGAGGGGCTCGTCGCCGCGACGTTCTGCGCGCGCGACGGCACGGCCACGCCGGAGGCGGTCGTCCAGGGCTATGCGTCCGCGTCGGGGGCGACGATCCTCCAGGGCTGCCCGCTCACCGGCGTCGACGTGGCGGGCGGGCGCATCGTCGCGGTCGAGACGCCGCGCGGGCGGATCGCGACGGACACGGTTGTCTGCTGCGGCGGGGTCTGGTCGCGGGAGGTGGCCGCGCTCGCCGGCGTCGAGCTGCCGGTCGAGGGCGAGGCGCGCTCGATGTGGTTCACGCCGGAGGACGGCGGGCTGCCGGAGCGGCTGCCGCTCACGATCGACTTCTCCACGGGCTTCTACGTCCACCGCGAGGGCCCCGGGCTCGCGTTCGGCGGCCGCGAGCCGCGGCTCGAGGACGTCGCGGAGGCGGCGGCGCGGCGGCTGCCGGCCCTCGTCGACCTCCCGGTGCAGTCGTCGTGGTGGGGCTGGTACGACGTCAGCCCGGACTGGAACGCGCTCGTCGGAGAGGCCGCGGAGCCGTCGCGGTTCCTCTACGCCACCGGCTTCTCGGGGCACGGCTTCCAGCAGGCGCCGGCGGTCGGCGAGCACCTCGCCGAGCTCGCGCTCGGCCGGGAGCCGACGCTCGACCTCTCCGCGTTCTCGGTCGACCGCTTCGCCGCCGGCGCGACGAGGCCGGAGACGTTCGTCGTCTAGCCGACTAGCTCGGCCAGCCGCTGCTGTGCGGGCGCAGGTCGTACTTGCCGCCGTCGCGGCACTCGGCCGACCAGTAGGTCGGCGTCGACTCCTCCCGCTCCGCGTAGATGTGCGTCCAGTAGAACTGCGCGATGCGCTGGCCCTCCGCGACCGACGCGCCGAGGCTCGTCGCGACGAACCAGATCGACTGCATGCCGTAGCACTCGACCCTCGCCTCGTTGCGGTAGCCGAGCACGTGGTAGGACTCGTGCGAGACGGTGGCGAGCGCGAGCGAGGCCGTCTCGTCCGTCTTCAGGCAGCTGTCGTCGTTGCACAGAGTCGGGTCGTATCGCGTCGGGTCGGCACGGAACCACGCGAGGTAGTTGCACATCTCCGGCAGGAGCAGGAAGTAGCCCGCCGGCCCGTGCGGTGGGATGAGCGTGATCCCGGTGACGAGCGCGCCCGGCGGAACGGAGATGCCGAGCGGCCCGCACCGCACCTCGGGATGGAGGTGCGTCAGCCGCGCCGCGACGTTCTGGGCGATGACCTCCTCCTTCGTCGGCGCGCGCTTCAGGAGCGCGGCGTCCGACGGGCGCAGCGGCCGCGCCGAGGCGTGCGCGGCGCCCGCGACGAGGCCGGCGCCGCAAACGACGCCGAGGAGGATCCACGCGCGCATCGCTCATGCATCGGCAAATGCGGCGGGATCCATGACAGGCGCCCGGCAGGCGAATCGCTCGCAGACGTAGACGGCGGGCCGTCCGTCGACGAGCGTCTTTCCCTCGAGCAGGGGAACGCCCTCGGCCGGGCCGAACGCGACGACGGCGTTCGGGTCGAAGCCGACGAGCGCCGCGCGCGCGACGTCGCTCCCCGGGCCGCCGGCGATCGCCAGCTCGCGCGGCGGTGCCAGGTGGAGGTCGAGCGCGCAGAGCGCCCAGCCGAACGCGGTCGGGGCCCGCGGCATCGCGTCGCGGACGAGCCGCAGCACGCCGACCGCCTCCCGCTCGAGGTCGTCGTCTCCCCAGATCCGCGCCAGCCGCAGGAGGACGAACGCGAGCATCGAGTTGCCGGACGGCGTCGGGTTGTCCTCGAGATCCTTCTGCCGGGCGACGAGCGCCTCGCCGTCGGACGGGGCGAGGAAGAAGCCGCCGCGCTCGCGGTCGCCGAACAGCTCGACGGCGAGAAGCGCGAGCCGGTGCGACTCCGCCAGCCAGCGCGGCTCGCCGGTGGCGACGTGGAGCTCGTAGAGCCCGTGCGCGACGTCGGCGTAGTCCTCGAGATAGCCCGTGCCCTTGGCGACGCCGTCGCGCCACGTCCGCCGCAGGCGTCCGTCCGCCGACAGCGGCCCGAGCAGGAACTCGGCGAGCGCGACGGCTGCGTCGAGCCAGTCGTCCCGCTCGAGCCGCCTTCCGGACTCTGCGAGCGCCGCGAGCATCAGCCCGTTCCAGGACGCGATCGCCTTGTCGTCGCGCAGCGGCTTCGGCCGCCGCTCCCGCGCCGCGAAGAGCACCGCGCGCTCCTCGTCCGTCAGGTGGCCGCGGAGGACGGAGCGCCCGTGCTCGAACGGCTGGAGCAGGAGCTCGCGGCCCGGTCCGATGGCCGCCTCGAGCTCGTCGGCCGTCCACGTGAACGTCAGCCCCTCGACGCCGTCGGTGTCCGCGTCCTGCGCCGACGCGAAGCCCCCGCCGTCCAGCGCGAGCTCGCGGAGCACGTACTCGACCGTCCGCTCGACGACGTCGCGGTACGACGCCGTCCCCGTCAGCACCCACCCGTGCAGGTACGCGGGGACGAGCAGCGCGTTGTCGTAGAGCATCTTCTCGAAGTGCGGGACGAGCCATTGCCGGTCGACGGAGTAGCGGTGGAAGCCGCCGCCGACGAGGTCGTACATCCCGCCCGCCGCCATCCCGTCGAGGGTGCCGAGCGCCGTCTCGAACTCGCCGCGGCGCAGCAGGAACTCGATCGCCGATGCCGGCGGGAACTTCGGCGCGTGCCCGAAGCCGCCCCACTCCGCGTCGTACTGCGAGCGGAGCACGGCGACCGCGTCGGCCTCCAGCGCCGCCGCCAGCGGCTCCCGCGAAGGCCCGCGCGCCGCTCCCTGGCGCAGCGCCTCGACGAGCACCGCCGCCTGGCGGGCGACGTCGTCGCGCCGGTCGCGGTACGCCTCGGCGACCGCCTCGAGCACCTGCCGGAAGGCCGGCAGCCCGTGCCGCGGCTCCGGCGGGAAGTACGTGCCGCCGAAGAACGGGTCGCCGTCCGGCGTGAGGAACACCGTCATCGGCCAGCCGCCCTGCCCCGTGAGCGCGACGACGGCGTCCATATACACGGCGTCGACGTCGGGACGCTCTTCACGGTCGACCTTGACGCTGACGAAGCGCTCGTTCATCAGCCGCGCGGTCTCCTCGTCCTCGAACGACTCGCGCTCCATCACGTGGCACCAGTGGCAGGCCGAGTAGCCGATCGAGAGCAGCACCGGCCTGTCCTCGGCGCGGGCGCGCGCGAACGCCTCGTCGCCCCAGGGCAGCCAGTCCACCGGATTGCCCGCGTGCTGGAGCAGGTACGGGCTCGTCTCGCCGGCGAGGCGGTTCGGCATCTCCCGACGTTACCGGCGATGCGATGATCGAGGCGGCCATGGGTCGGTCGTACGAGGAGCTCCGGGTCGGCGACGTCTACCGCAGCCGCTTCGGGCGCACGGTGCTCGAGGCGGACAACGTCTGGTTCACGCTGCTGACGCTCAACACGAACCCGATCCACTTCGACGCCGAGTACGCCGCGGCGACGCAGTGGGGGCGGCCGCTCGTCGACTCGACGTTCACGCTCGCGCTCGTCACGGGGCTGTCCGTCGCGGACGTGTCGGAGCGCGGCGTCAACCTCCGCTGGCGCGAGGTGCGGCTGCCGGCGCCGGTCTTCGCCGGCGACACGATCCGCGCCGAGACCGAGGTGCTGGAGAAGCGCGAGTCGCGCTCGCGACCCGGACAGGGGATCGTCACCGTGCGGACGCGCGGGCTCAACCAGCGCGACGAGGTCGTGATCGACTTCGAGCGCACGATCATGGTGCCCCGTGATCGCGACTGAGCGGCTGCTGCTGCGGAAGCCGCGACTCCAGGACGCGCACGACCTCCTCGAGTACGTGGGCGATCCGGAGGTCACTCGGTGGATCGGTGGCGGGAACGGTGACCTCGACGCGACGCGCGCGAAGATCGCCGAGTGGCTCGCCCGCTGGGAACGAGACGGCGTCGGTCACTTCAGCGTCGTTCGGGACGGCCGAGTCCTGGGTCGCGTCGGCTTCCTCACGTGGGATCCGGCGACGTGGACGATCGACGGACCTGAGATAGAGCTGGGCTGGACGCTGGCGCAGGAGCACTGGGGCCACGGCTACGCGACCGAGGCGGCACGCGCGGCGCGCGCGTGGGCGTACTCGGAGCGCGACGTCGACCGCGTGATCTCGCTGATCGCACCGGACAACGAGCGGTCGATCCGCGTCGCCGAGAAGCTCGACGCCACGCGGGAGGAACGCGTCGAGACCCCGCACGGCCCCGCGGACGTCTGGGTGCACCCGCGATGAGCTTCGAGCCGCTCGCCGGGATTCGCGTCGTCGACGTGACCTCGTCGCTCGCCGGCCCGTCCTGCACGCAGCTGCTCGCGTCGCTCGGCGCCGACGTCGTCAAGGTCGAGCCGCTCGGCGGCGACCACGCGCGCGACTGGGGGCCGCCGTTCGTCGAGGGCGAGGGAGCGATGTTCCTCGCGTCGAACTCGGGCAAGCGCTCGCTCGCGCTCGACCTCTCGGACCCGCGCGGGCTCGAGGCGCTGCTGCGGCTCGCCGACCGCAGCGACGTGCTCGTCCAGAGCCTCCGGCCGGGCGCGGCGGAGCAGCACGGGTTCGGCGCGGAGACGGCGCGCGCGCGGAACCCGCGGCTCGTCTACTGCTCGATCGGCGCGTTCGGCTCGAAAGGGCCGCTGCGCGGCCAGCCCGGGTACGACCCGCTGCTCCAGGCGGCGAGCGGGATCATGAGCGTCACCGGCGTGGACGAGATGCCGCCGGTGCGCGTCGGCGTCTCGCTGATCGACTTCGGCACCGGCGTCTGGGCAGCGCTCGGCGTCGTCGCGGCGCTGCTCGAGCGCGAGCACACCGGCGAGGGCCGGTCGATCGAGGTCTCGCTCTACGAGACGGCGCTGTCGCTCCTCTCGTACCAGCTCGTCGGCTACGTCGCCACCGGCGAGATCCCCGGCCGCGAGGGCAGTGCCTTCGCGCAGATCGCGCCGTACCAGGTCTTCCCGACTCGCGACGGCGAGCTGATGATCGTCGCGGGGAACGACAAGCTGTTCCGCGCGCTCTGCCGCGTGCTCGGGCTCGAGGGGCTCGCTGCTGACGAGCGCTTCCTGACGAACCCCGACCGCGTCCGCAACCGCGCCGACCTGGTCGTGCCGCTCGAGGAGGCGACGCGGGCGCGCGCGACGGACGAGCTGCTGGCGGCGCTGATCGACGCGGGGATCCCTGCGTCGCCGGTGCGAAACGTCGGCGAGGCGGCCGAGCACGAGCAGACGCGCGCGCTCGGGATGCTCCAGGCCCTCGGCGGGCTGACGACCGTCGCGCAGCCGCTCTCCGTCGACGGCGAGCGGGTCCGGCACCGGTCGCGTCCGCCGGCGGTCGGCGCGGACTCGGCGGCGATCCTCGCCGAGCTCGGCTACGCCGACGCCGAGGTCGCGGAGCTCGCCGCCGGCGGCGTCGTCCGGCTCGGCTGACGGAACCAGAGCGCGTAGATCGCCGCGCCGACGAGGAGCACGGCGAGCCACAGCCAGTTCGCGGCGAAGCCGAGCACGCTCGGGATCGGATGCGAGCTCCAGCCGCGCTCGACGACCTGCTCGAGCCAGTCGTCGTTGGCGATGTTCGCGACGCCGTAGGCGAGCAGCACCGCGAGGAAGGCGCGCGCCGCCTGCGAGGACGGCAGCCTCGAGAGCAGCAGCGCCGTGACGACGAACAGCAGCCCCTGGAGCCCGTGGTGGACGCCGTGGTGCACGGCGTGATGCGGCGCGTTGTGGAAGCTGACGAGCCTCCCGGTCTGGAAGAGCCACCCGAGCACGGGCACGCCGTCGAGGTAGAAACCGAGCTCGGCGGCGATCCACGGGGCGGCGAGCAGCGTCAGCACCGCCGCGATCGCGATCCGGAGCCCGTCGCCGCGCGCGTGCCGCGGCGATTCCGGGCCGTCGGCGAGGAACGAGAGGACGACCACGGTCGCCACGCCGACGGCCGGGACGAGGTTGATCCAGCGCGCGTCGAGGTCGGACTGCCTCACGACCCCAGGGGCGGCGAAGACGGCGCAGAGGACGGCCGCGACGATCGCGACCGGCCGCGTGCGCCGCGGCAGTCGCCCGGCGACGACGGCGAGCACCGCGAGCGCGACGAGCGCCCCGGGGAAGTTCACGTCGACGAGCGCGCGGCCGAGCCCGGCGCGGAGTCCCGTGCCGCTGACGTCGTACAGTTCGGACGCCGGCAGCCGCGCGTACGTGACGGCGACGGCGACGAGCATCGCCGCGAGGAGCACCCAGGCGACGGCGATCTCGCGCGGGAGCCGCATCGCGTCAGGCACGCGGGGGCCAGGGACCGGCGCGGTACAGGTAGCCCTCGAGGCGCCGCCCGAGCACGCCCTCGAGCCACTCGGAGACGCGGACGAGCGCGTCGAGGTCGACACCCGTCTCGATGCCCTCGCCCTCCAGCAGGTAGGCGAGATCCTCCGTCGCGACGTTGCCGGTCGCCCGCGGCGCGTACGGGCAGCCGCCGAGCCCGCCGACCGACGCGTCGAGCACGGTCGCGCCCGCCTCGACCGCGGCGAGCGCGTTCGCGTAGCCGGTGTTGCGCGTGTTGTGGCCGTGGAAGCCGTCCGCGCCGGTGCGCTCGACGAGCGCGCGCACGCGCGACGGCGTCGCCACCCCGATCGTGTCGGCGAGCACGACCTCGGCCCGGCCGGCGAACCGCGCGGCGAGCTCGGCGACGACGCCCGCGTCCACCGGCCCCTCGAACGGGCAGCCGAAGCAGACGGAGATCGTCACCGTCGCCGGCACGTCCGCGGCGGCGAGGATCGCCTCCGTGCCGGCCACCGCCTCCTCGAGCGAGACGTTCGCGTTCGCCAGGTTGAAGCTCTCGGTCGCGGCGAAGCCGACGTTCAGCCGGTCGAGCCCGCACGCGCGGAACCGCTCCCAGCCGCGCTCGTTGAGCACGAGCCCGGAGAGCTCCGTGTGCTCGCGCCGCTCGACCGCCGCGACCACCTCCTCGGCGCGCGCCATCTGCGGCACGCGGTCGTCGCGGACGAAGCTGACCGCCTCGATCCGCGGGAGCCCGGCGGCGGCGAGCCGGCCGACGAGCTCCGCGCGCACCGCCGGCGCGAGCGTCTCCGGCTCGTTCTGGAGGCCGTCGCGCGGCCCCACGTCGCACAGGGTTATCCGCACGGGCAGAGCGTAGTTGCACCGGATGCGACCCGTGCACGGGCGCGGCTACGGTCGCCGCAGTGCATCCGTCAGCGTCCTTCAGCGCCGCGATCCGCGTGCGCATCGACGACCGGCCCGGCTCGTTCGCCCGGCTCGCCGCCGCGATCGGCGAGGCCGGCGGCTCTCTCGGCGCGATCGACCTCGTCCGCGTCGAGAAGGCGACGAAGGTGCGCGACGTCACGGTCCTCGCCGACGACGAGCAGCACCTCCACCGGATCGTCGACGCGGTCCGCGACGTCGAGGGCGTCGAGGTCGTCAACGTCTCCGACCGCACCTTCCTCCTCCACCTCGGCGGCAAGATCGAGACGCATCCGCGCATCCCGGTGAAGACGCGCGAGGATCTCTCGATGGCGTACACGCCCGGCGTCGCCCGCGTCTCGCGTGCGATCGCCGACGACCCGGAGAAGATCTGGAACCTCACGATCAAGCGCAACACGGTCGCGGTCGTGAGCGACGGCACCGCCGTGCTCGGGCTCGGCGACATCGGCCCGGGCGGGGCGATGCCGGTGATGGAGGGCAAGGCCGTGCTCTTCAAGGAGTTCGGCGGGGTCGACGCGTTCCCGATCTGCCTCGACACGAAGGATCCCGACGAGATCGTGCGCACGGTGCAGGTGATCGCCCCGGCGTTCGGCGGGATCAACCTCGAGGACATCTCCGCACCGCGCTGCTTCGAGATCGAGCGGCGGCTGCGCGAGAGCCTCGACATCCCCGTCTTCCACGACGACCAGCACGGCACCGCGATCGTCGTGCTCGCGTCGCTCCTGAACGCGCTCCTGGTCGTCGACAAGCGGATCGAGGAGGTCCGCATCGTCACGACCGGCTGCGGCGCCGCCGGCATGGCGGTGACGCGCACGCTGCAGCGCGCCGGCGCGACCTGGATCGTCGGCTGCGACGAGGGCGGCGCGCTCTACCGCGGCCGGCCCGGGCTCGACGAGGCGAAGCGCGAGTATGCGGAGACGACGAATCCCGAGAACCTCCGCGGAACCGCCGACGAGCTGCTCGCCGGCGCCGACGTCTTCATCGGGCTCTCCGTGCCGGGCGCGATCGGCGTCGACGGCGTGCGGCGGATGGCCGACCGCGCGATCGTCTTCGCGATGGCGAACCCGAACCCCGAGGTCGACCCCGAGGCGATCGAAGGGCTTGCCGAGGTGATCGCGACCGGGCGCTCCGACTATCCGAACCAGATCAACAACGTCCTCGCCTTCCCGGGCGTCTTCCGCGGCGCCCTCGACGTGCGGGCGCGGACGATCGACGCGGAGATGGAGCTCGCCGCCGCGCGCGCGATCGCGGCGACGATCGCCGACGACGAGCTCGCCGCGGACTACGTCGTGCCAAGCGTCTTCAACCGCGCGGTCGCACCGGCGGTCGCCGCCGCGGTCGCCGAGGCGGCCGAGCGCAGCGGCGCCGCGAGGCGCACGCGCACCCCCGCGCCGACGTCCGCCGGACTTCCGTAGTTGTCCGCAGGGGGGTTCAGCGGCTCGGCCGATGCTCCCGGGCCGGGAGGCCGCGACCATGCGCGCATGACCACCGTCCCTCATCACGAGCAGACCCTTCCGGTTCCGTTCGAGACCGCCACGGTGGCGGACGCGATGAGCCCCGGCGTGATCAGCTGCCCGCCGGAGACGCCGCTGCGCGTCGTCGCGCGGATGATGTCGACGTTCTCCGTCCACTCGGTCTTCGTCTTCGAGCACCAGGACGAGGACGACGAGGATCTCCAGCTCTGGGGCCTCGTCTCGGATCTCGACCTCGTCGCGGCGGGACGGCTCGACGTGGACGCGCGGACGGCAGGCGGCAGCGCCGTCACGCCGCTCGTCAGCGTCTGCTCGACGGAGCCGCTGTCGGTCGCGGCGCAGCTGATGGCCGAGAACGGCGTCTCGCACCTCGCGGTCACCGACCCGACCTCGAAGCGCCCGGTCGGCGTCATCTCGACGCTCGACATCGCCCGCTCGATCGCCGCCGGCACCGGCCCGCGCGAGACGCAGGCCTCGGCCTGACGCGAACGGCTACCGGGACCGCATCGCGAACGTCCAGGTGATGTCTTCCGTGCCGAACCCCTTCTGGACGTAGACCCAGCGCAGCCTGTGCTTCCCGGGCGGGATGCCGTCCGCGGTGACCCTCCACTGCCGCAGGTAGGCCGTCTTCCCGCCGGCCGGCGGGTACGCGTAGAGCGTTCGATCCTCCGTTCCGAACGCCGGCAGGTCGATTCTCCGACCGTCGAGGTACGCGCGCCACCGGATCGTGCTCCAGACGGCGTCGAGCTTCGCCGTGGAGGTCTCGAAGTCGCCCCAGCCGATGAAGAGCCGCTTCGAGAAGGGCAGCGAGCACGAGCGTCTGTAGACGCCCGGCTTCGCCACGTCCGGCCGGCAGGCCTCGAAGAAGTCGACGGCGGAGGAGTCGAGCGCGTCGTCGGCGAGCGTGATCGATCCGACGTGTCCTCCGGGCTCGACCGCGCCCGCCGACGCGGCGAACGCGCCCGCGACCAGCAGCGCCGCCGCGATCGTGACTATGGCCTGCCGGAAGCGCGTCATGCGACCTCCAGAACGCCCGCCAGCGTACAGGACGCCGACTAGCGCGTGCCGAGCTCCATCCCGAGCAGCCGGGGGAGCGCGGCGCCCGCGCGCGCGACGAGCGGCGGCGGCCGCTCGTCCTCCTCCGCCGCCTCGCACGCCATGATCGACGCCCGGACGACGCCGCCGCCGAGACGGCGGAACGGCTCCGGTGGCAGGCGCGGGACGTGGCGCGTCACGAGCGGCAGCCGCGTCCACTCGTCGTCGCCGCCGAGCGCGAGCGAGGCGAGGATGCGCCCGCCGAGCCAGCTCGGGCCGACACCGTGCCCGGAGTAGCCGGCGCCGTAGTGGATCCGCGTGCCTGGCTTCGTCGCGAAGAACGGCAGATGGTCGGCCGAGACGTCGATCGGCCCGCCCCACGCGCGCTCGACCCGCGCGCCGTCGAGCCCCGGCAGCAGACGGCGCAGCCCGGCCTCGGCGCGCTCGGCGGTCGGGCCGTCGCGGCTGAAGCGCTCGTCGACGCGGCCGCCGAAGCCGATCGGACCGGAGCCGCTCCCCATCAGCACGCGCCCGTCGTTCGTCGTGCGGAAGTAGTGGAGGAACATGCGGCCGTCGACGATCGCCTCGCCGCCGGTCCAGCCGATCTCCTCGAGCAGCCCGGGAGCGGGCTCCGTCAGCACGACGTAGGAGCCGAAGTTCGTGAGGCTCCGCGACGCCGGCGACCAGCCCGTGAGCGCCGCGTTCATCGCGAGCACGATCTCCGGCGCGCGCACCGTCGCGCCGCCCGCCGTCTCGAGGACGCCGTCGCGCACGCGCCGCACCGGCGTCCCCTCGTGCAGCTCCACGCCGGCGTCGAGCGCGGCGCGGCGCAGCGCGCGCACGAGCCGCCCCGGATGGACGGTCGCGCCGTCCGGATGGAAGACGCCCCCGCGGAACGCGGGCGAGGACACGCGCCGCGCCACCTCGTCACGCGACAGCGGGACCGCCTGCTCGGCGCGCCCGACCGCGGCCGCCGCCTCGACCGCTTGCGCGACCACGCCGTCCTGGGCGGGCGCCGCCGACACCATCAGCATCCCGCCCTCCCGCAGCCAGACGTCCTCGCCCCGCTGCTCGGCGAACGCGCGCACCGCCGGGACGATCGCGCCCGCCGCCTCGCAGAGCCGCACCGCCTCGGCGTCGCCGAGCGCCGGCCGGAGCGATGCGAGCGACGCCCAGTAGCCGTGGATGAAGCCGCCGTTGCGCCCGCTCGGCCCCGCGCCGCAGATCTCCGCCTCCAGCAGCGCGACACGGCGCTCCGGCGCGCGCTCCCGCAGCGCGAGCGCCGTCCAGAGCCCCGTGTAGCCGCCGCCGACGATCGCGACGTCGACGTCGAGGTCGTGCGCGAGCGGCGGCGCCTCGCGCGGCTCCTCGCCTGCGAGGGCGTCCTCCAGCCACCAGGCGGGCAGCCGCGGCTCGACGGTCACCGGGCTCAGAAGTGCGACGCCGCGTGCTCGACCGGCTTGTCGAGCAGCCCGGGCGGCGCGACCTCCGTCTTCCGGCGGAAGAAATCGCGGTACTTGACGGCGCAGATCAGCAGCAGCGGGATCCCGAGCAGCAGGGTGCCGATCCCGATCACGATCGGGATCTGGATCCCCCAGAGCGGCTTCGAGTAGCCGGCCCCGGTCTGGCTGTAGTCGTGGAACGCCTTCGCGAAGACCGCGAACATCAGCGCCGCGCCGGCGAGGGGCAGCAGGCAGACGAGGAAGAGGTGGCGCGCGCTCGTGAACAGGTCGCGCCGGTAGTACCAGACGCATGCGAGCCCGGTGAAGCCGTAGTAGAAGCAGATCGAGAAGCCGAGCGCGGTGATCGAGTCGCCGAGCACGTCCTGCGCCGGGTTCAGCGACACGAGCAGCACGGTCCAGACGATCGAGAGCGCGCCCATCCCGAGCGTCGACACCGTCGGCGTCAGATAGCGCGGATGGATGTCTCCGAACACCTTCGGAATCGCTCCCCAGCGCGCCATCGAGAGCGTCGTGCGCGCCGTCGGGAGGATCGTCGTCTGCGTCGAGGCCGCCGCCGACGTGAGCACGGCGATGATCAGCAGCTTGTCCCAGGGCGAGCCGAACACGTGGTTCCCGAGCACGCTGAGCACGTCATTCGAGTTGTTCTCGAGGAACCTCGTTCCGCCGAACGCCTGCGCGGCCGTCGAGACGACGACGTATGTGACCACGAGCAGCAGCGTCGAGACGACGGCGGCGCGGCCCGGACCGTCGGCCGACGCCTCCGACTCCTCGTTGACGGAGACGCCGGAATCCCAGCCCCAGTAGATGAAGATCCCGAGCAGCACCCCGTCCGCGAGCGCGCTGAACGAGATCGCGAACGGGTTGAACCACGACGCGCTGACGTGGAGCGAGCCCGCGAGCGCGTTGCCGTCGTACACCTTGACGAGCGCGGCGATCGAGAACGCGACGAGGATGACGAGCTCGGCGGCCAGCAGCGCCTGCTGCGTTCGCGCCGACAGCTCGATCCCCCGGAAGCAGATCCACGTCATCAGCGCGATCCAGACGACCGCGCCGATCACGATCCAGGTGGTCGAGCCTGCCGCCGAGTTCCAGCCGAAGAGCAGGTACGTGTACTGCGCTGCGATCACCGACAGCGACGCCATCACGATCACGTCGGCGACGAAGATCGCCCAGCCGTTGATCCACCCGACGTACGGGCCGAACGCGCGCGTCGTCCACGCGAACGTCGTCCCGCAGTCCGGATCCGCCTTGTTGAGGTAGCGATAGCCGAGCGCGACGAAGAGCATCGGCACGAACGAGGCGATGAGCACGCCGGGAGCGTGCACGCCGACGCCGTGGACGGCGACGATGAACCCGAGCGTCGCGGCGAGCGAGTACGCCGGCGCCGTCGACGCGACGCCGATGACGACATTCGACAGGTAGCCGAGGGCGCCGGCCTTCAGCCCCTTGTCGCCGACCGGGATGTGCCCCTCGACGAGCTCGGGGGCCGATGCGTCGGTCGCCATCGTCGGGTTCGCCTAGGCCGTGACCCGTGTCCACGCCTCGGCCAGCGTCTCGCCGAGGATGCCGGTCATCTCGTCGAACTCCTTCTGCGTCGCCACCAGCGGCGGCGAGATCTGGATCACCGGGTCGCCGCGGTCGTCGGCCCGGCAGATCAGACCCTTCTCGAACAGCCGCGGCGACAGGAAGCCGCGCAGCAGCGTCTCGCATTCCGCGTCGTCGAACGTCGCGCGCGTCTCCTTGTCCTTGACGAGCTCGACGGCGTAGAAGTAGCCGGCGCCGCGCACGTCGCCGACGATCGGCAGCTCGAGCAGCTGCTCGAGCGTCGCGCGGAACGCGGCCTCGTTGCCGAGCACGTGCTCCATGATCCGCTCGCGCTTCATGATCTCGATGTTCTTCAGCGCGATCGCGGACATGACGGGATGCCCGCCGAACGTGATCCCGTGCGAGTACATCGACGTCGCCTCGAGGAACGGCTCCATCACGCGGTCGGTCGTCACCACCGCGCCGATGGCGGCGTACGACGACGAGAGCCCCTTCGCGCACAGGACGATGTCCGGCCGGATGTCGTATCGCTCGGACGCGAACCAGTGGCCGAGCCGCCCGAAGCCGGTGATCACCTCGTCGGCCGAGAGCAGGATCTCGTACTTGTCGCAGATCGCGCGCACGCCCTGCCAGTAGCCGGCGGGTGCGACGAAGGCGCCGCCCGCGTTCTGCACCGGCTCCATGTGCACCATGCAGACCGTCTCGGGGCCCATCGCGAGGATCGTCTGCTCGAGGTCGTCGAGCAGGAACCGCGTGAACTGCTCCTCCGTCTCGTCCGCGGGCCGGTGGTAGCGGTTCGTGTTGTGCACGTGCCGAACCTCGGGGACGAGCGGCTCGAACGGGTTGCGGAGCGCCGGGATGCCGTTGATCGAGAGGGCGCCCAGCGTCGTCCCGTGATAGGCGATGTGGCGCGCGATCGCCTTGTAGCGGGCGGGCGGGCGGCGCATCTCCGAGACGATCGCGTCGTGCCGCGTCTCCGGCTCGGCGGTCGAGGTGGTGACCGCGATCGCCTTCAGCTTCGCCTGGTCGCGCACGACGTAGTACTGGCGCGCGAGCTTCCACGCCGCCTCGACCGCCTCCGAGCCGCCGGACACGAAGAAGACGCGGTTGAGGTCGCCCGGCGCCAGCGACGCCACCTCGGCGGCGAGCTCGATCGCGCGCGGGTGCGCGTACGACCAGTTCGTGTAGAACGGCAGCTCGCGCATCTGCTCGAGCGCCGCCTGGCCGATCTCCTCCCCGTAGCCGTAGCCGAGGTTCACCGAGAAGAGCCCGGCGAGCGCGTCGAGGTAGCGGTTGCCGTGCGCGTCCTCGAGATAGCAGCCGTCGCCGCGGACGATGATCGGCGGATCGTGCGCGCCCATCCGGGTGAAGTGGAGCCAGAGGTGATCACGCGCGGCACGCTGGAGCGCCTCGACGTCGCGGGCGGTCTCGAACGTCGTCACGTGGAGCCCCGGTCGGGCGTGTGCACGCCCCAGTCGTAGAGCTGCTTCCACATCTCGAGGTAGAAGAACGTCTCGGTCGAGACGACGCCGTCGAGCGCGCGCATCCGGTCGGTCAGGTCGAGCAGCTCCGACCGGTCGGCGACGACGACCTCGACGACGATGTCGAAGCGGCCGGCGGTGACGACGACGTAGTCCGCCTCGGGCCAATGCGCGATCTCGTCCGCGACCTTCCCGGGCGCGCCCGACGTCTTCACGCCGACGAGCGCCTGCTCGAAGCCGAGCCCGAGCGGGTTCGTGACTGCGACGACCTGGAGGATCTCGTCGTCGGTGAGCCGGGCGTAGCGGGCCCGCACCGTCGCCTCCGAGACGCCGAGCCGCGCGGCGATGCGACGAAACGACTCGCGGCCGTTCTCCTGGAGCGCCTCGATGATCCTGCGGTCGAGCTCGTCGACCCTTCGGGCGGGCGCGACCGGCCCGCGGCGCTGGCCGGGGCGTGTGGCGAGCCGGAGCGGCTGGGCGTCCTCCCTGCGCAACGCGTGGGATTCCTACCATCCCGCCACGCATTTCGTCAATGATCTTGACTCGCGGCGTTGGGATACGAGATCGTCGGCACTCTCGACCCCTCGACCGAAGGAGACCGGAATGGCCCGCTCGACCACGCTGCGGGCGCTGCAGCGCCTCGCCGAAGAGCACCGAAGCGCCGAACGCCTCGGGCTCGCGCCGGCCGAGCTGCGCGAGCGGCGGGCCGAGAGCGCGCTCTCGCGCCGCGAGTTCCTCAAGCGCGCCGGCATCGCAGGCGCTGCCGTGGCGGCGAGCCCGCTCGGGCTCGGCCGCGCGTCGCGCGCGCTCGCGTCGCACGGCCCGGCTCGCGTCGCGATCGTCGGCGCCGGCATCGCCGGGCTCACGGCGGCGCTGACGCTCGCCGACGCCGGCGTCTCCGCCACCGTCTACGAGGCGTCGACCGGGATCGGCGGCCGGATGCACTCCGACCGGTCGGGCTACTGGGCGAACGGGCAGACGAGCGAGTGGTGCGGCGAGCTGATCGACAGCGGCCACGAGACGATCCTCGCGCTCGCCGACCGCTTCGGGCTCACCGTCGCCGACGTGCTCGGCGCCGAGCCGCCGCACTCGACCGAGACGTACTGGTTCCTCGGCGGCTACTACGACGACCGGCAGCTCGACCGCGACTTCAAGCCCGTCCTGAAGGTGCTCGACAGGCAGAACGACGACGCCGGCTATCCGACGACGTACGCGAGCTCGACGCCGACCGGCCGCTATCTCGACTCCATCTCGGTGTACCAGTGGATCGAGCGCTACGTCGCCGGCGGGCACGGCTCGCCGCTCGGCCGCCTCCTCGACGCCGCCTACTGCGAGGAGTACGGCTCCGACACGACCGACCAGTCGTCGCTGAACCTCGTCTACCTGCTCGACGGCCAGACGCCCGGCGCCGGCTTCTCGATCTTCGGCGAGTCGGACGAGCACTACCACATCGCCGGCGGCAACCAGCAGATCCCGGAGGCGATCGCGTCGTACCTCGGCGGCCGCACGATCCGCAACGGCTGGCGGATGACCGCGATCCGCGCGAACCACGACGGCACGTCGACGCTCTCGTTCGACACGCCGGACGGATCGCGCACGGTCACCGCCGACCAGACGATCCTCTGCATGAGCTTCGCCGTGCTGCGCACGCTCGACACCTCGCAGGCGGGCTTCGACGCGCTGAAGCGAACGGCGATCACCAAGCTCGGCGCCGGCCGCAACGCGAAGCTGCAGCTCCAGTTCTCGAGCCGCTACTGGAACACGCGCGGCCCGTGGGGCATCTCGAACGGCGACGTCTACACCGACCTCGGCTTCCAGAACACGTGGGACGTCACGCGCGCACAGCCCGGCGCGACGGGGATCCTCAACAACTACACCGGCGGCAGCATCGCCGGGGCGTTCGGCCTCGCGTCGCCGTACTCGAACGCGTCGGCGGATCCCGGCGTGGCGGCGTACGCACGGGCCTTCCTGCAGAAGCTCGAGACGGTCCTGCCCGGGGTGTCGGCGCGGTGGACCGGGAAGGCGACGCTGTCGACGCCGTTCCGCGACCCGAATCTCAACTGCTCGTACTCGTACTGGCGCGTCGGTCAGTACACGGCGTTCTCCGGCTACGAGGGCGTCCCGCAGGGGAGCGTCCACTTCGCCGGCGAGCACTGCTCGCAGGACTTCCAGGGGTACATGGAGGGTGGCGCGAGCGAGGGCGTGCGGGCGGCGCAGGAGGTGCTGGCTGCCCTGTGAGGCTGCTCGTCGTCGGGACGGGCGGCGTCGGCGCCGCCGTGGCGGAGGTGGCGCGGCGGCGCGACTTCCTCGACCGCGTCACGCTCGCCGACCTCGACCCGCGGCGCCCGGACCGGATCGTCGCGGCGCTCGACGACGGACGCTTCGAGGCCGCCGCGGTCGACGCCTCCGACACGGCGTCGGTGGCCGCGTTGATCCGCGACAGCGGCGCCGACGCGGTGCTGAACGCGACCGATCCGCGCTTCAACCCACAGATCTTCGCGGCCTCGTTCGAGACGGGCTGCACCTACGTCGACCTGGCGATGACGCTGTCCGAGCCGCATCCGCAGCGGCCGTACGAGGAGCCCGGCGTCATGCTCGGGGACGCCCAGCTGGCGGAGCACGAGCGCTGGCGGGAGCGCGGCCTCCTCGCCCTCGTCGGCATGGGCGTCGAGCCGGGACTCTCCGACGTGCTCGCGCGCTACGCCGCCGACCACCTGTTCGCGACGGTCGACGAGGTGGCCGTCCGCGACGGCTCGAACCTCGTCGTCGACGGCTACGACTTCGCGCCGACGTTCTCGATCTGGACGACGATCGAGGAGTGCCTCAACCCCCCGCTCGTCTGGGAGCGCGACCGCGGCTTCCATACGACGGAGCCGTTCTCGGAGCCGGAGCTGTTCGAGTTCCCGGAGGGGATCGGCGTCGTCGAGTGCGTGAACGTCGAGCACGAGGAGGTCGTGCTCGTGCCCCGCGCCGTCGACTGCCGCCGGGTGACGTTCAAGTACGCCCTCGGCGAGGAGTTCGTCGCCGTGCTGAAGACGCTGCACACGCTCGGGCTCGACTCGACCCGTCCCGTGCGCGTGCGCGGCATGGACGTCGCGCCGCGCGACGTCGTCGCCGCCGCGCTGCCCGATCCGGCGACGCTCGGCGACCGGATGCGCGGCAAGACCTGCGCCGGCACGCTCGTCACCGGGACGGACGCGACCGGCGCGCCGGCGGCGGCGTACCTCTACCACGTCGCGGACAACGAGCGGACGATGCGCGAGTACGGCCACCAGGCGGTCGTGCTCCAGACCGCGCTCAACCCCGTGGTCGCACTCGAGCTGCTCGACTCCGGCGCCTGGAAGGGCGGCGGCGTGCTCGGCCCGGAGTCGTTCGACGCGGTGCCCTTCCTCGACCTGCTCGCCGCGTACGGCGAGCCGCACGCGATCGTCGAGGGCGACCCCCGGCGCTCGCCCGGCTAGAGCCCGCGCGAGTCGACGCGCGTCGCGTCGATCGTGACGGTCACACGCACCTCGCCCGGCTTCCGGTGCTCGTACGCGTCGGCGCCGGTGTACCTCCGCGCAAGCCGGTCGATGTGGTCGTCCGCGCCCTCGGTCGTCATCATGGCGCGTCCGTCGACCGACACCCACCGGTAGGGGTCGCCGGGGTCGACGACGACGAGCGACACGCGCGGATCCCGCTCGATGTTCGCCGGCTTCACCCGGCCGAGGGCCGTGTTGAACGTCGCCTTCCCGTCGACGGCGTCCACCCAGACCACCGTCGAGTGCGGCGACCCGTCCGGCCGGAGCGTCGTCACGACGCCGACGAACGGGCTCTGGAGGAACTCGCGCTGCTGCTCGGTCAGCTCGGGCATGGTGTCGATCCTTTCAACACACCCTTTTGGGTGATGGCTCTCCGCCGTTCGGGGGATGGTACGACGGCCGATTGTATGGTTACTGTTGACAATTGGTTGTCGGGCCCTTGGACTGCGCCGCAGTGGTCTGAGGAGCTTTCTTCCGACAGCCGAACAAGAAGGGGGCGCGCCCGATCCCTACCCCTAGCGAGGGTGCGCCCCCCTCCCCTTTCCCGGGAGGCGCCGGTCGTTACCCCCTCTAGCGGCTCGGCGTGCGGAACGTCAGCGGCGTGTTGCCGAGAGAGGCGGGATTCACGTCCTCCTCGGGCGCGCTCGCCCGCTCGTGCGCGTTCGGCGGGCGCGCGAGCACGCGGAGCGCGTAGTCGGTGACGAGCGTCGCGCGCCCGCGGCCCGCGAGCGAGCGGCTGACGACGACGTGCAGCGTGTGGCGGCCGGGCGTGAGCGGGCGCAGCACGAGCGAGTTGACGCCCATGTTGAGCGTGCCGAGATCGCCCGGGAAGTAGATGCGGCAGATCAGCGGCCCGTTGTTCCGGTAGAAGACCCAGAACCGCGTCGGGCTCGCGACCGCGACGCCGTCGAGCGAGACCGCGACGCGCACGCCGGCCGCGTCCTGCCGCACCTCCGCCTCGGTCAGGCCGGAGGTCATGGCCGTGTCGAGCACGAGCGACGTGCGCGGCACCGTCAGGCGGTGGACGCGCACCGTCGTCCGCCCCGGCTCGGCGATCCGGAAGACGTCGAAGGGCAGCAGCCGGAAGCCGGCCGCGTCGATGTACGCCGGCAGCTGGCCGAATGCGTGCGTGATCACCGCGCTCGCGAGGTTGGCCGGGTTCGTGTCCATGTCGGTCCGCGCGTGCGGCGGGCGCACCGCGCCCGGCGGGAGCGTCGGCGCGGCGGCGGCGCCGGACGCCGTGAAGCCGGCGAGGCCGACGGCGATCCCGCTTGCGACGACGAGGACGATCCGGCGCACCAACCCCTCAACGCTACCCCCGCCGGCGACACCTGCGCCGACCGGCGGACTTGACGGTCGAGCGCCGGCCGCCTAGCCTGTCGTGCGACCCGTTCCCGGCGAGAGGAGGTTGGACAAATGAAGCCTGTGCCTGCCGCCTCCTCGGTCGATCCGACCTAGCCGGCGTAACGGCGCACTCCCTTCGGGACGCGGCCGCTGCGCCGCCGTCTTTCCGTTGCCACGTCTCGAAGGAGAACTGCGTTGATCGAGCACGACCTGGGCGAGCTCGGCTGGTCTGCCGGGCTCGCCGACAACCTGGAGCCCGGCCAGGAGCCGGGACGCGTCACCGCGGCGCACCGCGCCGCCTTCGACGTGCAGACGGCCCACGCGGTCGTCCGCACGCGCCTGCCCGGACGGCTCGTCCACGACGAGGTCGACGTCGCCGTCGGCGACTGGGTCGGCCTGGCCGACGGCCTGATCCGGAGCGTCCTGCCGCGCCGCTCGGCGATCGTCCGCAACACCGCGGGCAGGACGACGACCGCGCAGACGCTCGCCGCGAACGTCGACGTCGCGTTCGTCGTCAGCTCCCTCGGCCCGGATCTCGAGCCGCGCCGGATCGAGCGCTACCTCGTCACGATCTGGGAGAGCGGCGCCGCGCCGGAGATCGTCCTTACGAAGGCCGACCGCGTCGACGACCCGTGGGAGCTGGTCGCCGAGGTGGAGGCGGTGGCGATCGGCGTGCCGGTGCACGTCGTCAGCGCGGTCACCGGCCGGGGCTGCGACGCGCTCCGCGCCCGCATCGAGCCGGGCCGGACCGCCGTCCTGCTCGGCTCCTCGGGCGTCGGCAAGTCGACCCTCGTGAACCGCTTCGTCGGCGGCGAGCTGATGGCCGTGAAGGAGACCCGCGCCGACGACGACGAGGGGCGCCACACGACGACGCACCGTGAGCTGATCCGCCTGCCCGGCGGCGGCCTCGTCATCGACACGCCGGGGCTGCGCGAGCTCCAGCTCTGGGACGGCGGCGGTCTCGAGGAGACGTTCGCCGACGTCGAGGAGCTGGCAGGCGACTGCCGGTTCAACGACTGCAGCCACACCCGCGAGCCGGACTGCGCGGTGCTCGCCGCCGTCGAGGACGGCACGCTGCCGCCGGAACGGCTCGGCAGCTGGCGCAAGCTCCAGCGGGAGCTGCGGGCGATCGCCGTCCGTCAGGACCACCGCCTCCGCAAGGAGGAGACCCGCAAGTGGAAGCAGATCGCGAAGCAGGGCCGCGCGCGGGCGCGCCGCGTCTGAGGACGCCTATGTACTCGCCGGCGAGTGGACGAGGTCGAGCGGCTTGACCACCTCGGCGAAATGGCAGGCGGCCGGGTGGCCCTGGCCGCGCTCGATCAGCGCCGGCTCCTCGGTCGCGCAGATCTCCTGCGCCTTCCAGCAGCGGGTGCGGAAGCGGCAGCCGGAGGGCGGGTTCGCCGGGCTCGGGACGTCGCCCTCGAGCACGATGCGCTTGCGCTTGCCGCGCTGCGTCGGCTCCTCGATCGGCACCGCCGAGAGCAGCGCCTGCGTGTACGGATGCGACGGCGCGTCGTAGATCTCGTGCTTCGTCCCCGTCTCGACGATCTTGCCGAGGTACATGACCGCGACCCGGTCGGAGACGTGACGGACGACGGAGAGGTCGTGCGCGACGAAGATGTACGTCAGCCCGAAGTCGCGCTGCAGCGACTCGAGCAAGTTCACGACCTGCGCGCGGATCGACACGTCGAGCGCCGACACCGGCTCGTCGAGGATGATCAGCTGCGGGTTGAGCGCGAGCGCGCGCGCGACCCCGATGCGCTGGCGCTGGCCGCCCGAGAACTCGTGCGGGAACCGGTTGGCGTGCTCGGGGGAGAGCCCGACCGTGCGCAGGAGCTCCTCGACCCTGAGCTTCCCGCGGCCGCCGCTGTACTGCCCGTGGATGCGCAGCGGCTCGCCGACGATGTCGCGCACGGTCATCCGTGGGTTGAGCGAGGCGTACGGGTCCTGGAAGACGATCTGCATCTCGCGGCGGACCTCGCGCATCTGGCGCCGGTTGAGCGTCGTGATGTCCCGGCCGTTGAAGATGATCTTCCCGGAGGTCGGGTCGGTGAGTCGGATGATCGTCCGCGCGAGCGTCGTCTTGCCGCAGCCGGACTCGCCGACGAGCCCGAGCGTCTCGCCGGCCCTTACCGAGAGGTCGACGTCGTCGACGGCGTGGATGTAGCCGACGGTGTGCTTCGTCACCCCCGCCTTGATCGGGAAGTACTTGACGAGGCTCTCGATGCGCAGGATCTCCTCGCCGCTCCGGACGACCTCGTGGAGGTCCCGGTCGGGCGACGGATCCGTCCGCTGGGCGACCTCGGCCACTATCCGCCCACCGGCACGGGCTGGGAGAACTTCGTCTTGTAGCCCTCGAGCTCCTCGGAGAAGTGGCAGGCGGCCTCGTGCTCCGCCGTCTCGGCCGGCCGCAGCACCGGCAGCTCCTCGCGGCAGCGCGGACGGCCTTGCGAGAGGAAGCAGCGCGGGTGGAACGGGCAGCCCGACGGCGTGTTGATCAGGGACGGCGGCTGGCCGGGAATCGGCCGCAGCCACTCCTCGTCCTCGGTCAGCTTCGGCAGGCTGTCCATCAGTCCGATCGTGTACGGGTGCCGCGGGCGCGCGAAGATCGTGTGGACGTCGCCCGACTCGACGACCCGGCCGGCGTACATGACGAGCATGCGGTCGCACATCTCGGCGACGACGCCGAGGTCGTGCGTGATCAGGATCGTCGCGGCCTGCGTCGCCGCCTGGACGGTCTTCATCACCTCGAGCACCTGCGCCTGGATCGTCACGTCGAGCGCGGTCGTCGGCTCGTCGGCGATGAGGAGCGACGGCGAGTTCGCGATCGACATCGCGATCATCGCGCGCTGGCGCATCCCGCCCGAGAACTCGTGCGGATACTGGTCGAAGCGCGTCTCCGGGTTCGGGACGCCGACGAGGTCGAGCAGCTCGACCACGCGCCTCTTGATCTCCGCCTCGGGCTCCTTCGGGTAGTGCGTCTTGATCGCCTCGCCGAGCTGGTAGCCGACCGTCAGCACCGGGTTGAGCGACGTCATCGGGTCCTGGAAGACCATCGCCACCTCGTCGCCGCGGAACTGCTGGAGCTCCTTCTTGCCGAGCTTGAGCAGGTCGTTCTTGCCCTTGAACAGCGCCTCGCCGGTGACGATCTTCCCCGGCGGGATCGGGATCAGCCCGAGGACGGCCATCGTGCTGACGCTCTTGCCCGAGCCGGACTCGCCGACGATGCCGAGGATCTCGCCCGGGAAGACGTCGTAGGTGATGTCGCTGACGGCGTGGACGATGCCGTCGTCGGTCGAGAACTCGACGACGAGGTTCTTGATCGAGAGCACCGGCTCAGGCACGGACTCTTCGCTGCTGCGGGTCGAGCGCGTCGCGGAGGCCGTCGCCGATGAAGTTGATCGCGAGGACGATGATCACGATCAGCAAACCCGGGAAGACGGTCAGCCACCAGTCCTGCGGGTTGTTCTGGGCGCTCGCGATGAGCACGCCGAGCGACGGGGTCGGCGGCTTGATCCCGAAGCCGAGGAAGGAGAGCGCCGTCTCGGTCAGGATCGCGAGCGCGACCGCGAGCGTGGCGCTGACGACGATCGGCCCGAGCGTGTTCGGAAGGATGTGGCGGAACATGATCCGCAGGTCGCCGCCGCCGGCCGCCTTCGCCGCCTCGACGTACTCCTTCTCGCGTAGCGACAGGAAGATGCCGCGCACGACGCGCGCCACCGTCGTCCAGAAGAAGAACGCGAGGATGAGCGAGATGCGCCACTGGCTCCCCTCGCCGAGCAGCGCCGCCACGGTCAGCAGGACGACGAGCGCCGGCAGCGTCAGCACGAGATCGGTGAAGCGCATCAGCAGGTTGTCGAGCCAGCCGCCGAAGTAGCCGGCGATGGCGCCGATGACGAGACCGACGAACGTGGAGACGAGCGCGACGAAGACTCCGACCTCCTCCGAGGTGCGGATCCCGTAGATGACGCGGCTCAGCTCGTCGCGGCCGATCTCGTCCGTCCCGAAGACGTGGTGGCCGGTCAGCGTCGGGGCGTGCAGGACGTTCGTCAGGTCGATCTGCTCGAACGAGTACGGCGCGATGTAGTTCGCGAAGATGCCCGCGCCGAAGACGAGGATCAGCACGATCAGGCCGGCCATCGCGAGCCGGTGCCGGAGGAAGCGCATGCGCGCGTACGTCCACTGGCTCCGGACCTTCAGCTCGAGGCCGGCCTCGACGGTCGAGTCGACCTCTGCGGGCGCCGCCGGCTGCGCGCTCCCGAGCGAGGCCGGGTTCGGCCCTGCGTGCAGCGTCGGCTCACTCATAGCGGACCCGTGGGTCGAGATAGCCGTAGAGGATGTCGGCGATGAGGTTGAAGAGGATGACGAACACCGCGGTCACGGCGAGGTACGCCATCACCGCGTAGACGTCGAGCTGGCCGAGCTTCGTGATGAAGTAGTAGCCCATCCCGTCGAGGGAGAAGACCGTCTCCGTGACGATGGCGCCGCCGAGCAGGGCGCCGAAGTTGAGCGCCGCGACGGTCACGATCGGGATGAGGGCGTTGCGGAAGACGTGCCGCATGATCACCTTCCGCTCCGGCAGCCCCTTTGCGCGCGCGGTGCGGACATAGTCGGTGCTGATCACGTCGAGCATCGACGCGCGCATGTAGCGGCTGTAGAAGGCGAAGCTGATGATGCTCAGCGTCATCACCGGCAGCGCGATGTGCTGGAGCCGGTCGATCGACCACGTGGACGACGTGACGCCGCTGTTCAGGCCCGATGTGTAGAAGATCCGCACGTGCCACTTCAGGTAGATGTCGGTGAACGCGATCTGGAGCAGGAGCGCGAGCCAGAATGTCGGCATGGCGAAGCCGACGAAGCTCACCGTCGTGAACGTGTAGTCGAAGAACGAGTACTGCCGGATCGCCGAGTAGATGCCGACGGCGACGCCGAGCACGAGCGCGATCACCTCGGCGATGACGATCACCTGGAGCGTGTGCCCCATCACGCGCGTCAGGTCCGGCCAGATCGGCTGTGACGTGAGTAGCGAGTTGCCGAGCTTGTGGGTGAAGACGTCCTGGACCCAGTACCAGTAGCGGACGGGGATCGAGACGTCGAGGTGGTACTGGTGCGCGAGCATGTGGTAGTGCACGCGCGAGAACCGCGGGTTCGCCAGCAGGTTCTGCCGTGGGTCGCCCGCGAGCGAGACGAAGGCGAAGCAGAAGAACGTCGAGAGAATCAGCACCGGGATGCTGAAGAGGATTCGACGCGTGATGTAGGTCAGCATGGTGGGGCCGTCGTTTCGGGTGCTGTCTGATTATGAGGCCCGCGCCCCCGGAATGGGGGGCGCGGGCCGTTCCTGCCTGAGGGGAGAGCTGCGCTAGCCCCTCGCTCCTGGCCCTACGACTTCCAGTGCCAGTCCTCGATGTTCCACTGGGCTCCGACCGTTGCCGGGTTGTTCGAGACCCCGAGCAGGTCCGACTTGTACGCGAGCGGCGCGGGCCGCTGGTACAGCGGAATCGTCGGGACCGTGGCCGCCATGATCTGGTCGGCCGCGTTCCAGAGAGCCGCCCGCTTGACCGGGTTGCCCTCCGTCGAGCCCTGCTTCATCAGGTCGGACGCCTTCTTGCTGCAGTAGTGCAGGTAGTTCTGGTCACCGCCGCAGCTCCAGATCGCGAAGTAGCCGCTCGGATCTCCGTCCGGGCTGACCCAGGCGAAGTCGGTGATGTCGTAGACGCCCTGCGAGACGTACTGCCCGAAGAAGACGTTCGCCGCGCGCGGGACGAGGTCGATCTTGATGCCGATCGCCTTGAGCTGCGCCTGGATGATCGCCCCCTGGGTGGCCCGGACCTGGTTCGAGGCCGTCCAGGAGAACTGGAAGTCGGCCGGGTAGCCGGAGCACGTCCAGACCGCGGACGTGTTGGGATCCGGCGACGACGGGCCGCCCGTGCAGTGCTGCTTCAAGAGCGCGAACGCCTTCGCCTGGTTGTAGTTCCACTTCTGGAACCACGGCTTGTAGGCGGCCTGCGTCGAGAAGTAGATCGCGCTGTTGAGCGGCTTCAGGCCCTTGGCGAGCGAGCCGTAGATCGTGTTGATGATCGACTGGCGGTCGATGCCCATCATGATCGCCTGCCGCATCCACGGCGACCGCAGGAGCGGGTTCGTCGCCTTCGGGCCCTCCTGCAGGTCGAGGTGCTCGTAGTAGTACCCCGGGATGGAGCTGAAGGTCACGCCCGGGGTGGTCTGGAGCGGCGCGAGCTGGGAGCCGAACGTCGGCGACATGAGGCCGTCGACCTCCCCGCCGCGCATCGCCTGCACCTCGGAGTTCGTGTCCGAGATGATCTTGAAGTCGACCTCGTTCAGCTTGGCCGGCTTGTAGTAGAAGGGGTTCTTCTTCAGGACGGTGCCCTGCCCCTTGGTGTACGCCTGGAGATAGAACGGGCCGTTCGAGACCGGCTGCCCGCTGGCGTCACAGATGCAGTTCGTCCAGATCTTGTTGAAGTCGAGCCCCTTCAGCGCGAACGCCGGGTAGAGAGCGCCGAACAGCGCCTGCCAGTCCGAGTAGAAGCCGCACGGGTTGTCGGCGGTCGGGCCGCCGGCCGGGCACTTCTTCCACTTGACGATGACCGTCTTCGATCCCTGGGCCGTGACGCTCGCCATCTGGTCGTAGCCGGACGTGCTGACGACGTCGTTCGTCTTGATCGACCCGTTCTGCTGCTGCCAGGTGTAGATGAAGTCCTGCGCGGTGACGGGCACCTTCTTGCCGCCGTCGTACCAGTACGCGTCGGGCCGGATCTTGTAGACGATCCCGGTCGCATTCGCCGTCGCCGACGAGGCGAGGTCGAGGAAGTACTGGCCCTTGCTGTTCAGGTTCCAGGCGCCGTGCTGCGCCTCGTAGTCGGCGATGAGGCCGCCGGCGAGCTGGTTGCAGCAGTTGAGGACCGTGTTGAACCCGTTGATGTCCTGCTCCTCGGCCCAGATGGTCGTGAGCTTCGCCTTTCGCCCCGCAAGCGTCCTCGGCGTGTGCGCGAAGGCGCGGGCAAACGGCATCGCTGCAGGGGTCCCGCGAGACGCGCTCGCCGACCCTGCCACCTTGGTCGTCGCGGTCGCGGACGTCGCCACAACGAGCAAGGCGGCCGCGATCCCCGCAAGGAGCCAGAGGCGTCTGTGCATCGATTCCCTCCGTTTGATGTGCGCCGGGAGCTCTCTCCGTGGCGGCGCCTGCTCGCTCCCACGCCCAGTTACAGGGCGTGCCTGTCAGGTCGTATAGACGACGGCGCGGAAGCTTAGTTAGATGCGCGGACGAGCGCCAGCCCCACCCTCGGGAGGGGCTCCGAGCGGGCGCTCAGACGGCCTCGAGCTGGCCCGGGCGGGGCAGCCCGTGCGTGGGCTGCGGCAGGAGGAGCAGGAGATGCTGCTCGGCCGAGTCGGCGCGGAGGCTGGCCAGGTCGCTCTCGCCGATCCCGTGGATCGCGGGGAGGGTGTGCGCGGTTGTCAACGCGTGCCCGAGGGTGAAGGACGAGATCGCGGCGGCGGCGGCGACGGCCACGGCGGCCGCGGCCGCGGCGACCTGGATTCGGGCGCTCGACAGGGCTCGGCGCCGTGGCAGGACGACCGGCTGGCCCGGCCGCTCGAGGGCGGCGGCGCGGAGCTTCCCTGCGACCGCGGCGATTTCGTCCGTGAAGGCACGGCACTCGCCGCACCCGCGCAGGTGCGCGTCGAGACGCGCGGATTCCAGCTCGGACAGCTCGCCGTCGAGCCGCGCCGAAGCCGACTCGCGCGCCAGCATGCAATCCGTTGGCGGCACAGGGGTCAGCATGTGTCCTTCTGTATTCACTAGACGTCCCGTTTTCGGGGAAGTTTGTTACCCAGCAACTGTTATCGGCCTATTTCGTTGAATGATCAAGCGTGTCTCCGCCCCTGGGGGGAGGGTGCCGTACACGAGACCTGCAGGGGGAGCCAGCCGGGCCGCGCAGAAGGCGTCGGCGACCTCGGGCGGGGCGTGCTGGACGAGGAGCGAGGCCTGGAGGGCGAGGGCGAGCCGCTCGACGACGAGCCGCGCCCGCTGCTCCTCCAGCTCCTCGGGCCGGGCCAGCTCCCGCTCCAGCCCGGCGACGGCGGCGTCGAGCCTCGGCTCGGCGCCGGCCGCCTCGCGGAGCTCGGCGAGCAGGGCCTCGACCGTCTCCGGCTCCCGGCGGGCGGCGCGGAGGACGTCGAGGCAGACGACATTCCCCGAGCCCTCCCAGATCGAGAGCAGCGGCTGCTGCCGGTAGACCCGCGCCAGCCCCGACTCCTCGACGTAGCCGTTCCCGCCGAGGCACTCGAGCGCCTCGGCCGCGTGACCGGGGCCGCGCTTGCAGACCCAGAACTTCGCGATCGCGGTCGCGATCCGGGCGAACGCGGCCTCGCGCTCGTCGCCGGCGGCGCGGCGGTCGTAGGCGCGGGCGAGGCGCAGCGCCGTCGCCGTCGCCGCCTCGGACTCGAGGCAGAGGTCGGCGAGGACGTTCTGCATCAGCGGCTGGTCGGCGAGCAGCCGGCCGAACGCGGTGCGGTGCGCCGCGTGGTGGGTCGCCTGCTCCACCGCCCGGCGCATCCCCGCCGCCGTGCCGAGCACGCAGTCGAGCCGCGTGTGGACGACCATCTCGACGATCGCGCGGACACCGTGCCCCTCCTCGCCGACGAGGCGGCCCCACGCCCGGTCGAGGGAGATCTCGCTCGACGCGTTCGAGCGGTCGCCGAGCTTGTCCTTCAGCCGCTCGATGCGGAAGCCGTTGCGCGTGCCGTCGGGCAGCACCCGCGGGACGAGGAAGCACGAGAGGCCGCCGGGCGCCTGGGCGAGCACCATGAAGGCGTCGCACATCGGCGCCGAGCAGAACCACTTCTCCCCGCCGAGCTCGTACTCGTCCCCGCCGATCGGACGCGCCGCCGTCGTGTTGAGGCGGACGTCCGAGCCGCCCTGCCGCTCCGTCATCGCCATCCCGCAGAGGACGCCGCGCTTCTCGGCCGCCGGACGCAGGCCGAAGTCGTACTCGGGCGAGGTCAGCAGCGGCTCCCACTCGGCGGCGAGCGCGGGCGCGGCCGCGCGGAGTGCGGGCACCGCCGCGTGCGTCATCGAGACGGGGCAGCCGTGCCCCGCCTCGACCTGCGACATCAGCATGAAGAGCGCCGCGCGCGCGACGTGCGCGCTCTCGAGCTGCTCCGTCCACGACAAGGAGTGCAGTCCGTTGGCGAGCGAGAGCCGCATCAGCTCGTGCCAGGCCGGGTGGAACTCGACCTCGTCGATCCGCTCGCCGAAGCGGTCGTGCGTGCGGAGCACGGGCGGGTGCTCGTTGGCGAGCCTCCCCCACTCGAGCGGCTCCCGCGTCAGGATCGTCCCGAACGCGGAGCACCGCCCGCGCGCCCAGCCGGCGCCCTCACGCTCGAGCGCCTCCACGAGCGGCCGGTCCGCCTCGAACAGGTCGTGGCCGGCGAGCGGCGGCGGCTGGTTCGCCGTCCCCCCGGGGATGACGGTCGCCATGCTCACACGATACGCGCGGCTAGCGGCCCCACCGCCCGCCGCCGTACGGGAACGGCGACGGCGACGAGGCCGGCGCCGGCGCGTCCTGCGACCACGCGACCGAGAACGAGCTGCCGTCGCTCGAGAGCGGGCCGGGCGTCGCGGACGCGGTCGGCAGCGCGCTCGCGTAGCGGCCGCGGAAGAGCCCGCCCGAGGTTCCCTGGAGCGTGACCGCGGTCGCCGTCCAGGCCGGGTCGGAGATCGTGCCGGTGTGGCCGTTGCCGGTCGCGGTCGCGCTCGTGAACGCCGCCGAGCCGAAGTTCGCGAGCGGCAGCGGCGAGCAGCCGCCGCGCGAGTCGCAGGTCGACGGCGCCTCGGCGATCCACTCCGCCGAGGTGACGTCCGGCGCCGGCGAGGTCATCGTCAACGTCTTCGTGAACACCGTGTTGCGCGTCGTGTTCGCGATCCGGATCGACACCGACTGGCCGGTGACGGCGACGGTCGCGGCGATCGAGTCGCCGGGGAGCACCTTGAGCTTGATCGTCACCGGCGCGGCCGGGACGAGCTCGTACCAGACGCTGTAGCTCGCCTTCCCGGTGGCGCTGCAGTTCGCCTCGGTGCCGCTCTGCTCGAGAGCCTGCGAGCCGTCGGCGAAACCGCCGAGGCCGACCCAGAAGGCGGAGTACGCCTGACTGCCGCGCGTGCAGGTCGCCGCGGGCTGCGTCCAGCTGCCGGAGACGTTCGAGAACGTCGTCGGCGCGGCACCCGTCGCCGCGGCCTGGCCGTTGTCGGTGACCGCGTAGCCGGCCCAGTTCGAGCTCGTCTGGGCGGCGACGGCGGCGGCGCTCGCCGGCGCCAGTGCGGCATGGCGCAGCGAGAGCGGCGAGGCGGCGTGGGCCGATCCGGCTCCGAGCGCAAGCGCGGCGGATCCGGCGAGGAGGAAGGGGACGAGTCGTGCGGTGTTCACGTGCGGCTCCTGTTCGTCTGTCTGTTCTGTTCGCGTGCGTGCGTGGTGGACCGCCGCGCGCGCCGAAGGGTGGAACGGCGCGCGCGGCGATCTGGGTCGGGCTACGTGGTGGTTCCGCCGCCCGAGGACGGAGGTGCGCCGGGGCCGCGCCAGTGGCCGCCGAACGGGCCCGCGTGCATCGTCGGCTTGCCGTTGACGAGATCGGTGACGCGCTGCTGGAGGCCGGCGGTGAGCGCGTCGGCCTGCGCCTGCGTCAGCTTGCCGGCGGTGACCGCTGCGGCGATCTCCGTCTTCTCGTGCGCGACGAGCGCGTCGATCAGGCCGGAGGCGGACTTCCCGCTCGTCGCGTCGGCGATCTGGCCGAGCGTCTTCCCCGACTGGAGCTGGGTCATCAGGTCGGAGGTGGTGATCCCGAGATATGACGCGGCCGCGGCGAAGTCGTCGCCGGGCCCGCCGTGGACGCCGAACCCCGGACCGGGGCCGATCTTCTGAGGGATCGTCCCGTTGACGAGAGCGGTCACACGCTGCTGGAGGTTCGCGGTACGCGCGTCGGCCTGCGCCTGCGTCAGCTTCCCGGCGGTGACCGCGGCGGCGATCTCCGTCTTCTCGTGCGCGACAAGCGCGTCGATCAGCCCTGCCGCCGACTTCCCGCTCGTCGCGTCGGCGACCTGGCCGAGCGTCTTGCCGGACTGGAGGTCGCTCTTCAGCTGGTCGGTCGTGATCCCGAGATACGACGCGGCCGCGGCGAGCTCGTCGCCGGGGCCGACGCCGACGCCGAAGCCGAAGCCGTAGCCCTTTCCGGGGCCGGGGAAGGCCGGGCGCGTGCCGTTGACGACGTTCGTGACGAGCTGCTGCAGGTTCGCGGTGATCGCGTCGGCCTGCGCCTGTGTCAGCTTCCCGGTGGTCACCGCGGCGGCGATCTGCGTCTTCGCGTGCGCGACGAGCGCGTCGATCAGCCCTGCCGCCGACTTCCCGCTCGTCGCGTCGGCGACCTGGCCGAGCGTCTTGCCGGACTGGAGGTCGGACTTCAGCTGGTCGGTCGTGATCCCGAGATACGACGCGGCCGTGGCGAAGTCGTCCGCGAGGCCGGCGCCGAGGCCGCCGGCGCGGAAGCCGAACCCCTGTGCGGTCCCGAAGCCGAAGCCGCGTGCACGGCCGTTCGTGCCGGCCGCGCCGAAGAGGCGCGCCGAGGCCTTCGTCGTGGACGGTTTCGCGTGGCCGTGGCCGGAGGCGGCCGCGACGGCGGCGCCGGTGCCGACGATGGCCGCGACGCCGACCGCGCCGAGCGTGAGCTTTCGCGTGAGACTCATGTTCAAGAGGTTCCTTTCGGGTCGCCCTGGGCGCCTTCAGGGTCGCGCACGAAGCTAAGAGCCTGCTTAGAGACGTCTAAGAATCGCGCCGCGCGACGAACCAGCGGACGCGGGCCGCGTCCTCCCGGTCGGCCTCGTCGAGGGCGAGCTCGAGCGCGGCGAGCGCCCGTTCGTGCCCCGGGATCCAGCGCCGCTCGATCGCCCGCAGCCGCTGGGTCGTCGCCCGGAGCTCGTCCGCCGCCCGGCGGTGCGCCGTCTGGGCGGCGCCGAGCCGGGCCGCCGCCTCGAGCGCGCGCGCATGCGCCTGCGCCGCGTACGCGAGCGCGGCGCTGCCGCCGGCGGGGAAGAGCTCGCCGGCCGGGACGGAGACGTCGACCGCGTCGGGATGGACGACGCCGAGCGTGTTCCGCCAGACGAGCCGAACCTCGGCCTCGCCGCACTGCGACGCGCGCGCGAGCTCGAGCGGGCGCTCGCCCGAGAGCACGGCGGCGCGCTGCCACCACGTCTCGGCCTCCGCCGCCTCGCGCCGCCAGTCCCGCCGCGCATCCTCGAGCTGCGCCTCGAGCTGGTCGAGCCGGTGCACGAGCGCGCGGCGCTTCTGCTCGAGCACGTCCTCGCCGCGGCGGGCGACGGCGAGCCGCCGGACGAGCCAGAGCCTCCCGGCCCTACCCGCCGGCGGGCGGATCCGCATCGCTTCCCTCCACGTAGCGCCTCCGCACGAGCTCCTCCGCGACCATCGAGAGCTCGCGCCGCGGCAGCGTCGACGCGATCCGCCACGCGCGGTCGAGCGTGTCGTCGAGCGTCCGCGCCTCGTCGCGCCGCTGCGCGAGGAACTCCGCGAGGAACGCGTCGGCGTAGCCGAGCAGGCGCCGGTCGCGTCCGGTCAGCCCTGCCTCGCCGACGACGTCGGCGAGGTCGGCGATCCGCCGCGCCTCCGCGACGAACGCGTACGTCTGCGCCGCGATCTCGAGATGATCCTCGCGCGTTCGCCCCGGTCCCGCGCCGAGGCGCATCAGCCGCGACAGCGAGCCGAGCGCGTCGAACGGCGGATAGACGCCGCGCACGTGCAGGTCCGGGGAGAGGACGATCTGCCCCTCCGTGATGTAGCCGGTCAGGTCCGGCACCGGATGGGTGACGTCGCCGGCCGGCATCGTCAGGACGGGCAGCTGGGTGAGCGAGCCGGGGCGGCCCGTGATCCGCCCCGCCCGCTCGTAGAGCGAGGCGAGGTCGCTGTAGAGCGAGCCGGGATAGCCGCGCCGGCTCGGCACCTCGCCCCGCGCGCCGGAGACCTCGCGCACGGCCTCGCAGTAGCTCGTCAGGTCCGCCGTGACGACGAGGACGTGGCGGCCGAGGTCGAACGCGAGGTGCTCGGCGACGGTCAGCGCGATGCGCGGCGTGACGATCCGCTCGACGAGTGGGTCGTCGGCGGTGTTGAGGAAGATGGTCAGGTCGCCCGCGGCGGAGCGCTCCTCGAGCGCGTCGCGCACCGCCATCGCGTCGGCGTGCGTGATCCCGACGGCGGCGAAGACGACGGCGAACGGCTCGTCGCCCGTGTGCGCCTGCGCCGCGACCTGCGCCGCGAGCTCGAGATGCGGCAGTCCGCCGACGGAGAAGATCGGCAGCTTCTGCCCGCGCACGAGCGTCGCGAGCCCGTCGATCGCGGAGACGCCGGTGAGGATCGCCTCGCGCGGCGTCGCCCGCGCGCGCGGGTTGATCGGGCTGCCGGAGACGCTCCGCAACTCGTCGCCGACGACCGGCGGGCCGCCGTCGAGCGGCTCGCCGCGGCCGTTGCAGACGCGGCCGAGCCAGCCCTCGCCGACGGGAATGCGCAGAGGGCTGCCGGTGAACGCGACCCGGACGCCCCCGAGGTGCACGCCGGCGGTCCCCTCGTACACCTCGACGACCGCGAGCGTGTCGCTGACGTCGAGCACGACGCCGTGCCGCAGCTCGCCGGAGTCGAGCCGCACCTCCGCGACCTCGTCCCACGCGACCTCGCTCACGCCCTCGACCACGAGCAGCGGCCCGCGCGCCGAGGTGACGGAGGCGTACTCCACCGGCGCGAGCAGCGTCATTCGAGCGCTCCCAGGGCCGGAGCGACGCGGTCGAACACGGCCGCGACCTCGTCCACCGCGCCCGGCGGCGTCGCGTCGCGCGCGCGTGTCACCGGCGAGAGGTCGACGTCCTCGATCGCCGCGGCGGAGACGCCGTGCTCGACGAGCGCGCGGCAGCGGTCGTAGACGCGGAGCACGAGGTCGAGCAGCGCCGACTGCTTCGCGGGCTCGCAGTACCCGTCGTTCGCGCTCAGCGCGCTCTGCTGGAGAACGCCCTCGCGGAGCAGCCGCCCGGCGAGGAGGACGAGCCGCTCGGCGTCCGGCAGCGACGCGACGCCGACGAGCTGCGCGATCGAGTCGAGCCGGTCCGCCTCCGCGAGCAGCGTCAGCGCCCGGCCGCGGCGCTCGCCCCAGTGCGCGTCGCGCTGGAGGAAGTGCCAGTCGGCGACGGCCTCCGCGTCGCGCGACGACGAGTCGCGCCAGCTCACCGCGGGGTAGTGCCGCGCGTACGCGAGCTCGCGGTCGAGCGACCACGTGCAGCGCGTGAAGCGCCGCGTGTGCGCGCTCACCGGCTCGGTCGTGTCGCCGCCGGGCGGCGAGACCGCGCCGAGGATCGTCACCGACGCCTCGGCGCCTCCGAGCGTGCGCACCGCGCCGGCGCGCTCGTAGAACGCGGCGAGCGCGGACGCGAGCCCGGCGGGATAGCCCTCCTCCGCCGGCAGCTGCCCGGTGCGCGACGCGACCTCGCGCAGCGCCTCGGCCCAGCGCGACGTCGAGTCGGCGATGAGGACGACGCGGTAGCCCATGTCGCGGAAGAACTCGGCGACCGTGACGCCGGTGTGGATGCTGGCCTCGCGCGCGAGCACCGGCATGTTCGACGTGTTCGCGAGCAGCACCGTCCGCTCCATCAACGGCCGGCCGGTGCGCGGGTCCTCGAGCCGCGGCAGCTCCTCGAGCACGTCCGCCATCTCGTTGCCGCGCTCGCCGCAGCCGACGTACACGATCACGTCCGCGTCGCAGTGCTTCGCGATCTGCTGGAGGAGGACCGTCTTGCCGGTGCCGAAGCCGCCCGGCACGGCCGCGGTGCTGCCGAGCGCGATCGGGAAGAACAGGTCGAGCGCGCGCTGTCCCGTCGTCAGCGGCGCGCCGAGGTGGATCCGCTCGGCGACCGGGCGCGGCCGCCGCACCGGCCAGCGGTGCGCGAGCCGGATCTCCCGGCCGCCGACGCGCGCGACGACATCCGAGACGGTCAGCGCGCCGGCGGGCGCGAGCCACTCCAGCTCGCCCCCCGCGTCCGGCGGGACGAGCACGCGGTGCTCGATCGCCTCGGTCTCGCGCACGGCTCCGAGCAGCGCGCCCGCGGCGACACTGCCGGAGACCGGCGCAGGCGCGAACTCCCAGCGGCGCTCCCGCGGCAGCGTCTCGAGCCGCTCGCCCTGCGCGATCCAGTCGCCCGCACCGTCGAGCCGGCGGAGCATCCCGTCGAACACGCCGCCGAGCAGCCCGGGCCCGAGCTCGGCGCCGAGCGGCGCGCCGCTCGCGACGACCGGCTCGCCCGGACGCAACCCGCCGGTGTACTCGTACACCTGCACCGTCGCCGTGTCCCCGTCGAGCGCGATCACCTCCCCCGGCAGGCCCGCCTCGCCGACCTGCACGAGCTCGAGCATCGAGACCTCCGCGTCCGCCACCTCGACGACGGGGCCGTTGACGCGCGCGACCCGCGCCGTGCTCATTCCCGCTCCCGGCGCCGGCGGAGCCGGCGCCTTCGCTCTCTGATGAGCTCCGTCGAGCCTACGCTCATCGCCACAGCACCTCGGTGCGCGCGCCGAGCCGCTCGAGCGCGCGGTCGACGAGCGTCGGCAGCGTGTAGTCGACGGAACGTCCGTTGCTCGAGCCGCGGACGCCGCCGAGTCCGGCGGGATCGACGTCGAGACGCGCGCCGGCGCCGAGCTGCCGGCGGGCGGCGTCGCTCAGCTCCGCCAGCAGCGCCGCGTAGCCGTTCGTGCCGCGGAGCGCGTACGCGTCGTCGTCGGCGCGACGGCAGAGCTCGTCGTACAGCGCACGCTCCGCGGCGAGGACGAGCGCGCGGGCGGCCCGCCGCGCGGCGGCCTCGTCGTGCGCACCCTCGATCGCCGCCGCGGCGGTCCCGTCCACGCGCGCCTGCCGCACGAGCGCGGCGCCCTCCTTCCGGGCGACGGCGACCTTCGCCTCGGCCCGGCGCTCGGCGTCCGCGAGCGCCGCGGCCGCGTCGGCGCGCGCCTGGGCCAGCGTCGCGTCGCGGACCGGTCCGAGGTTCATTCCGGCAGCACCGCCCAGACGACGTCGGGCCGCTCGTCGAGCCGCGGCGCGAGCGCCGCGTACGCGGGCGGATCGAGCACGACGAGCGCGACATCGTCCGCAAGCGCCTGCCACGCCGCCGCCGCGTCACCCGCGTCCGCCGCCGGCGCGACCTCGACGCCGGCGAGCGCATAGCCGCCGAGCCGGCGTTCGTCCCCGATCGCGACGGCTCTGCTCATGCCTTGCCGATCAGCATGATCGCGACCACGAGCCCGTAGATGGCGATGCCCTCGGCGAGCCCGACGAACACCATCGCGCGCCCGAACATGTCGGGCTTCTCGCTGATCGCCGCGAGCGCGGCCGAGCCGGTGTACGAGACGCCGATGCCCGCGCCGATGCTCGAGCCGGCGACGGCGATGCCCGCGCCGAGCAGCGCGCTGCTCGAGTTGCTCGAGCTCGATCCGCTCGCAGCGACGGCGTCGGCCGCGCCGAGCAGCACCGCGGCGAACAGCCCGAGTGCGCCGAGCAGGATGACGCCGTTGAGCACGAGCAGCCGGCGTAGGCCGTGCTGCGGCGCCCGTCGCATGATCCATGCGGTCGCAGCCGCGACCGCCGCGATCAGCGGCAGGCCCCAGACGAACGAGACGATCACGTCTCCTCCTTTTCGGAAGCCAGCGGGACGTGCCAGGGCGAGAACGGACGTCCCTCCCCGGCGAAGATGCGCGAGAACAGCTCGTAGTACTCGAGCCGCAGCGCCTGGATCGACGCGACGAGCGCCTCGAGCGCGAACGCGACGAGGTTCCCGCTGAAGAACACGAGGACGGCGAGCACGGTGCCGACGACGCCGCCCCAGAGCGCGCTCGCCGCAGCCCAGACGATCGCGCCGAGCGCGGCGTGCATCAGCCCGAAGGCGGCGAGCCGCGTGAACGAGACCGCGCTCGCGCCGACGCGGACGACGGAGTCGACGACGCCGATCGACGCCTCGACGCCGGCGAGCCCGCCGCGGCCGGACTCGATCAGGTGGCCGCCGGTGAGCAGGACGACGCCGAGGACGACGACCGCGCCGCCGGCGATCAGCACCGGCGTCGAGTCGAAGTACCAGCCCGCGGCGAGGACCGCGCCGCCGAGGAAGACGCACGTGCCCGCGATCCCCGACGGCGCGACGACCGCCGCCGCCGCGCCCTCCTCGCGCCAGCGGTTCACCGTCCCGAACGCGTAGCTCTGCGCGAGCAGCAGCGCCCCGATCGCGACCGCGGCCGCGAGCAGGGGCAGCGGCCGGTCGACCGGGCTCAGCCAGACGACGGGGACGGCGCCGGTCGGCCCGAAGAACTCGCCGTAGAGGAGCCCGAAGAACGCGGCCGAGAGGCCGGCGGCGAACGGCAGCGGCCAGAGCGGCTGGAAGCGGGCGAAGCGGCCGCGGCGCGCGCGGCGGAGGAGCAGCGCCCCGCCGGCGACGATCAGCCCGTGGCCGACGTCGCCGAACATCATCCCGAACATGAGGACGAACGAGACGGTGGCGAACAGCGTCGGATCCATGTCCGCGTAATGCGCCGATCCGTACGTCTCGACGAGCGGCCGGAACGGACGCGCCACCGGCTTGCGCGCGATCAGCGTCGGCGGCTCGATCCAGGAGGGGCGCTCGAGCTCGACCGCGACGGCGCCGCCCGCGGCGAGGCGCGCGCTGAGCGGCTCGAGCTCCGCGCTCGGGGTCCAGCCGACGAGCGCGGCGAAGCTTCCGTGGGGGACGGCCGCCTCGGCACGGCGCTCGAGCTCCACCTCCCCGGCGAGGAGATCCGCGGCGCCGAGCCGTTCCAGCTCGGCGACGTCGGGTGCGACCGGCGCAAGCCGCGGCCGTGTCGCGGCGCCGGAGGGACCCGCGTGCTCGACGCGTCGCAGCGCCTCGACCGTCTCCCCGCTCGCGCTCGGCAGCGGGCCGGCGAGCTCGACGACGCCGGCGTCGGCGACGGCGACGAGCGCCTCCCGCAGGCGCGGCCGCGGCGCGACGACGGCGACGCGGCTCATCCGCGCCGGGACGGAGAGCGCGTGCTCACGCTGCGGCATCGAACGCCTCCTCCGCTCCCGGCAGCCCGCGGCGGGCGGCCGCCTCGAGCGCGGCCGCGGTCCGGTGCGCGTCGGCCGCGAGCAGCGCGACCGCTCCGACGACGACGCCGCGTCCCGCGACCGAGCCGTGCACGAGCGACTCGGCGTCTGCCTCGAGCTGCCGCCACCATGCGCCCTCGGCGCGCCAGAGATCGTCCGGCGTCTCGATCCCGGCGAGCGCCCACGCCGCCGGAGGCGGGAGCGTCGCGGCGAAGCGCGCGAACGTCGGCGCCGACCGCCAGTCGCGGCCGAGGAAGGTCAGCTCCGGAACCGGGAGCAGGTCGACGGGCACGCCGGCGACGAACAGCTCGCGTGCGAGCAGGAGCGCGACCGCCCCCGCCGCCCAGCGGCGCGCCTCCCCCGCCTCGGCGTCGACGCGGCGAGCCCAGGCCAGCCGGAGCCCGAGGCTGAGCTGCGCGGGGGTGAGACCGTCCGGATCGCCCCAGGCGCTCGTGGCGAGGACGCGCCGCAGCTCCTCGACGCCCTGCGCCTCGGCGGCGCGCGGCCACGCGACCGCGAGCGCGCCGAGCTCGAACGGACGCCGCAGCTCGGCGCCGGCGAGGTACGCGACGCGGTCCTCGAGATTGACGAGCTCGTACCACGCGGCGAGCGCACGGAGGAGGCCGAGCGCCTCGCCGGGCAGCCAGCCCGCGAGCACGCGCAGGTTGAGCAGCGTCGTTGCGGCGACCGCACGCTGTGCACCGGCGAGCCCGAGGTCGAGGCTGACGTCGCGCCCGTACGGCGTCCGCCCGAGCGCGGCGACCGCGGCGGGAAGCGACGGCGACGACGCGAGCCGTCGCGCGCCCTCCGGCCCGAGCCGGCGCTCCGACGCGAGCAGCTGCGCGCGCACGCTGCCGGCGATCCAGCCGCCGCTCACGAGCCGCTCCCCGCGATCGACGCGACCACCTCGGCGGCGAGCGCCGGGATGCGCTCCCTGCCGTCGCGGAGAATCCGCTCCGCGTCCTCGCGCGCGGCCGCCTCGATCGCGTGCGCCTCGCGCGTCGCCGCGTCGCGCCGCTCCGCCTCTGCGCGCGCCCGTTCGGCCTCCGCGCGGCGGTGCGCCCGCGCGAGCACCCGCTCCGCATCCGCCGCCGCGACGGCGAGCCGCCGCTCGGCGTCGGCCGCGGCGGCAGCACGGATCTCCGCCGCCTCCAGCTCGATCGCGTCGAGCGCTGCGAACACCGGCAGGAGCTCGGACTCGACGGTGTCGCCCGCAGCGGCCGGCACCGCAGCAGCGCGGCGAAAGCGCTCTAGGACACTGCCGACGGGCCTCACGGGAAGCGACCTCCGGGTGTGCCATCAGCGTGGGTCGATCGCCGGGCCGCACGCATCCGGGCCGTCGCCGATCCGGATACGGGGTTTCCGAAGCGCGAACGCGAGAAGGCGGGGGTCCCGGTGGACGGCGACGTCGTGCCGCTGCCGGCGCCGGGCCGCGAGCGCGTGTCCGTGCGCGCACTCGTCGGACGAGGCCGGCGTGAGACAATGCCGCGCATGAACGTCGTCGCCGCGCTCTCGGCTCACACGGGCATCCGGCTCGCCGAGGTGGGTTTCCTGCTCTTCCTCATCGCAGGCGTGTGGCTCGTCGCCGCGGAGGTGCCTCAGCTCAAGCTCGCCCGGACGAGGAGGATCGTCGCCGGCTCGTTGCTCGCGGCCGGGAGCCTGCTCCTCATCATCGCCACCCACTGGGGTCAGTTCGGGTAGCTCGCCACGCGGCCGTCGCCCGGTCGCACGAGCCCCGCGTCGTACGCGACGATCACGGCCTGCACCCGGTCGCGCACGCCGAGCTTGCGCAGGATGCTCGAGACGTGCGTCTTCACCGTCGTCTCGCCGAGGACGAGCCTCTCCGCGATCTCCGCGTTCGAGAGTCCCGACGCGAGCAGCCTCAGGATCTCCCGCTCCCGCCCGGTCAGCCCCGCGACCGCGTCCGCGGCGGCGCCGGACTCGCGCTCGTCGGCGAACCGCTCGAGCAGCCGGCGCGTCACCGTCGGCCCGAGCAGCGCGTTGCCGCCGGCGACGAGCCGGATCGCGTCGACGAGGTCGCCCGGGCGCACGTCCTTCAGGAGGAAGCCGCTCGCGCCGGCGCGCACGGCGGCGTAGACGTACTCGTCGAGGTCGAACGTCGTCAGCACGAGGATCCGCGCGGCTGCGCCTGCGGCGACGATGCGGCGTGTCGCCTCGATCCCGTCGAGTCCCGGCATGCGCACGTCCATGAGGACGACGTCGGGCTCGAGCTCGAGTGACAGCGCCACCGCCTGCTCGCCGTCCTCCGCCTCGCCGACCACCTCGAGATCCGGCCGCGTCTCGACGACGAGCCGGAAGCCGCTGCGCACGAGCGCCTGGTCGTCGGCGATGAGAACCTTGATGGCCACTAGATGGGGATCTGCGCGGTGACGACGTAGCCGCCCTCGGAGCCCGAGCCGCTGGCGACGCGACCGCCGAGCATCGCGACGCGCTCGCGCATTCCGATCAGCCCGCTGCCGCCGTTCGCGTCGGCGGCGCCCCTCCCGTCGTCGCGGATCTCGAGCCCGAGCTCGTCGCCGTAGCGGACGCGCACGGTCGCGTGCGCCGCGCCCGCGTGCTTCAACGTGTTCGTCAGCGCCTCCTGGACGATCCGGTAGGCGGAGAGGTCGACGGCGGCGGGAAGCGGACGTGCGGCGCCCTCGACCTCGACCTCGACCTCGAGGCCGGTCGCGCGCACCTGCTCGACGAGCCGGTCGAGCCGCGCCAACCCGGGCTGCGGCTCGTACTCCGCGCCGTCCTGGAGGATCCCGAGCACACGGCGGAGATCGCCGAGCGCGGCGCGCGCCGCCTGGTCGATCGCCTGGATCGGCTCGCGCGCGCGGCGCGGGTCGACCTCGAACACGTCGTCGGCGGCGGCGGCCTGCACGACGATGACGCTGAGCGCGTGCGCGACGACGTCGTGAAGCTCGCGCGCGATGCGCGCCTGCTCCTCCGCGGCGACGCGCTGCGCCTCCGCCTCGCGCTCGCGCTCGAGCCGCGTCGCCTTCTCCTCGATCTCGTGGATGTAGGCACGCCGCGAGCGGATGCTGTCGCCGAGCAGCCACGCGGCGACGAGGAAGACGACGCGCGCGGCCGAGTCGCCGAACGCCGAGCCGCTGAGCGCGAGCACGGCCGCCGTGGCGACGATCGAGCCGATCGCCGTCGCGATCTCGGCGCGGGTGCGGGAGCTCGCGGCGAGCGTGTACAGGGCCACCGCGAGCTGGAACGGGACGAGCCAGTAGTCGAGGGCGACGATCGCGACGACGGCGGCCGTGACGACCGCGACGACGAGGAGGGGCCGGCTCCGTCGCCAGAGCAGCGGCAGGGTCTCGACGACGCCGAGCACGAGCGCGGCCGCCGGCTCGCCGCGGTTGACCGAGGTCGCGAGCGTCAGCGCGAGCAGCGCGACGACGAGGCCGACGTCGACGAGGAGCGGATTGCGGCGCAGCCAGTTCCAGATCATCGGCTCACCGCGTGAACGGTAGCGCTACGTATCGCGCCGCACGAGCAGCACCGCGGCGATCGCGATCACGAGCGCCGTGTAGCCGCAGAACAGCGCGAAGCCGGGGCCGGGCGCGAGGTCGTGCGGCCCGTGCGTCAGCGAGAAGACGTCGCGGCCCGCGGCGTCCGGCAGGTACTTCGAGATCGCGTTGTTCCAGCTCGTCGGCAGGATGTTCATCAGCGGCGGGACGACGAAGAAGATCGCCGCGAAGGTCGCGATCCCGCCGGCGGTGTTGCGGACGATGGCGCCGACCGCCATCGCGAACATGCCGAGGACGACGAGGTAGGCCGCGCCGCCGAGCACCGACCGGAGCACGCCGGGATGCGTGAGCGAGATCTGGAGGATGTGATGCTGCGCGAGGATCTTCTGGCTGCCCCAGAACGCGAGCAGCACCGAGGGCACCGCGAGCACGAGGACGACGAACGCGTAGACGCCGAGCTTCGCCCACAGCACCGGCAGCCGCCTCGGCACCGCGGTGAAGCTCGCGCGGATCATCCCGGTCGAGTACTCGCCGGTGATGATCAGCACGCCGAGCACGGCGATCGCGAGCTGCGAGAGGTTGACGCCGGCAAGCGCGATATCGAGTGGGTGGCGATTCGCACGCTCGCGCGGCGCCATGTGCGCCCAGTGCGTGCCGACGACGGTCGCGAAGAGCAGCGGCAGCCCGATCGTGAGGATCACCGCGACGACGAGCGACCAGCGTGTCGAGCGGAGCGAATGGAGCTTCGTCCACTCGGACAGGGCGACGCGCGCCTGCGTCACCTTGCCGGTCTCGGCGAGCCGCGGGACGGAGACGACGTGGACGACGTTGCTCATGCGGCCCCCTCCTCGTCGGCGGCGACCTCGCCGGCCTTGAACTCGACGTCCTCGCGCGTCAGCTCCATGAACGCCTCCTCGAGCGACGCCTGCATCGGCGTCAGCTCGTGCAGGACGATCGAGTGGGCGGCGGCGATCTCGCCGACCTGCTGCGGGGACAGCCCGCTGATCTCGAGCACACCCGGCTCGCCGCTCTCGACGGAGACGTCCGGGCCGGTGACGAGCTCGCGCAGCCGCATCGCCTGCGGCGAGCGAGCGCGCACGAGACCGCCCGAGGCGCGCTGGACGAACTCGTCGACGCTCGTGTTCGCGATCAGGCGGCCCCGGCCGATCACGATCAGGTGGTCGGCCGTGAGCGCCATCTCGCTCATCAGGTGCGACGAGACGAAGACGGTGCGTCCTTCCGACGCGAGCGACTTCAGCAGGTTGCGGATCCAGTGGATCCCTTCCGGGTCGAGCCCGTTCGACGGCTCGTCGAGGAGCAGCGTCGCCGGGTCGCCGAGCAGCGCCGTCGCGATGCCGAGCCGCTGGCCCATGCCGAGCGAGAACTGCCCGGCACGCTTGCGCGCGACCTCATGCAGGCCGACGAGATCGACGAGCTCGTTGACGCGCCGCTTCCCGATGCCGTGCGTCTGCGCGAGCGCGAGCAGGTGGTTGTACGCCGACCGGCCCGTGTGGACGGAGCGCGCCTCGAGCAGGGCGCCGACCTCGTGCAGCGGCGCCGCGAAGTCGCGGTAGTGCTTCCCGTCCAGCGTCACCGTGCCGGCGGTCGGCGCGTCGAGTCCGAGGATCAGGCGCATCGTCGTCGACTTCCCCGAGCCGTTCGGGCCGAGGAAGCCGGTGACGACGCCCGGACGGACGTCGAAGTCGAGCCCGTCGACGGCGCGCTTCTCGCCGTAGTCCTTCGTCAGCCCGCGTGCCTCGATCACGGTTCGAGGCTAGCTCCGCCCCACCCCGCGCGCCTCGGCCGCGGGGACGAATCCGCATCCTCCGAAAGGACTAGATGCGCGCGAACCGCGCCGTGAAATGGCGCAGCGCCGGCGGCTCCTCGACGATGCGCAGGCCGCGCAGCTCCTCGCGGCGCGCGGCGACGTCCGTGCAGACCTCGATCACGTAGTCGACGTGGCTCTGCGTGTACGTGCGCCGCGGGATCGCGAGCCGCACGAGGTCCATCGCGGCGGGATGCTCGCTCCCGTCGGGATGCCGCCCGAACATGACCGTGCCGATCTCGCAGCCGCGCACGCCGCCGGCGAGGTAGAGCTCGACCGCGAGCGCCTGCCCGGGATACTCGAGCGGCGGGATCTGCGGCAGCAACCCGCGCGCGTCGAGGTACACGGCGTGCCCGCCGATCGGCCGCACGACGGGGACGCCCGCGCGCGTCAGCGCGTCGCCGAGATACGCCGTCGAGCGGATGCGGTAGCGGAGATAGTCGTGGTCGACGGCCTCCCGCAACCCCTGCGCGATCGCCTCGAGGTCGCGCCCCGCGAGTCCGCCGTACGTCGGGAACCCCTCCGTCAGGACGAGCAGCGTGCGGCACCGCTCCGCGAGCGCGTCGTCGTTGCAAGCGAGCCAGCCGCCGATGTTCGCGAGCGGGTCCTTCTTCGCGCTCATCGTCATCCCGTCGGCGAGCGAGGCGAACTCGCGGACGATGTCCGCGACGGCGCGCTCGCCCTGCCCCTCCTCGCGCTCGCGCACGAACCACGCGTTCTCGGCGAAGCGGCACGCGTCGAGGAAGAGCGGCACGCCGTGCCGGTCGCACGCCGCGCGCACGGCGTGGAGGTTCGCGAGCGAGACCGGCTGGCCGCCGCCCGAGTTGTTCGTGATCGTGACGAGCACGGCCGGGACGTCGGCGGCGCGCTCGGCGAGCAGCCGCTCGAGCGCGTCGACGTCCATGTTCCCCTTGAACGGATGCTCGAGCGACGGCTCGAGCGCCTCGGGGACCGGCAGGTCGACCGCCTCCGCGCCGCTGAACTCGACGTTCGCGCGCGTCGTGTCGAAGTGGGTGTTGTTCGGGACGATCTTCCCCGCGCCGCCGATCGCCGTGAACAGGATCTTCTCGGCGGCGCGGCCCTGGTGCGTCGGGATGACGTGGCGGAACGGGAACAGCTCCTGCACCGCCTCGAGGAAGACGTACCACGACGGCGAGCCGGCGTAGCTCTCGTCACCGTGCTGCACCGCCGCCCACTGGTCGCGCGACATCGCGCCGGTGCCCGAGTCGGTGAGCAGGTCGATGAGCACGTCGTCCGCGTGCAGCCCGAACAGGTTGAGCCCCGCCGCCTCGATCGCCTCGCGCCGGTGCTCGGGCGTCGTCAGCCGCAACGGCTCGACCGAGTGGATGCGGAACGGCTCGATGATCGTCCGGTAGACCACCGCCGGAGTGTCGTCGGGGCCGCGCGCGCCGCAATCGGGGAGTCCGCGGATACCGTCACGGGGGATGCCGCTCCGCAACCGCGTGACGCCGCTCGGCGAGATCGTCGCCGATCCCGCGCGCGGGCTCGTGTACGGGAACCGCGGCTGCCTCCACGACGAGTGCGGCGAGATCCGGCGCAGCTTCGCGGTGAAGCGCTGGATCGCGTGCCGGCTCGAGTTCCGCGGCCGCCGCCGCTCGCCGCTCGTGCAGCCCGGGCGCTACACGGGGCTGTTCTTCCTCGACGAGGCGACGGCGCTCGCGGCGGGGCACCGCGCCTGCGCGGAGTGCCGCCGCCCGGACTACGTGCGCTTGCAGGAGGTGCTCGGCGCGGGCGGCGCCGACGCGCTCGACGAGCGGCTCCATGCGGAGCGGCTCGCCGGCGGCAGGCGCCGCCTGCACGAGACGCAGCTCGACGAGCTCCCCGACGGCGCGTTCGTCCTCCGCGACGGCGAGCCGTGGCTCGTGCTCGGCGCGCGGCTGCTGCGCTGGACGCCGAGCGGCTACCGCGAGCGCGTCGTGCGTCCGGTGCGCGTGCCTGCGCAGGCGATCACGCCGCCGTCGCTCGTCGCGGTGCTCCGGGCCGGCTGGGAGCCGCTCGTGCCGCTGCTGCATCCGTCGGCGTCGTAGTGGCAGCATGCGGGCATGGCGACGATGAGAGACCTCGACAAGCTTGCGCTCGCGATGCCCGGCGTCGAGAAGACCATGTCCGAGGACGGCCGCCCGACGTACTCCGCGCACGGCAAGTACCTCTGCTTCCACCGCACGAAGCGGCCCGACGCGATCGATGCGGAGACCGGCGAGCGGCTCGACGACGTGCTCGTCTTCCGCGTCGAGGGCGACGACGTGAAGGAGCTGCTGCTCGCCGACGACCGCGGCGTCTACTTCACGACGCCGCACTGGAACGGCTATCCCGCCGTGCTCGTCCGCATCCCGAGCCTCGCGCGCATCGATCGCGACGAGCTGCGCGACCTCGTCGTCGACGCGTGGCTGACCCGCGCGCAGAAACGCGAGGCGAAGGCCTGGCTCGCCGAGCACGACCGCGAGGGCTAGAGCGCGCCGGCGCTAGCCCTCGACGAGCGCCGGCTCTTCCTCCTCCTGCACGCCGCGTCTCAGCCCGACGACCGCGACGGCCGCGGCGGCGATCATCACGATCGCCATCGCCATCAGCACCGTGTGGATCGCCTCCGCGAAGTCGAGGCGGATGAAGTGGGGGATCGGGCCGCCCGCGGCGTTCCCCTGCGACATCGTGATCTTCGACGCGGTCGCCGCCGCCTGCCGGTGCGGCAGACCCTGCGCGACGAGCGACGACGTCGTCTTGTCGCGCATCTGGGTGACGAGCAGCGTGCCGAGGATCGCGAAGCCGAGGCTCGCCGTGTAGTTGCGCACCGTCTGCGTGATGCCGGTCGCCTCGCCGTACGACAGCCGCGAGGCGCGGTTGACCGCGTCGGTGCTGGCAGGCCCGAGCATCAGCCCCATGCCGGCGCCGGCGAGCACGACGTACCAGACCTGCGAGTGCAGGCTGAGGTCGGTCACCTTGTCGGCCCAGAGCCAGTAGCCGACGGCGGCGAGGGCGCAGCCGGCGACGACCGGGCGCTTGGCGCCGACCCGGTCGAGCATCCGCCCGCCGATCTGGGCGGCGACGACGAAGCCGAGGAAGAAGTAGAGAAGCACGAGGCTCGCCGACGACGCCTTCTTGCCGAGGCTGATCTCCGCGTACTCGCTCGCGAAGAAGAAGGTCGGGATGAAGACGAGCGTCGAGAGCCCGAGCACGGCGTTCTCGATCCGGAACGGCTTGATCTCGAAGATGCGGACCTGGATCAGCGGCTCCGGCGTCCGCAGCTCGACGAAGTAGAAGACGACGAGCAGGCCGAGCCCGCCGGCGATGCAGAGCCACGTGGCGGGGTTGCTCCAGCCCCAGCTCTGGGCCTCCTGGAACCCGAGCACGCTGATCGCGATGCCGGGCACGATCAGCGCGAGGCCGCGATAGTCGATCCGGGCGGGCCGGTACTCCGTCACCGGCTTCGACACGGCGATCAGCACGAGCGCGACGATCGCGACCGGGATGTTCACCCAGAAGATCGCGCGCCACGTCCACTGCGTGAGGAAGCCGCCCAGCGTCGGGCCGATCGCGGTGAGCCCGCCGGCAATACCGAAGAAGAGCGCGAGGGCACGGCCGCGCGCGTGGAGCGGGAACGTCTGGACGACGATCGCGAGCGCGGCCGGGAACAGGAGCGCGCCGCCCGCGCCCTGGAGCGCGCGGAACACGATCAGCCACGGCTCGGCGGCGCTTCCCTTCGGCGTCAGCCCGCAGAGCGCCGACGCCCCGGCGAAGATGACGACGCCGGCGACGACCATCCGCCTGTGGCCGAGCGTGTCGGCGAGCCGCCCGCCGAAGGCGAAGAGCGCCGCCAGCGAGATCAGGTACGCGTTGATCGCCCACTGGACGCCGGTGGCCGTCAGCCCGAGCTCGCGTGCGATCTGCGGCGCCGCGATCGAGACGATCGTCTGGTCGATGAACGTCATCGAGACGGCGAAGATCATCGCCGTGAGGACGAGGTTCCTCGACCCGGTCGCGCCTGCCGGACGCGAGCGCGCTTCCACCGCCGCCGAGACTATCGCACCCCGACGCGCCTCGGCCAGCCCCGCTCAGAGCGCGGCGATGTCCGCCTGGAGCTGCTCGATGTCGAAGCCCTCGGGGCTCTTGCCGTCCTTCAGGTTCTCCACGGAGACGTAGACCCAGGCCTCCTCGCAGTACTTCTCGAAGAAGGCCTCGGTCATCTGCTGGAGCGCGCCCCAGGTGACGACGTCGATGTTCCGGCGCTTCGCGACGCCGGAGACGTAGTGCCCACCCTCGATGTGCGCGCCGCGGACGACGTCCCACGGCTGGCCCTTGTGGAACTGGTCCATCGCGGTGTCCGGGAACTTGAAGCCGATCCCGACCACCTGGAACAAGTACATCGCCGTGTAGACCTCGTCGAGGTCCTGCTCGTCGAGCCGGATGTACGCCCCGATCCTGTGGCGCGCGCCCTTCGAGTCGACGATCCCCTTGCTCCGCCGGTAGTCGTTGACCTTGCGGACCTCGGAGCCCTTGTCGGTCGGGTTGTCGCCGGGCGGCCCGGCCTTCGAATCGAAGCCCGTGCCGGCCGAATAGTCGCTGAGGACGTCGGCCGTCGTGAAGTGGGCCTGGTGTCCCCCCTCCTTCGTCAGGAGCATCGTCTCGTGCGCCGGTCCGGCCCACGCGCAGTCACCCCACTCGTCGTTGCCCAGCATCCCCCACGCCCGCGCCCCGAACAGGGTCTCGTGACCGAACTGCGCAGGATGCTTCGGCAGCTTCGCCGGCTCGACGTAGCGCGAGAACATGAGATCGCGGTCGTCGACGGTCGCCGGGAGCTTCCCGAGCTTGAGCCCTGGCATCTGTCCTCCTTCACTGACGGTCGGTGGAGGCCGTGCGCCCGGGAGACTACGCCGTTGCGAGAAGTCCGCAAGCGCGGCGCGCCGGAAACCGGATGCCCGTGCGTGCGCCCTCGGCTAGCGTCTTCGTCGGTGACGACCGTGCGACGCCGACTCACCCGCCTCAGCCGCGGCGAATGGGCCCGCCTCGGGGGCTTCGGCGCCGCCGTGCTCGGGCTGCACGCACTCGGCTGGGGGCTGTTCCTCGTCTACTCGCACGGCAACCCCGCCCTCGCCGGGCTCGGCACCCTCGCCTACACGTTCGGGCTGCGACACGCGTTCGACGCCGACCACATCGCCGCGATCGACAACACGACACGCAAGTTCCTCCAGGACGGCAGGCGGTCGCTCGGCGTCGGCTTCTTCTTCAGCCTCGGCCACTCGACGATCGTCTTCGGGCTGGCCGCGGGACTCGCCGTCGCCGCGAAGACGGTGAACGCGGGCATTCCCGCGCTCCAGGGCTACGGCGGCACGATCGGCGCCGGCGTCTCCGGGACGTTCCTCTGGATCATCGGCGTGCTCAACCTGCTCGTGCTGCTCGACATCGTGCGCGTCTTCCGCGCGATGCGTCACGGCGCGCTCGACGAGGAGCGGCTGGAGGTGCGGCTGTGCGACCGCGGCTTCCTCAACCGCTTCCTCGGCGGAGTGTCCGGGCGCATCCGCGCGAGCTGGCAGATGTACCCGCTCGGGCTGCTGTTCGGGCTCGGCTTCGACACGGCGACCGAGGTCGGCCTGCTCGCGCTCGCCGCCGGCGTCGCGACGCACCACGTCCCGTTCCTCGCGGTCGTCTCGCTGCCGCTCCTGTTCGCGGCCGGGATGAGCCTGATGGACACCGCCGACGGCGCGTTCATGAGCCAGGCGTACGGCTGGGCGTTCTCGAACCCGGTGCGGAAGGTCTACTACAACCTCACCGTCACGACGCTGTCGGTGACGGTCGCGCTCCTGATCGGCACCGTCGAGCTGCTGCAGGTCGTCGCCGGCCGGCTCGCCCTCGACGGGGCGTTCTGGCGCTTCCTCGCCGGCCTCGACTTCGGCCGCCTCGGCTATGTCATCGTCGCGCTGTTCGTGTTGACGTGGGCCGCGTCGCTCGCGGTGTGGAAGGCGCGCCGCATCGAGGAGCGCTGGTCGCGGCGCCCGGTCGACGTGACGATCCGGTAACCGAGCTTTGCGACCGTCGGCGGCGGTGCGAGAATCGCGGTGGTGGAGAGCGACCGCGACTTCGAGCTCCTCGTCATCGGCAGCGGCCCCGCCGGGCAGAAGGCCGCGGTGCAGGCGGCGAAGCTCGGCCGGCGCGTCGCGTGCATCGAGCGCCGCCACATGGTCGGCGGCGTCTGCGTCAACACCGGCACGATCCCGTCGAAGACGCTTCGCGAGGCGGTCGTCTACCTCACCGGGCTGAGCCAGCGCGAGATGTACGGCGCGAGCTACCGCGTCAAGGCCGACATCACGATCGCGGACCTCGTGCAGCGTACGAGCCGCGTGATCGAGCGCGAGATCGACGTCATCCGCGACCAGCTCCAGCGCAACCGGATCGAGCTGATCGCCGGGGACGCGCGCTTCGTCGACCCGCACACCGTCGACATCAGCCTCGGCGACGGCACGTCGCGGCTCGTCACGGCGGACAACGTCGTCATCGCCGTCGGGACGAGGCCCGCGCGCCCGGCGGACGTCGACTTCGACGACCGCACGATCCTCGACTCCGACGGCCTCCTGAACATGGAGCGGATCCCCGGCTCGCTCGTCGTCGTCGGCGGCGGCGTGATCGGCATCGAGTACGCGTCGATGCTCGCCGCGCTCGGCACCAAGGTGACCGTCGTCGAGCGGCATCCACGCCTGCTCGAGTTCTGCGACGACGAGATCGTCGAGGGCCTGATGCACCACCTGCGCGAGCGCAGCGTCGTCTTCCGGCTGACGGAGGAGGTCGCCGCCGTCGAGCGTGCCGAGAACGGGACGATCACGCAGCTCGCGAGCGGAAAGCAGATCGCCGCGGACGCGGTCTTCTACTCGGCGGGACGGCAGGGCGCGACCGACGATCTCGGACTCGCCGCCGCCGGCCTCGAGACCGACGAGCGCGGGAGGATCCGCGTCGGGCCGACGTTCCGCACCGGGATCGAGCACATCTGGGCGGTCGGCGACGTGATCGGGTTCCCGAGCCTCGCGGCGACGTCGATGGAGCAGGGCCGGCTCGCCTCTCGCGACGCGTTCGGGGAGCCGGTCGGCGCGATCTCGGAGACGCTCCCGTTCGGGATCTACGCGATCCCGGAGCTCAGCTTCGTCGGCAAGACCGAGCAGCAGCTGACCGAGGAGGGCGTCCCGTACGAGATCGGGATCTCGCGCTACCGCGAGCTCGCGCGCGGCCAGATCCTCGGCGACCTGCACGGCATGCTGAAGCTCCTCGTTTCCTCGGACGACCGGCGCGTCCTCGCCGTGCACGCACTCGGGACCGGCGCGACGGAGCTCGTGCACATCGGCCAGGCCGTGATCGCGCTCGGCGGCACCGTCGACTATCTCGTCGACGCCGTCTTCAACTACCCGACGCTCGCCGAGTCGTACAAGGTCGCCGCCCTCGACGCCGCGAACAAGATCGACGCCCTCGCCCGCCTGAAGGCCGGCACGGGCGCGACCGTGTCCTGACACCCGCCGGTGCGTCAGGCCGGCTGCATGGCACAGGCCCGGACTGCGGTCATGACGACCTCTGCCACCTCCTCGGGGTGGGAGATCATGACGACGTGCGAGGCTCCTTCGATCTCGGTCACCGCTGCGCCCATCCGCTCGTAGCTGAACCGGTGGACACCGGGGTCGATGCACCTGTCCGCGGTCGGAAGCACCGCCCAGACCGGACGGCTGCGCCACGCCGGCGTCGGCGCGGCCTCGGTGAGCGCAACACCGGCCAGGGGGCGCTGGGAGATCGCGTAGAACGCAGCGTCGTCGGCCGGGATGTCGGCGCAGAACGACTCGTGAAAGCCCTCGGGCGCGAGCGTGAACTCGCTGCCGCCGTCGGGCAGCTTGTGCTCCACGATGTAGGGGATGATCCCCGGCGCCGGGAACTTCGACTGGAGGTCGGTCAGGTTCTCGCCCTCGTCCGGAGCGAAGCCCGAGATGTAGACGAGGCCGACGACGTTGTCGGCCGTCCCGGCGGCGGTGATGACCGAGCCGCCGTAGGAATGACCGACGAGCAGGACCGGCTTCTCGATCTGCTCGACGACGCTCCTGAGGTACTCGCCGTCGCCGCCGGTCAGCCCGCGCAGCGGGTTCGGCGGGGCGACGACCGTCACGTCTTCGCCGAGAAGCTCGTCATACAGACCGCGAAAGCCGGACGCGTCGGCGAACGCGCCGTGGACGAGGACGACAGTGGGAGAGCCGTTGGTGGACACGTCGCACTCCTTTCCTGCGTTGCTGCGTGCGCAGGACGGATGCTCCTGGATCCGGTTGACCGTGCGCGTCGGAGATCTCGCCGACCGCTCTCGTTCTTCTACCGAGTCCGGGGTCGTCGGTGCTTCCCCGCTAGACGGAGCCGAGCAGGAGGCGGAGCGCGTCGGTGTACGCGTCGAGAGCCGAGCGGCCCTGGTGTGTCAGTGTGATCGAGGTGCGCGATGCTCTGCCGTTGCCGGTCGTGTCGGTGACGAGGTAGCCGGCGTCCTCGAGCTTGCGCAGGTGGGTGATCAGGTTGCCGGGGGTCAGTTCGAGCATGTCCTGCAGGCGGGTGAAGGACACGCTGTCGCCGTCCGGGAGCGCGGCAAGGGTGACGACGATCCGCAGGCGTGCAGGGGCATGGATCACCGGGTCGAGCCCGTCGGCCGTCATGCGCGCCGCGGCACGGACCGGTCCAGCCGGGTAGTAGCGGCCGCGTAGGCGACCACCGCGATGAACAGCCCGATGCCGGCTGCCAGCCGCGCTCCGCTCGGCCCCGCGAACGCGGCCACGACGCCGGCGATCACGACCGCGAGCGCGGCCCCGAACAGCGGCCGGTCGGCCTTGCTCGCGGCGATCCCCAGGGCAGTCGTGCCGACGATGATCAGCGGCGCCGCGGCCGGGATCACCCCGTAGACGATCGCGTCGCTGGCGCCGTGGTGGTGCATCGCGCCCTGAAGCACGGGGCTGCCCAGGACGAACGATACGAGGATCGCAACCCCTTCGGCCTGCTGCCGCCTGACCGACGGTCCGCCGACGCCCGCGGTTGCGCGACGATAGACCTTGACCGACACGGCGAACGCAACGGCCACCGGCACGTACACCAGCGCGATCACGCCGAGGCTCGGCCCCGTGTAGGGGTGCTGCCCGCGCGTCGAGAGCCACAGCGAGCCGTAGGCGACGAGAATCACGGCGCCCATGACCGCGTTGACCCACTGCGGGCTCAGGTCGAACTGCCGCTGCGCCTCCCGCTCGGTCCGGGCGAGCAGCCGCGCCGCCTCCGTCGGATCGAGCTCGTCGTCGTCGTGTGGACGGTGCATCGCGTCCTCCCAGAGTTACTTTGTGTCGCAAAGATAATATACTTTGCCACTCAAAGTCAAGCCCCGAACAGTACGCCGCGCGAGCGATCGGACCTCAATAAGGAGGGCAGCAACAGGGCGATGGAGCTAGCCGGACTCGAACCGGCGACCTCCTGGGTGCGATCCAGGCGCTCTCCCAACTGAGCTATAGCCCCGCGCGGGCAAGTGTAGCGAGGCTCTACGCCGCCGACCCGCCGGCCTTCTCCATCAGCGTGCCGTCGCGGATCGTCTTCGCCATGTCCTTCGACTCCTCGCGGTACCAGGTGCCGTCCTCGAACTCGATCGCCGGGTAGCGGTTCTGACCCGTCCCCTCGACGACCGCGTCGCGCTTGCTGCGCCGGACCGGGCCCGGGACGCGCTCGTACTCGACACCCTGCTCGATCAGCGCCGACTCGACGCGCCAGCACGGATGGCCCGCGATCTTCACCCACTGGGTGGAGCAGCGATAGAGCTTGACGGCCACGTCCCCTCCTCGGTCGGTCGAGACTCCGCGTCCCTACGATACGCCGAATGCGAGGGGTGGCACTCGACGCGGCAGGGCGTCCGGAGGTGCGCGAGCTCGACGAGCCGGCGGGAGACGGCGCGCTCGTGCGCGTGCTCGCGTGCGGGCTCTGCGGCTCGGACGTCGAGAAGCTCCGACCCGGGTTTGCCGGGGTCGTGCTCGGGCACGAGGTGGTCGGCGAGACGGAGGACGGGCGTCGCGTCGCGCTCGTCCACCACCAGGGCTGCGGCGAGTGCGAGCGCTGCCGGAGCGGGCACGAGTCGACGTGCGAGCGGTTCGCGGCGCCGACGATCCGGCCCGGCGGCTTCGCGGAGCGCGTGCGCGCGGACGCGTGGGTCGACGTCCCCGACGGGCTCGGCGACGCCGAGGCGACTGCGCTCGAGCCGCTCGGCTGCGTGATCCGCGGCGCGGAGGCGGTGCCTCGCGGCCGCGTGCTCGTCGTCGGGCAGGGCTTCGTCGGCCGGCTGTTCGCGGCGGTGCTCGCGGGACGCGGCGACGAGGTATTCGCGCTCGACGCCGACCCGCGGCGGAGCGGGCGCGAACCGGACGGGCAGGTCGGGGCGGTCGTCGTCTGCGCTCCCGGCTCGGCGGCGACGGCGCTCGAGCACGTGAGCCCGGGCGGGACGATCCTCGTCTTCGCGGACGCGGGGCCGCTGCCGGCGGACGAGATCTACCGGCGGGAGCTGACCGTCGTCGGGCGGCGGTCCGCGACGGTGGACGCGATGCGCGCCGCCGCGGCGCTGCTGCCGGAGCTCGAGCTGCCGGCGCCGACGGTGCTGCCGCTCGCGCGCTTCCGGGAGGGGCTCGACCTCTTCCTCCGGCGCGACGCCACGAAGGTCGTGTTCGTCCCGTGAGGGCCTGCCTGTACTACGGGGTCGGCGACCTCCGCGTCGAGGAGGTGCCGGACCCGGTGCCGGGGCCCGGCGACGTGCTCGTCCAGGTCGAGGCGGCGCTCACCGACGGCACCGACCTGAAGACCTTTCGCCAGGGGCATCCCGTGCTGCTCTCGCAGATCCCGTCGCCGTTCGGTCACGAGTTCTGCGGGATCGACGTCGCCACCGGCCGCCGCGTCGTCGCGGCGAACTCGGGGCCGTGCGGCGAGTGCGCGGCGTGCCGCCGCGGCGACGAGCCGCTCTGCGAGCACCTGCTCCCGTTCCTCAACGGCGCCTACGCGGAGCTGCTCGTCGTGCCGGAGCGGATCGCCCGCGTCAACCTCCTGCCGGTTCCGGACGGGCTCCCGCCGGAGATCGCCGCGCTCGTCGAGCCGCTCGCGTGCTGTCTCCGCGGCGTCGAGCGGGCGGGGATCCGCGAGGGGCAGACAGTCGCCGTGCTCGGGGCGGGCCCGATCGGGCTGATGCTCTGCGCCTGCATCGCGGACGCGGGCGCGCACCCGGTGCTCGTCGGCGGCCGTCCCGAGCGGCGCGCCCTCGCACCGGAGTTCGGCGCGGTCGCGGGCGACGGCCGGAACGCCGACGTCGCGATCGAGGCGACCGGCTCGGCCAAGGGCTGGGGCGACGCGGTCGCGCTCGTCCGTCCCGGCGGCACCGCCGTCCTGTTCAGCGGCCTGCCGGGGCAGAGCGAGGTGCCGCTCGACGCGTACCGGATCCACTACCAGGAGCTGACCGTGCGCGGGTCGTTCCATCACACGCCGCGCGGCGTGCGGGCCGCGCTCGTCTTCCTTGCGAGCGGCGCGCGCCCGTGGCACCGGCTGCTGACGCACGAGGTGCGGCTCGAGGGGATCCCGGAGCTGTTCGCCGACCCGCCGCGGGGCTATCTGAAGGCCGTCGTCCGCCCGGGCTAGGCCGCGAACAGCGTCAGGTCGGGCTCGCGCTCCCCTCGGAGCAGCTCGAGGTCGACCTCGACGCAGCGGATGCCGCGCGACTCGGCGAGCGTCACCGCCTGCGGCGTCAGGCGCTGCGCGGCGAGGATGCCGCGGCACGACTCCTTCGCCGGGTCGAGGCGGATGAAGTCGAGGTAGCGGGTCAGCTGCTCGACCGCGTCGATCGTCGCGTTGCGCTTGATCTCGACGGCGACCCAGCCCGCGGCGGCGTCGCGGCACATGAGGTCGACCGGGCCGAGCTCGGTCTGCCACTCGCGGCGGACGAGCGCGAGCTCCTCGCCGAGCGCCGACGGCGTCGCGGCGAGCGCCTCCTGGAGGTCGCGCTCGACGCCGTCCTTCTGCAGCGCGGCCGACTCGCCCATGTCGTGCGTGACGTCGCTCAGCACCTCGGCGAGCGTGATCTCGAGCACGTCGTCGGTCTTCGGCTTGCGCACGACGAGCCGGTCGCCCTCGTCCTCGACGAAGGTCGGCGCGGTCATCCAGTTGAGGGGCTTGTAGCCGCCGGCGTCGTCGTGGACGAGGACGGAGCCGTCCGCCTTCAGGATCAGCAGCCGCACCGCCTCGGGCAGCACGGCGTCGAGGCGGCCGGAGTAGCGGACCTCGCAGCGGGCGACGAGCAGGCGCATGCGGGCAACCTACTGTCCCCTCCGGACAGGTCCCGGGGTCTGACCCCGAAGGTCACGAGAACGTGCCTGCTCCCTGGAACTGCGCATGACTCCGGGAGAGATGCGCGAAGTAGTCGCCCTATGTGGCCGAAGCGCTTCGCACGCAGACGCGCCCGGACGGCCGCCGGGTCGGACGAGGAGGGCTTTCCGGGATGGATCTGCTTCTTCTGCGGCGAGCCCGCTGACGGCGAGCCCGAGATCCTGCTCGACTGCACGTGGTACCCGGACGGCGAGCCGCGCCAGCAATGGTGGCTCGCGCACCGCACGTGCCTCCTCGCGAGCATGGCGGACGTGATCAAGTCGTCCGGCGGCCCGCTCGTCGACGACTGACGGCCAGGCGCGGAAACGCGCCTCACTATCCCGTGCGGACAGGTCCCGGGATCTGACCCCGAAGGTCACGAGAGCGTGTCCGATCGATCGCGAGCCGCCACTCGGCGCGGCGTCGCGCCACCTCGTCGTGGGCCATCGACGGCTCGTAGCTCGGGCCGCGCCGCACGAGCGCCGCGAACGCGTCCGGACTCGGCCACACGCCGACGGCCAGGCCTGCGAGCGCGGCCGCGCCGATCGCGGTGCTCTCCGTCTCCGCGACCACCTCGACCGGCCGCTCGAGGATGTCCGCCTGGAACTGCATCAGGAAAGCATTACGGCTCGCGCCGCCGTCGGCGCGGAGGAATGCGACCCCGTCCGGATGCGCCTCGAGCACGTCGGCGACCTGGTGCGCGATCCCCTCGAGCGTCGCGCGCGCGAGGTGCGCGCGCGTCGTGCCCGCGGTCAGGCCCGTGACGAGGCCGCGCGCGTCCGGGTCCCAGTACGGCGAGCCGAGCCCGGCCAGCGCCGGGACGAAGACGACGCCGCCCGTCGATCCCGCCTCGACCGCGAGCCGCTCGACCTCGTCGATCTCGCCGACGATCCCGATCCCGTCGCGGAGCCAGCGGACGACGGCGCCGCTCGTCAGCACCGAGCCCTCGACCGCGTACTGGACGTCGTGCCCCGCCGCCACCGCGGCGACCGTCTTCAGCAGCCCCGGCGGCGCCGGCGCCGGGTCGCGGCCGACGTTGACGAGCACGAAGCTCCCGGTCCCGTACGTCGTCTTCGCGTCGCGCGGCTCGAAGCAGCCCTGGCCGTAGAGCGCCGCCTGCTGGTCGCCGACGAGGCTCGCGACCGGGACGGCGGCGCCGAGGAGCTCGGCCTCGCCGGCGACGCCCGAGGTCGCGACGACCTCCGGGAGGAGCGACGCGTCGACGCCGAACAGCGCGAGCAGCTCGTCGTCCCACGCGAGCCGCGAGATGTCGAACAGCATCGTCCGCGCCGCGTTCGTCACATCGGTCGCATGCACGCGCCCGCCCGTGAGCTTCCACACGAGCCACGAATCGACTGTCCCGAACGCGAGCTCGCGTTGCGGCCGCTCCGGCCGCGCGAGCAGCCACTCGAGCTTCGTCGCCGAGAAGTACGGATCGGGGACGAGCCCCGTCCGCGCGCGGATCAGCTCGGCGGGAAGCTCGCGGCACCGCTCCGCCGTCCGCCGGTCCTGCCACACGATCGCGTCGTGCACCGGCCGGCCCGACGCCCGCTCCCAGAGGATCGTCGTCTCGCGCTGGTTCGTGATCCCGATCGCGGTCAGGTCGCGCGCGCCGAGCCTCGCCTCCGTGAGCGCGGCCTCCGCGGCGCCGAGGACGCTCGTCCACAGCTCCTCCGGATCCTGCTCGACCCACCCCGGCTGCGGATAGCGCGCCCCGACGGCGACGTACCCGCGCCCGCGCACCTCGAGCTCCTCGTCGACGACGAGGCACGTCGTCCCCGAGGTGCCCTGGTCGATCGCGAGGATCAACGCCGCTCGACGCGCGAGCCGCCGACGATCGCGTCGGCGCCGTCGTCGAACCGGACCCAGGCCTTGCCCTTGCCGTCGTAGTCGGGCGACCAGACGACGAGCGTCGCGTCGCGGCCGGCGACGCTCACCCGCTCCGTCCCCTCCGGCTCCGCGCCGAGCCAGACGCGCACGAACGGGTTCGACTCGCGCTCGCGGCCGATCGTCGTCTCGTCGGTGTGGCCGGGATAGACGACGACGCCGTCCGGCAGCTCCAACAGGCGCAGCACGGACGTGCGCACCTGCTCGAGGTCGCCGCCGCCGACCGCGTCCTTGAACAGCACGTCGCCGGTGAACACCGCCGCGTCGTCGACGACGAAGGCGACGTGCTCGTCGGCGTGCCCGGGCGTCGCGAGCCCGCGGACGCGCAGGTCGCCGAAGCTCCACTCCCCCGGCTCGGCGACGACGGGGATCCCGTACCGGTCGACGAGCTCGTCCTCGTTGTCGACGTGGTCGTGGTGCGCATGGGTGCGGAGGACCGCGGCCGGCGAGGCGCCCCAGTCCTCCGCCGCGGCGACGAGCGGGCCGACGTCGGCCCCGGAGTCGACGAAGACTGCCGTCCCGCCCTCCCGGTCGGCGACCGCGTAGGCGTTGGAGAGCCAGCCGGGGTGCATGCTCCGGGCCACCAGCATGGCGCTAGGCTAACGCGACACGCGCGAAGAGGAGGACGGATGGGCCTTTGGTCACGGACAGTGGCGGTCTTCAAGGCGAAGTACTCGAAGCTTCTCAACCGGGCCGAGAACCCGACGGAGACGCTCGACTACTCCTACGAGCAGATGCTCGAGCAGCTCCAGAACGTCAAGCGCGGGGTCGCGGACGTCGTGACCGCGAAGAAGCGGCTCGAGATCCAGACGCAGGGGCTCGAGCAGAACGTCGTCAAGCTCGAGACGCAGGCGCGGCAGGCGGTGGCGGCGAACCGCGAGGATCTCGCCCGCCAGGCGCTGGAGCGCAAGGCCGCGGCGCAGCAGCAGCTCCAGGGGCTCGACCAGCAGGTGCAGCAGCTCGCCGAGCAGCAGGACAAGCTCGTCGACGCGCAGCACCAGCTCGAGGCGAAGATCGAGGCCTTCCGCTCGCAGAAGGAGGTCATCAAGGCGCAGTACTCGGCCGCCGAGGCGCAGGTCCGGATCGGCGAGGCCGCGACGGGGATCGGCAAGGGCATGGCCGACACCGGGATGGCGATCCAGCGGGCGAAGGACAAGACGGACGAGCTGCAGGCGCGCGCGGCGGCGATCGACGAGCTGACCGCGACGGGAGCGCTCGACGACCTGACCCAGCCCGGGTCGACGCAGCTCGACCGCGAGCTGGCGCAGATCTCCTCGAACGCGCAGGTCGACCAGGAGCTCGCCAAGCTGAAGGCGGAGGTCGGCTCCGGCGACGGCGGTGCGGCGAAGCAGCTCGACTCCGGCGACGGTGCGCCGGCGGCGGCGCCCGCGCCCGCTCCGGCGGAGGAGAAGCCGGCGGACGAGCCGGCCCCGTAGTGCCGTTCACCGACGTCTTCTTCGGCCGCAAGAAGCTCAAGGAGCCGGCCGGCGATCGCCTCTTCGCGCTGACGACCGCCGCCGTCACCCTCGACGTCGAGTGCGGGCTGAAGCCGGCCGGCGTCGGCGCGGTCGTGTTCAAGCCGCTCTCCGCGGGCGAGTTCACGCAGGTCGACCAGGACGTCGAGGAGCTGCTCAAGTCGGTCGCGTCCGGCTCCGGCTCGACGCTCGACCGGAAGACGGACACGTTCGGGTTCGAGTGGGTGATCGTCCGCGACCCGGATCTCGAGGACCAGGTGACCGCGGTGCACGCGGTCGCGGACGAGTTCCAGTCGCGCGGCTTCGGCGCGCAGCTGCTCGGCGCGGCGTTCCGCTTCGCGGACGGCGACAAGCCGGTCTACTGGATCTACGGGTTCAAGACCGGGACGTTCTGGCCGTTCGCGCCGACGGGCGAGAAGCAGCAGCGCGACAACGCGAAGGAGATGGAGCTGAAGGCGAAGCTCGACCCCGAGCTCCCGATCGAGCCCGACCTGAGCAAGTGGCTCGGGTTGTTCGACGCGCCGATATAGCTCGGAACCGCTGCGCGGTTCCTCGCCGTGACAATCGCACTGCGCGAGCCGGAAAGCGCGGTTTCCGGCTCGCTCCGTACCGACTCTCTGGCAATGCTCCCGGCGGAATCGCTCTGCCGCGCCGGCCGTGGGCTGAAGCCTCCCGACCGGCGATGGTCGGCCTGCGGCTACGCCACGCGTAGCCTCCGGCCCTCGTCGCACGCCTGTCACGCCGACGAGTGCAAAGCCGAGGCACGAAGCTACGGGTGAGGGACCTTCGTGACCGACAAGGTGAAGCTGAGTCGCGCTCGCCCGAGCTTCCCGGAGACGCGCCAACATCCGGTCGTCGGAAACATAAGACTGCTTGGAATGAACCCGGTTGCGCCGTAGCTGTTCAGCGACGGGAGGTCGACCCTCAGAGGAGCGGCGTCCTTGTCGAGCCTGCGCCCAGAGATGACGAGCCTGCCTTGGAGCCCGCGCCACCATCCCATCTTCGTGCTGATCGATCCGTCCGGTTCGATCTCGGCCATCGATCCACCGTTGGGCAACGTCCCGGCGATGAGGTGTCCGTGTGGTGGCAGCTCTGCGCGAAGCAGGGTGTTGCCGTAGTTGAAGCCCGCAGCGGAGAAGGGCCGCGCGCCAGAGTGCGGGACCGGCTGCGATGGCGAGCAGTGGAACGTCGCGGCGTCCGACGCCCTTCCGGAGTAGCCCGCCAACAGCAACGTCACGACGGCTCCCACCGCAACGCCTGCGGGAAACAGTGGCACTCGCACCAACCGCATGGTCCGGTCCTAGACGAGCAGCATGGGCGAGTCAACGCGCCGAGCCGCTCCAGTCGACTGCGCCGGCGTCTCTGACCCGGGCGGCCGCGTGGCATGACGGGCGGTCGAGGGCCGGAGGCCAACGCAGCCGCAGGCGCGTTGGCCGCAGGCCGGAGGAAGCTCGCCCGCCTGCGCAGCACGCGGGCGAGCGCGGGACTGCGACTCCGCCGAGAGGTCGCAAGCAAGGACAGCACGGAGCGAGCCGGAGACCGCGCTCTCCGGCTCGCGGAGTTCCGCATCAGAGCGAGGAACCGCTCGGCGGTTCCGAGCTACGAAACGGGGCGCCCCATCTCGCGCGCGATCGCGGCGAGCGCGGCGAGGCGCTTCTCGATCGGCGGGTGGTCCATGAACAGCTCGCCCGCCTGCTGGCGCCAGTTCGTCGGGATGATGAAGAACGCGTTCATCCCGGCCACCTCGCGGAGGTCGCGCTCGGGGATCTGCGTGATGTTGCTCGAGATCTTCTGGAGCGCGCTCATCAGGTTCTCCGGCGTGCCGGTGATGAGCGCCGAGCCGCGGTCGGCCGCGTACTCGCGGTACCGCGAGAGCGTCCGGATGAGAATGAAGCTCAGCGCGTAGACGATCACCGAGACGGCGAACACGATCAGCCAGATCGGCACGCCGCCCTGGTTGTTGTTGTTGTTCCGGCCGCCGCCGAAGCCGCCGCCGAATGCGCCGAAGTAGAAGCCGAAGCGGGTGATGATCGCGGCGAGCATCGCGAAGAAGCTCGCGATGGTCATCACGAGCACGTCGCGGTTCGCGACGTGGGACAGCTCGTGGGCGAGGACGGCCTCGACCTCCTGCGGCTCGAGCCGGCGCCAGAGCCCGGTCGTGACGGCGACGACCGCGTTCTTCGGATTCCGGCCGGTCGCGAAGGCGTTCGGGACGTCCGAGTCGACGACGGCGACCCGCGGCTTCGGCAGATCGGCCATGGCGCAGAGCCGCTCGACCATCGCGTGGAGCTCCGGCGCGTCGTCTCGCGAGACGATCTTCGCCCCGGAGGCGGCGAGCGCGAGCTTGTCGGACGTGTAGTACTGGACGAACGCGAGCCCGATCACGATCACGAGCATCGGCGCGAGCCCGATGTTGAGGGCGTAGAAGAGGACGACGGCGAAGCCGACGTAGAGCAGGCCGAGCAGGCCGCCCGTGAAGAGCATCCGCAGCGACAGTCCCCTGTCCCGCCCGAAGTTCTTGCGTTTCATGGCTCCATCGTAGCCCCGGCCGCGGTTCTGCAGTTCCGCTCGCGCGCGGTCTTATCGCTTGTTTAGAGTCTGGCTCCGGATGCGCCGCGTCGTCGTCATCGGCCTCGCCCTCGCCGGCCTCGCGGGCCTCGCCGCCGGGTGCGGCTCGGAGGGCGTCGTCAGCCCGACGCCCGAGACCGTGGTCGGGACGCTCCCGACGGCGGCACCGGAGCCGGTCACCCCCGCCTTCGCGCTCAAGGGCGACCCCGTCGCGGGCAAGAAGATCTTCGAGACCGCGGGCTGCAAGAGCTGCCATACCCTCGCCGACGCGGGCGCCACCGGCACGGTCGGCCCGAACCTCGACGAGGTGAAGCCGGACTACCGGACGGCAACGGCGCGGGTCACCCTCGGCAAGGGCGTGATGCCGTCGTTCAAGAGCCAGCTGACCGCGCAGCAGATCGCCGACGTCGCCGCGTACGTCGTCAAGGCCACCGGCGGAACCCCGCCCTAGTCTCCTGGTCGAGCTGCCGCCGACGTTTCCGCGCGAGGTCCGGGCCTTCGCGTGCGACCTCGACCGGACGCTCGTCGCCGAGGACGCGCTCCTCCGCCCGCGCACCGCGGCGGCGATCGCCGCCGTCCGCGCCGCCGGGGTGCACGTGATCGTCGTCACCGGCCGCATGTTCCGCTCGGTCCGGCCCTACGTCCTCCAGGCGGGACTCGACGACCCGGTGATCTGCTACCAGGGCGCGGTCGTCGCCGATCCGGTCACGGGCGAGTTCCTCCGCCACGTCCCGATCCCGCGGCCGGTCGCGCTGGAGGCGATCGATGCGTGCGTCGCGGCCGGCTTCCACGTCAACTGCTACGTCGACGACCTCCTCTACGTCGCCGAGGTGACGCCGGAGGCGCGCGCCTACGCGGACTTCCAGGATCTCGAGATCCGCCCGGTCGGCGACCTGCACGCGTGGCTCGCCGCCGATCCGACGAAGCTCGTCGCCGTCGGCGACCCGGACGCGCTCGACGGCCTCGAGGCGGAGCTGAAGCCGCGCTTCGCCGGCCGGCTCTACATCTCGAAGTCGTTGCCGCACTTCCTCGAGTTCGCCCACCCCGACGTGAGCAAGGGCGCCGGCCTCCAGTTCGTCGCCGAGCGGCTCGGGTTCACGCCCGCCGAGACGGTCGCGTGCGGCGACGGCGAGAACGACCGCGAGCTGCTCGACTGGGCCGGCTTCGCCGTCGCGGTCGCGAACGCGCAGCCGGAGATCCTCGCACGCGCCGACCTCGTCGTTCCCTCGGTCGAGGACGAAGGCGTCGCCGCGTTGCTCGAGGCCTTTCTAGACTCCCGGTCGTGATCGACGCCCGCGCAGCACGGAACGACCCGGACGGGTTCCGGCGCCGGCTCGCGCGCAAGGGCGCGGCCGAGCAGTTCGACGCCTGGCTCGCGGCCGACGAGCGCTGGCGCGCGCTCGTCCCGCGCGTGGACGACCTGCGCGCGCGGACGAAGCTCAAGGGCAAGCCGACGCCGGAGCAGCTCGAGGAGCTGCGCACGGTCAAGGAGGAGCTCCAGGCGGCCGAGCGCGAGCTGGCCGCGGCGGAGGCGGCGCGCGACGAGGCGCTGTCCCTGCTGCCGAACCCGCCGGACGACTCGGCGCCGGACGGCTTCACCGACGAGGACGCCGTCGAGGTCAGCCGCTGGGGCGAGCCGCCGGCGCTCGCCGATCCGAAGGAGCACACGGAGATCGGCCGCTTCGACATGGAGCGCGCGGCGCGCCTCTCCGGCTCCCGCTTCGGCTACCTGATCGGCGACACGGCGCTCCTCGCCTTCGCCGTCTACCGGTTCGCGCTCGACCGCGCCGCCGCGCACGGGCACGTGCCGATGCTGCCGCCGGTGCTCGTCCGCGAGGAGGCGATGTACGGCACGGGGTTCTTCCCGACAGACCGCTCGAACATCTACGCGATCGAGAGCGACGAGCTCTACCTCACCGGCACCTCGGAGGTCGCGCTCGCCGGGCTGCACATGGGCGAGATCCTCGAGGAGCTGCCGCTCCGCTACACGGCGTTCTCGACGAACTTCCGCCGCGAGGCGGGCGCCGCCGGGAAGGACACGCGCGGCATGTTCCGCGTGCACCAGTTCAACAAGGTGGAGCTGTTCACGTTCTGCGAGCCGGGCGCGTCCGCCGACGAGCACGAGCGGCTGCTCGCGATCGAGGAGGAGATCCTCCGGGCCCTCGAGCTGCCGTACCGCGTCGTCAACGTCGCCGCGGGCGATCTCGGCGCGTCGGCGGTGAAGAAGTACGACTGCGAGGGCTGGTTCCCGTTCCAGGAGCGCTACCGCGAGCTGACGTCGACGTCGAACACGACGGACTTCCAGGCACGGCGGCTCGGCATCCGCTACCGCGCCGGCAAGAGCCTCGAGACGGTGCACACGCTGAACGGCACCGCCGCGACCGACCGCGCCGTGCTCGCGATCCTCGAGAACTTCCAGGGAGGCGTGCCGGACGTGCTGCGCGCGTTCGGCGCGCCCGAGACCGTCCGGCGCTGACGCGTCCCGAACGGGGACTTGCGTAAGGAGCAGTGGCCGGGCGATGCTCGTGCGGTGGTCGAACCCGTGATCCATCGCGACGAGGTCGTCGCCCTACTATTCACCGTGAGCGATATCTCGGAGACGCTCTCCCGGATCGAGACCCTCCTGAAGGACGACGATGCCGAAGAAGATGACGAAAGCTGAGATCGAGGCTGCGCAGGACCGCACACTCGCAAATGCAGCACGACTCCGGGCCCTCGCCGAGAAGGCGCAGGCCGAGCTCGACGCGAAGAAGCAGCAGCAGTCCTAGCATCCCGATCGTCTACCGTGCCCGCAGCGGCGGGGTGCCGGAGCGGTCGAACGGGACGGTCTTGAAAACCGTTGAGGGCTCACGCCCCCGAGGGTTCGAATCCCTCCCCCGCCGCCTCAACCGAGCTCGCGACGGAGGCTCTGCTCGATGCGCACGAGGAGCTCGAAGAGCGTCCGGGCCTCGTCGCGGCCGAGGACGGCGAACCAGTCGAGAACCGCCTCCTGGTCGGATCGCGACCGCCGCCGCCAGTGGCGCCGACTCTTCGCGGTGACAGCGAGCCGGCGGGTGCGCCGGTCGTGCGGGTCGTCGCCGATGCGGACGAAGCCCTTGCGGCTGAGCGCCTCGGCGATGCGCTTGACGTTCTGGTGCGTCGTGCCGAGCGCCGCCGCCGCCTCTGTCACGGACGGCCTGCCGAGCGACTCGACGACGGAGACGAGGGCGGCCTGCTGGGTGGTCAGGCCGTCGCCGCGGAGGCGCTGGTCCATGAGCGTGCGCAGCTCGGTCGCGACGAGCAGGATCAGGCGGAACGTACGGACGCGCGTCGCACCGTCGCGGCCGAGCTCCGCCGCCTCGGCCGCGCCCAGGCTCAGATCGGACGGCTTGCTTGACATAGGTAATATGTTACCTATTATCCCTGGACGTGGTCGTCTGCCTGCTCCCGAACTGCTGCTTCCTCTCCGAGACCTCACGGATGATCGAGATCCACCGCGCGCTGCTCGCGCGCGGCGCGGCGGTTCGCGTAGCAACGCAGGGAGGGACGTACGAACACGCGCTGCGCGACGCCGGCATCCCCTACGACGTGCTCGGAACGGGATTCTCCGCAGAGCGCTGCGCCGCCTTCGTTCGCTCGGTGCCGGGAATCGGGCCGACCGACCAGAGCATGTGGAGCGACGACGAGCTCCGCATGTACGCGGAGCTGGAGGCGGCGTACTTCCGTGAGCACAACGTCACGGTCGCCGTGACCGGCTGGACGCTGACGGCGCTGCTCTCGACGCGGCTGTCGGGGATCCCGCTCGTGACCGAGCACGCGGGCTCGTTTCTCCCGCCGATGTTCGAACGCGGCCGCCTTCCGCCGCCGAGCGAGCGGTTGGGAATCCCGCTCGAGCGGTGGCTGCCGCGCGCGCTGCGGCAGCGGATCTACAACGCCGGCGCATCGCGGCTCACGATCTACACGGCGGGCTTCAACCGGGTCGCGGCCGAACTCGACGTGGAGGGCATCCCGAGCTTCGTCGCGCTCCTTCTCGGCGACCTCACGCTTGTCACCGACGTGCCCGAGGTGCTCGGAATCACGCGTGCGGAGCTCGAGTCGTGGACGCCGAAGGATCCGTCCCGATACCGAGCCGGCACACGCTTCGTCTACGCGGGGCCCATCTACGCTCGGCTCGCGTTGCCCACACCCGAGCGCGTCGAGCGCTTCCTCGCCGACGCGTCTCCCGTCGTGTACGTCGCGATCACGTCGAGCTCCGCAGAGCTCGTGCGCGCCGTCGTCGGCTCGTTGCGGGAGCTCGAGGTCCGACTCCTCGTCGCGGCCACCGTCCACGACCTCGCCGACCTCGAGAAGGACGGCCGAGTGCTCGTCGAGGGCATCCTCCCCAGCCACGCGATCATGCCGCGGGTGCAGCTCGCGGTCACGTCCGGCGGCCAGGGGAGCGTGCAGACGGCACTCGCGTCGGGCGTGCCGCTGCTCGGGATTCCGCTGCAGCCGGAGCAGCACGCGAACATCGCCCTCGCCGAGCGGCAGGGTGCAGCGCGACTGGTCTCGCAGCGCGCGGCCGGAACCGCTGCCCTCGCACGCGCGGCACGCGCGCTGCTCGACGATCCGCGGTACCGCGAGAACGCCCACCGGCTCCGGGCGACCCTCGCCCACATCGACGGGCCCGGCGCCGCGGCCGATGCGATCCTCCGCCTCACGTGAAGGAGCGCGTCTCACGGACGCTCGAGCTCAGCTCCACGGCAGCGTCATCGTCGTCAGCGCGAAGACGGCCTGGAGCGGCGCGGTGAACGTCACGACTCCCGACGCGTCCGTCTGCACGTCGGGCTCGTTCAGGATCCCGCCGTTGCCGAGCTCGTTCCACACCGCGAGATGGAACCTCGTCTGCGGCGGGAGCCCGCCGATCGTGTAGCTCGTCTCGCTCTGCGAGGTTCCGGTCAGCTGCGCGCCCGCGGTGTCGAGCCCGAGCACCGTCAGCGCGCCGCCGGGCCCCTGGTAGGCCGACACGAGCCTCGTGCCCGCGTCGGCGCCGACCGAGACCACGCTCCACCCGGGCTTGACCGTCCCGGTGAAGAGGCGCAGGGCGTTGTACGACGGCAGCGCCGGCCAGCCCTCGTCGGGCGGCCCGATCAGCCAGTAGGACTGCGTGCCGTTGTCGTACTTCGCGAAGTGGAGATCCCAGCGGAGCACGCCCACGTAGCCGAGGCGCGCGGCGAGCACGCCGAACCACGCCTGCTGGAACGCTTCGAGGTTCGTCCGCGCCATCGGCGTACCGTCGCTCCAGACGCCGGGCTCGGGGACGGCGACGCCGCCGAAGGTGCGGATGCCGCGCACGCCGTACTCCGTGACGTAGAGCGGCTTGCGATCGCGCGGCGAGATGCTGTCGGAGATCCGCCGCACCTCCGTCAGCCGGTCGACGAGCTTCCCCGTGTCCCAGTAGTCCCAGAAGACGTGGATCGACCACGCGTCGAGGATGTCGCCCATGTGCGCGGCCATGTACTGGAACCAGAGCGCCTGACTCTGCGCGCCGTCGCCGCGCAGGAGGTCGCCGCCCATGTAGCGCAGCTGCCCGCGGACGTTCGCGATGTACGGGTCGAGCGCGCGGTACTGCGCCTCGTACTCGGCCGGCGTCATCTTCGTCGAGTTCGGCTCGTTCTGGAGCGTGAGCCAGCGCAGGTTGCCGATCTTCGGCACCTCCTCGTTGATGAACGCCGCGAGCTTCGGGATGTTGCCGCTCGCGACGTCGAGCGTGCCGCCCTGCCAGGTGAGGTTGATCGTCGCGTCCTGCCACTGCGCGAGCAGGAGCGCGCGCGCGAGAGACGCGCGCTTGTCGGCGTCGTTGAGGTCCCCGGCGTTGACGAACACGCGGACGAACTGCGGCTGGAGCTGCGCGAACTTGCGCTGCAGCTCCTGAACGTTGTCGTCGTTGACGCCGGCGCTGCGGCTGATCGCCGCGTAGAGCCGGCCGTTGAGCTGTCCGCCGTACCCCGCGAACGCCGGCGTGATCACCTGCGACCGGTCGACGACGAGCGCAGGCGCTGCCGCCGTGGCGTTCGTCGCCATGGCTCCCGCTGCCCCGGTCAACGCGGACACGGCGACCACGGTCACGACGAAGGACTTCGTCTTCATGTTCCCTCCCGTTTCGGTTGCCGTGAGCCTGGGGACGACGGCTCACCGATCGCTCACGAGCCCCCGGGAACCCCATCTGGGTGCGCCGGCGCCGCCCGGGCATCGGCGCTTTCCCGGATCGAGCGCTTCGTTACGAAGAGACGGCGGCGACGGCGCCGCCGTTGAGGTCGCGCCGCCAGCCGGCGAGCACGTCGTGGACGGCGGCCGCGCCGATCAGCGGCTCCGGCGGCGGCGCGAGCCCGGCCGGATAGAGGAGGAACGGCCGCGTCTGCGGCCCGCCGAGCCCTCCGTGGAACGAGATCAGCTCCTCGAACGCGCAGCCCTCCTCGAGCTGCGAGTCGTAGAAGCTGCCGACCGTGATGTCCGCCGCGTGTGCGAATCCGTCCGCGCGGAGGAGATGCTGCGGCGCGGTCTGCGAGAACGGTGCGAGCGGATCGTCGCCCTCGACGCGTCCTTCGGCGAGGTAGTGCGTCCCGTTCGGGCCGAGCGCGACGGCGCCGTGCTCGCTCGAGTGGACGAGCAGCCACCCGACGTGCGGATGCTCGCGGAGTGCGGGGAGCAGGCGCGGATGCCGCGCGTCGATCTCCTCGCGCGTCAGCCGCCGCCGCTCCTCCATCAGGTAGACGAGCCCGAGATTCCCCGAACCGAGCACGACGACGTCGCGGTCGGAGACGTCGTTCTTCGCCCGCTTCGTCTTGGCCGTGCGCCCGGTCGCCTCCTCGAACGCGTGCGCCGCGGCGCGATCGTTCTCGTCGCCGCCGAGGAGCTCGTCGACCTTCGCGTCCTCGACGGAGCGGCGGACGAGCTCGTCGAGCCCGAAACCGTTCCGCTGCCTGAACGTCGCCCCCTGCGTCTGCCCGTGGTCCGAGAGCACGACGATCTCGTACGGGCGCGACGCGTAGCGGCGCGCGCGCTCGATGCGGCCGAACTGTCCGTCGAGCTTGCGCAACGCCTCCATCGTGTCGGCGCGCTCGAGCCCCGAGTGGTGCGCGACCTCGTCGTAGCTCGAGAACGTCGCGTAGATCGCGGGCCGGCCCTCGAGCATGTCGGTGAGGACGCCGTAGACGATCACGTCGCGGACGACGATGCAGACGGCCGCGCGCAGGAACGGATACATGCCGCCGCGGTGCCCCCGCGGGAGCACGTCCCTGCGGATCGCGCGAAGGGCGGCCGTCCACTCGAGCACGACCTCCCAGAAGAAGAGCGCGAGGGCGCGCGTGACGTTGTAGCCGTTCGCGAGGAAGGTGCGGTAGCCGGGGTTCGCCTTCTTCTCCTCCTCCATCCGGCTCACGGTCAGGATCACGTGCTCCGCCTCGCCGGAGAGGAGGTTGCCGCGGCTGGCGCCGCCGTCGACCAGCAGGCCGCGCCCCGTCGCGTGGCGGCGCTCGATCTCCGCGCAGTCGGCCGGCCCGGAGCAGGCGACCAGCGTCGCCGTCTCCTTCTCCACCCAGCGGAACGCGGGGATGTCGTCGTTCGACCCGAGCAGGATCCCGGCCTGGGACGCGCCGGTCTGCGACGACAGGTCCGGCTCCCACTCCGCGAACCGGTGCGATCCGTCCATCAGCCAGCGCGCCATGGTCGGGGCGCTGCCGTCCCGCATCGCGCGCTGGAGCACCGGCAGGGCGAGGCCGTCGATCTCGAGGAAGACGATCCCCGGCGCGTCGGTCACGACGCGGTCCTTCGCGCGGCGTGCGATCCGCTCGATCACGCGCAGCGAGTACGTGTCGTCGTCCTCCAGCCCGAACAGCACGCCGAGCGCGATGCTCACCGCTGCGGCGACGAGCGCGACGAGGAGCGCCCAGCCGAAGCTCTGAACGTCCAGGTCGCCGTTCGTGATGTTGTCGGCCGCGAGCAGGATCGCGGCGTCCAGGAGCAGCACGAGCACGAACCCGGTGAGAAGCGTCAGCGGCAGCCGGAACGCCGCGACGATCGGCGGCAGCAGCGCGTTCAGGACCCCGATCACCGCGGCGGCCGCGAACGCGCCGCCGAAGCCGTTCACCTTCACGCCCGGCAGCAGCTCCGCGGCGACGATCAGCGCGAGCGTCTGGACGAGCCACGCGCCGGCGATGTGGATCACGCTCAGGCGCGGGCGCTCCGGTCTCCAGGCCGGTTGCTCGCCGTACGACGCTGCCTGCCCGCTCACGGCGCCCATCCTACGGTGATCGCGGCGTAGACTCGCCGGGTGGCCGACTGGGCGACGATCTCGGCGCTCGCGACCGCGGGCGGGACGCTCGTGCTCGCAGGCGCGACGTTCGCATCCGTCCGTTCCGGGAACCGCTCGGCGCGCATCGCCGAGCAGACGCTGCTCGCGGGACTCCGGCCGCTGATCGTCCAGACGCGCCGCGAGGATCCGCCGCAGAAGATCGGCTTCGCCGACGACGTGTGGCTCGTCGCCCCCGGCGGCGGGGGCGCCGTCGAGCTGAGGGACGACGCGATCTACCTCGGCATCGCGGTGCGAAACGTCGGCACCGGGATCGCCGTCCTGCACGGGTGGGAGTTCCGCGCGCTCGCGGACGCCCCGGACGATCCGCGTCCGCAGGTCGCCCGCTTCAACCGGTTGACGCGCGACCTCTACATCGCGCCCGACGACGTCGGCTTCTGGCAGGGAGCGCTGCGCGACCCCTCCGCCGACGCGTTCGCGTACACGCGCGACGCCCTTCGCACCGGCGAGCGGGTGATCGTCGACATCCTCTACGGCGATCTCCAGGGAACGCAGCGGATGATCAGCCGCTTCTCCCTGTTCCCCCGCGAGGAGGGCGCCTGGACCGCGACTGGCGCGCGCCACTGGAACGTCGACGGCGCCGACCCGCGATAGCGGGGATGCGGCGGCGGCTCCTGATCGTTGCTGCGCTCCTCGTCGCGCTCGTCGCCGCAGGTCTCGTCGCGGCGGTCGCAGGCGGGCTCCTGCTGCGGGACACCTCGCAGCCGGCTTCCGTGGCCGCGGCGCTCCGGCTGTTCCGCCGGGACGACCCGCATCCGACCGGCGCCGACGGCGTCTACGTCTACGACACGACGGGCTGGGAGTCGCTCCGCGTGCTCAGCGGGCCGAGGCACCGGTACCCGGCGACGACGGCGATCACGCTCGTCCGGACCGGCTGCGGGATCCGGCTGCGCTGGCAGCCGCTCGCCGCGCGCTCGACGACCTGGACGCTCTGCCACGGCGACACCGGCTTCCTCGTGACGGCGAACGACGAGGTGCACACGTTCTACGGGGTGACCGACCACACGGACTACACGTGCACCGGCGACTGGCCGTCCGCCGCCGCGCCGGGGACGCGCAGCGCGTTCAGCTGCCGCGCGGCAGGCGGACGCGAGCGCGGCGTCGCGACCCTCGTCGGCCGCGGGCCGGTCAGCGTCGGCGACGCGCAGATCCAGGCGACGCACATCCGCACGACGGCCGCCGTCTCCGGCGGAAACCACGGCACGGAGACGGTCGACTGGTGGATCGCGCTCGACTCTCCGGCGCCGCCACGGATCGTGCTCTCGAGCCGGACGAGCCGGCACGTCGCGATCGTCGGCACCGCGCGCTACCGCGAGCACGCGGTGCTGCGTCTCGCGTCGCTGAAGCCGGAGCGCTAGCCCTAGATCGCGGGAGGTGCGGGCTCGCCGACGTGCGAGCCGAGGTGGTCGGCGGCGCGCGCGGCGTCGAAGGTCGCGTCGACGCTCGTATGGAAGTACGAGTCCGCCGCGGCCTCCTTCGCGTCGTGGCTCGGGAACTCGGCGCGGATCTTCGCGAGCTCGCCGGCGTCGAGGAAGATGCCGCCGCACTCGGGGCACTCGTCGATCGTCGTCTCGCGCTTGACGCTCCAGAAGTGGCGCATCATCACGACGCCGTCGCTGCACTTCGGGCACGCGTAGCGCTTGTTCGGGTCGACGACGACGGAGGCGTCGCGCTGGATGTCGAGGAGCTGGTCGCCGAGCGTCTCGGACGGCTCGTCGACCTTCCGCAGCTCGTAGTGGTCGAAGAAGATCCCGCCGCAACCGCCCTCGCAGGCGTCGACGGTGAGGTCGCCGACGCTCAGCGGCGTCAGCACGTGGGAGCAGGCAGGGCAGTCCATGCCGCGTCTATCGGCAGGCCTCGGCCGCCCCTGTAGCCCTCCGTATGATCGGCGGCATGGCCGGAGGCGAGGACCTGCGCGGGCTGATGCGGGAGTGGCCGCACGGCGTCTCCGTGCTCACGGTCGACTTCGAGGGCGACCGGATGGGCGTCACCGTCTCCTCGCTCGTCTCGCTCTCGCTCGACCCGCCGCTCGTCGGGGTCTCGATCGGGAAGGAGGCCTCCTGCTACGAGCTGCTCCGGCGGGCCGGCGCGTTCGCGGTCAGCCTGCTCGGCGCGGGCCAGGAGGAGATCGCGCGCCGGTTCGCCGCCGGGTGGCCGCCGATCGTCCACTGGGAGGGCGTCGCCGTGCGCGAGGGGCAGGTGGCGCCGCTGATCGAGGGCGCGCTCGGCTGGATCGAGGCGCGCACCGCGGGGGAGCACGACGTCGGCGACCACACGTTCTTCGTCGGGGACGTCGTCTCGGTCGAGCACGGCCCGTCGACGAGCGCGCTCGTCTACCGCGAGAGCGAGTACCACCAGCTGTGACCGAGGCGGTCGTCTTCGACATGGACGGCGTCCTGCTCGACTCCGAGGAGGTGTGGGACGCGGTGCGCGAGGCGTACGTGCACGATCGCGGCGGCCGCTACGACGCCGAGGTGCAGCGCGCCCTGATGGGCATGAGCTCCGTGGAGTGGTCGCGCTATCTCCACGAGCACGCCGCCGTCCCCGACGAGCCGGAGGAGATCGACGCCGAGGTCGTGCGGCGGATGCTCGCCGCGTACCGCGAGCACCTGCCGCTCGTCCCCGGCGCGGTCGAGGCGGTGGAGCGGCTGGCGGCGCGCTGGCCGCTCGGGCTCGCGTCGTCGTCGAACCGGCCGCTGATCGACGCGGTGCTCGAGCTCTCGGGACTCACGCGGTTCTTCCGCGCGACGGTGTCGTCGGAGGAGGTCGCGCGCGGCAAGCCGGCGCCGGACGTCTACCTCGAGGCGGCGCGCCGGCTCGGCGTCGCGCCGGAGCGCTGCGCCGCGGTGGAGGACTCCCACTCGGGCATCCGCTCCGCGCACGCCGCCGGCATGCGCGTCGTCGCGATCCCGAACGCGAGCTATCCGCCGGACGCGGACGCGCTCGCGCAGGCGGACGTCGTGCTCGCCTCGCTCGGCGAGCTCACGCCGGAGGTCGTCTCCGGATCATCGTGACCCCGTCCCGGACGGGGAGCAGCAGGCACTCGACGCGCGGGTCGTCGCGGACGCGCCGGTTGAACTCCGCGAGCGGATGGTCGTCGCGCATCCCGGAGAGCGTGTTGTCGCAGAGGATGATGCCGCCGTTCGCGAGGCGCGGCAGCACGGCCCCGACGTACGCGAGGTAGTCGCTCTTCCACGCATCGATGAAGGCGAGGTCGAACGGCCCCTCGACCTCCGGCAGCAGCTCGAGCGCCGGCCCGACGCGATAGTCGATGCGATCGGCGACGCCGGCCTCCTCGGCGTAGCGGCGCGCGATCGCGGTCGTCTCCTCGTTCACGTCGAGGCTGACGAGCGTCGCGCCCGGCGGCAGCGCCTGCGCCATCGCGATCGACGACCACCCGGTGAAGGTGCCGATCTCGAGCACACGCCGCGGCTGCTTCAGGCCGACCACGAAGGCGAGGAACGTGCCGACGAGCGGCCCGATCATCATCTCCGCGTTGTGCGGGAAACACCTCCGCGTCTCGGCGTCGAGGCGTGCGAATACGTCGCCCGGCGGCGTCGAGTGCTCCTCCGCGTACCGCTCCGGATCGGTCACTCGACGCGGCCGACGAGGACGCAGCCGTTGTGTCCGCCGAGGCCCATCGCGTTCGAGAGCGCGACGTCGACCTTTACCTCGCGCGGCTCGTTGGGGACGTAATCGAGGTCGCACTCCGGATCGGGGTGCTCGTAGTTGATCGTCGGCGGCAGCACGCCCTCGTGGATCGCGAGGACGCACATCATCGCCTCGATCGCGCCGGCCGCACCGAAGCAGTGGCCGGTGACGGACTTCGTCGACGAGACGGCGAGCTCGTACGCGTGCTCGCCGAACACGTCCTTGATCGCCTTCGTCTCCGCGAGGTCGCCGAGCGGCGTCGAGGTTCCGTGCGCGTTGATGTAGCCGACGCGCTCCGGCTCGACGCCGGTGCTCGCGAGCGCGCGGCGCATCATCTCCGAGACGCCGACCGACTCCGGATCGGGCTGCGCCATGTGGTGCGCGTCGTTCGACGCGCCGTAGCCGAGGATCTCCGCGTACACGGTCGCGCCGCGCCTGCGCGCGGCCTCGAGCTCCTCGAGCACGAGCACGCACGCGCCCTCGCCCATGACGAAGCCGGCGCGCGTCGCGTCGAACGGCCGCAGCGCGCGCGGCGGGTGCTCGTCCTCCGCGACGAGCCCGCGCATCGAGCAGAAGCCGGCGAGGATCAGCGGGTGCATGCACGCCTCCGCGCCGCCCGCGAGGACGGCGTCGGCGTCGCCGCGGCGCACGAGCTCCGCCGCCTCGCCGACCGCGTGCGACCCGGTCGCGCACGCCGACACCGGCGCGTAGTTCGGGCCGCGGTAGCCGAGCGAGATCGCGAGCTGTCCGCTCGCAGCGTCGGGAAGGACGCTGGGGATGAACGTCGGCGAGACGCGCGTCGGCCCGCGCTCCCGCAGGACGTCGTGCTGCTCCATCATCCCGAGGAAGCCGCCGATGGCGGTGCCGAAGAGGATCCCGACGCGGCCCGGGTCGTAGTGACCGTCGAGCCCGGCGTCGCCGACCGCCTCGCGGGCCGCACCGAGCGCGAGCAGGACGTTGCGCTCGAGCTTCCGCACCTCCTTCGGCGACGCGACGCCGCTCGGGTCGAAGTCCTTCACCTCGGCGGCGATCCGCACGGGGTACTCGCTCGCGTCGAAGGCGCGGATGAAGTCGACGCCGCTCTCGCCGGCGAGGGCCGCCCGCCACGTCGACCGCGCATCGTTCCCGATCGGCGTGACTGCGCCGAGCCCCGTGACGGCCACCCGCCTCATTCCGACGAGCTTAGACGCGCGGCGCCGGGCCGGGTTGCGGTAGTTCTCCGGTGTAGGCTCGCGAGATGGCCGACGAGCCAGGACCGCACGTCCCGTTTCCGCCGATGGAGGCGGAGCTCGTCGCCGAGCTGCCCGAGGGGAGCTGGCGCTACGAGCCGAAGTGGGACGGCTTCCGCGGCGTGCTCGAGAACGACGGCGGCGAGCTCGCGCTCTGGTCGCGGAACGGACGGCCGCTCCTCCGCTACTTCCCGGAGCTGCGCCCGCTCGGCGAGCTGCTCCCGGCGCGTTCCGCCCTCGACGGGGAGATCGTCATCTCGCGCGACGGCAAGCTCGACTTCGACGCGATGCAGACGCGGCTGCACCCTGCGGAGAGCCGCGTGCGCAAGCTGTCGGCGGAGATCCCGGCGATCTTCGTCGCCTTCGACCTGCTGCTCTGGGACGGGAAGGCGGTGCACGAGCGGCCGATCGAGGAGCGGCGCGCCGAGCTCGAGCGCGTCGGCGGCGGGTTCGAGCTCTCCCCGGTGTCCGCCGACGTCGAGCAGGGGCGCGCATGGCTGCGAACGCTCCAGGCGGCCGGCTTCGACGGCGTCGTGGCGAAGAGGCTCGGTCTTCCGTACCTTCCCGGCTCGCGCGACGGCGTCGTGAAGGTGAAGCCGCACAAGACGGCGGACTGCGTCGTCGCGGGTCTGCGCTGGAAGGCAGGCGGCCGCACGACGATCGCGACGCTGCTGCTCGGCTTGTACGGCGACGACGGTCATCTCGACTACGTGGGCTCGTGCGCGGTCGCGGCGCGGAAGCACGACGAGATCGCCGGTCTCGTCGTGCCGCTGATCGACGAGACGAGCGACCGCGGCTTCTCCGAGCCGAACCGCTGGGGGACGAACGGGCTCGAGGAGCAGGCGCTCCGGCCGGAGCTCGTCGTCGAGGTGCGCTACGACAAGCTCGAGAAGCACCGCTTCCGGCACGGCACGCGCCTCCTCCGCTTCCGCCCCGACAAGGACCCGGCGCAGTGCACGTGGCGCGAGGTCCGTCCGCCGCGCCGCAAGGACGACCTTGCGGTGGAGGACCTGCTCCGCTAGCCGCAGGCCGTGTCCCTCCGGGACACGGCCTGGTGTCAGACACGGTTCGCAGAAGCGTCACGACTTCCTCGCGGAAGAGCGGCGCGATCTGGCGCGGAACCCGCACCAGAGCGAGAGCACCGTCGTGTCGGGCCACGCCTCTGTCCCGGACAGCCGTAGTGTCGCGGGACACCGCCCGGTGTCAGACACCCACGCAGAGGTGTCACGCATTCAGCGCGGCCGCAGTAGCTCGTGGATCAGCGCCACGAGCGGCTCGACGTCGACCTCGGCGCCGCTCGTCCGCGCGAGCACGAGCCCGTCGAGGAGCGTGTGCAGCAGCTGGAAGAGCGTCGCCTCCGAGACGTCGTCGCGGATGCGGCCGGCGGCGCGCTCGCGCTCGAGCCATCCCTCCTCGGGCTCGTGCAGCCGCACTGACCGACGCCAGCGGCGCGCGAGCGCCGTGTCGGTCCGCAGCAGCCGGTGGAACTCGAGGTAGACGCCGAGCCACGCGGGATCCTCGTGCGCGATCGCGCGCGCGAGCGCCTCGAAGCCCTCCTGCTGCCAGATCGCGTCGAACCGTGCGTGGTCGCGGCGCGCCAGCTCGAAGAACAGGTCGAGCTTCGAGCGGTAGTAGTTGAAGATCGCGCCGTGCGAGAGCCCGATCTCGCGCTCGAGCCGCGACACCGTGGCGCCCTCGTAGCCCCAGCGGGCGAAGCAGCGGCGCGCGCCGCCCAGGATCTGCTCCCGCCTCGCCTCCGTGTGCTCCGCGCTGACCTTCGGCACGATCGCACTTTACCAAGACGGATATCCATCCTATTATATTTCCGTGCTCGGAAACCGGACGCTCGGCGCGGTCGTGACCGCGCGGTTTGTCTCCCTGATCGGGACGAACATGACGCTCGTCGCGCTGCCGTGGTTCGTGCTCTCGGCCACCGGCTCGACCGCGAAGATGGGCCTCGTCCTCGCCTGCCAGACGATCCCCGCCGTCGTCCTCGGCGTCCCGGCGGGAGACGTCGTCGCCCGGATCGGCCCCCGCCGGGCGCTCGTGCTCGGCGACGCCCTCCGCGCTCCCCTCCTCGCCGCCGTGCCGCTCCTCTCCTGGCTCGGCGCGCTGACGTTCCCGCTGCTGCTCGTGCTCGTGACCGTGATCGGCGTCTTCAGCGTCCCGTACGCGGCCGCGTCGAACGCGATCCTCCCGGAGATCGTCGGCGAGAACGAGTCTGAGGTCGCGCGCGCGACGGCGGCGCTCCAGGTCGCGATCCAGACGACCGGCGTCGTCGGCCCGATCCTCGCCGGCGTGCTCATCCCGCTCGTCGGCGCGCCGAGCATCCTGCTCTTCGACGCGGCGAGCTACGCGCTCTCGGCGGCGATCGTCGCGCTGTTCGTCCACGTCGGCGGCGCACTCGCGCGGCGGGCGCACCGGCGCGGTGTCCTCGTCGGCGTACGGCAGGTGCGCCGCGACCCGGTGCTCGCGTCGATCGTCGCGGCCGCGCTCGCCGCGCATGTGGGCCTCGCGGCGTTGTTCGCGACCCTGCCGGCACTCGCGTTCCAGGTCTTCCACGACGCGCGTGCCGCGGGCATCCTCTTCGCGGCCGACGCGGTCGGCTCCGTTCTCGGCGGCTTCGCCGCGCTCGCGCTCGCGCGTCGCGTGAAGCCGATGCGCCTCGGTGTGATCGGGTTCGCGCTGATGGCCGCACCGATCTGGATCCTGACCGCGGCGACGTCGCTCCCGGTCGCAGTCGCGGCGATGTTCCTCTTCGGCGTCGGCGGCCCGCTCGGCGTCTCCCCGATCAGCGCGACGCTGACGATGCGTTCGCCCGCCGAGATCCGCCCGCAGGTCGTCTCCGCGTTCCTCGCGATCACCGCCGCGGGGACGCCGCTCGGCGCGGCCGGCGCCGGGCTCGCGATCGAACGGATCGGGTTCGCCGCGACGTACGTCGCGATCGCGGCGACGACGACCCTCGCGACGCTGCTGCTCTGGGGCTCCGTCAGACGCACCCGCCGCGCGACCGCGCCCGCACCGGAGCCCGCCTAGCTCTTCGCCTTCTTCGCGCGCGACGGCTGGACGCGCTTCGGCTCCCCGGGCATCTTCGGGAAGTTCGGCGGATACGGCGCCTCGCCGACCCCGGCCGCCTCCTCGCGCTCGACCCACTCCCGCAGCTTGCGCAGGTCGCAGACCGCGTCGTCGATCCCGGCCTGGACGTCGCCGAGCTCCGCGAACCTGGCCGGCATCGTCGCGAGCGTGAAGTCCTCCGTCTCGACGTCCGGCAGCTCGTCCCACGTGACCGGAGCGGACACCGTCCCGTCCGGCCTCGCCCGGGCGGAGTACGCCGACGCGATCGTCCGGTCGCGCGCGTTCTGGTTGTAGTCGATGAAGACCCGCTCGCCGCGCTCCTCCTTCCACCACGCGGTCGTGACGAGCTCCGGCAGCCGACGCTCGACCTCGCGCGCGAACGCGAGCGCGCACCGGCGCACCTCGCGGAAGCCCCACTTCGGCTCGATCCGGCACGCGATGTGGATGCCGCGGTTCCCCGACGTCTTCGGCCAGCCGACGTAGCCGAGCTCGTCGAGCACCTCGTGCACGAGCGCCGCGACGCGCTTGCCGTCGGCGAACGTCGTCCCGGGCTGCGGGTCGACGTCGATGCGCAGCTCGTCGGGATGCTCGACGTCGCGCCGCCGCGACGGCCATGGATGGAAGTCGATGGTCGCGAGGTTCGCCGCCCACGCGACCTGCGCCACCTCGGTGACGCAGAGCTCGTCCGCCGTGCGCCCCGACGGGAACGTGACCGTCGCCGTCTCGATCCACTCGGGCCGCTTCTCCGGAACGCGCTTCTGGTAGATCGCCTCGCCCGTGACCCCGTCCGGGTGACGCTTCAGTTGCGTCGGCCGCTCGTACAGCGCGCGCACGATCCCGTCCGCGACCGAGAGGTAGTACTCCACGAGGTCGAGCTTCGTCTCCCCCCGCTCCGGGAAGAAGACCTTGTCGGGGTTCGTCACCTTGACGGTGCGGCCGCCGATCTCGAGCTCGACGAACGGGGACGGCATCCCGGGAGTATCGTGGTTCGCGCATGCTCGAGGATCCCCGCCCCATCCGCCTCTCGCTGGAGCCGCTCGACGACTTCGTCGTGATCGAGCCGTCCGACGAGGAGTCGGAGACGAGCGCCGGGCTGATCCTCCCGGCCAGCGCCGAGGCGGACTGCCGCAGCGGCGTCGTCACGGCGGTCGGCCCCGAGGCGGACGGCGTCGCCCCCGGCGACAAGGTGCTGTTCCCGAAGGACGCCGGCTACGACGTCCGGCTCGCCGGCACCTCGACCTCGATGAAGGTCGTCCGCCGCCGCGAGCTGATCGCCCGCGTCCTCGACTGAAACGGCCCCTGGAAAGGGCAAAGCCCGCTTCGTTGCCGCAGCGGGCTTTGGGGGATTGGGGGTGCCGGAGGAGGGGGGAAAGTCCGGCACCCGAAGCATCGGCCCTCTCGCAGCCCGGCTTCGTCCCCCCATCGAGTGATTCGGCACGAACGACGCGGGCCGCCCTTTGGGGGCGGCCCGCGCGGCGAGACGGAGAGGGCGGGATTTGAACCCGCGACGCACCTTTCAGCACGTACGCGATTTCCAGTCGCGCTCCTTAGACCACTCGGACACCTCTCCGCGTCGCCTGATCGTAGCCTCGGTCACTCACTTCCAGGGGCGACCGTACGCCATCGGCGGATGCGACCTCGCGTGGCCGTGGAGGCGCTTCTCGAAGCCCGTCGTCCGCGGCTGGGCCGTCGACAGACGGAACGCGTTCGCCTGCACGGACTCGCCCGCGTCGAGCTTGAGCAGCTGCGCCAGCGTCACGCGGTAGTCGATGCCGTACGCGCGCCGGATCTGGTCGAGCACCGGGTCGTTCGCGTAGAAGAACCGGTCGCCGTCCCGGAGCGCCTCGAACTGCTTCGTCCAGATCGCGAGCTGCAGCGGCCCGAACTCCGTTCCCGGCACGTGCTTCTCTGAGACCATCCCGACGAACGAGTCGACCTTGTCGACGCTGCCGTAGATCGCCTTCAGCCTCGCCGCGAGCGTCGTGCGACGGATGCCGACGACGGCGTCCTCCTGCGCGTCGTCGCTGCCGAGCGCGATCGGCTTGCCGTTGATGTCGAACAGCGCGGTGAAGTCGAGGATTCCCTTGCTGTTGATGTTCAGCCCCTTCGGGAACTGATCCGTCGACTCGCCGGTGATCTCCGTGAACGAGTACACGGGCCTCAGTCCGTACGCCTTGCGGAGATCGTTGTAGAGCGGGATCCCGTGGTCGCGGGCCCGCTGCACGTCGATCGCGCCCAGGTCGGAGACGTCCGTGAAGCAGTTCGGGTCGATCACGGGCGTCCCGCACGGCTGCGTCGCGCCCGGCTTCGGGATCTGGAAGAGGACGCTGCGCATCGAGTTGTCGATCTGCTCGTCGTTCTTGTACTGGCTGTTCTCGGCGAGCGACTCGACGAGCGGCCCCTCCCCGATCTGCTGGAGCAGGCCCGGGTTGCCGAACGCGAGCGTCAGCGGAACCGAGACCTCCTGGTCGCCGTTGTCGCCGGTCCCGACGATGATCCCCTCGGCCTGGAACGTCGCCAGCAGCGACGGCGAGTACGTCCCCGCCGGCACGTCGATGTCGAAGTCGCCGTGCACCATGCTGTGCATGCGGTAGCCGACGGTGGCGAACTCCGTGTCCAGACCGGGATTGACGTTCGGGTCGTAGCCGCGGTACGGCGGCAGGCGCACGCCGACCGACGGGAGGAACTCGTTGTATGTGATGTACTGCTCCTCCGCTCCGACCACCCGGCGGGCGACCTGGAACTTCTGCTCGTTCGAGAGATACGACGGGAGCAGTCCGACGATCCGGTTGTGCTCGCGTGCGAACAGCGTGTGCATCGCGGTGAGCGCGATGTTCTCGTTCGCCCGCACGTCGCCGGAGACGACGACGCTCGAGTCCTCGGAGAACTGCGCGCCGAACAGGTCCATCTTCGGCGCCGTCGCGGCGTTGCCCCGCGCGTTCGCGCGCGGCAGGTAGCCGTCAGGCGTCATCATCAGCGTGGCGCCGTTGTTCGCCATGTTCCCGTCGACCGGGCCGGTGCGGAGCCACTCGAGCCGCGCATTCGACTCTCCGTAGATCGGGTAACCGTCGATGAAGCTCTGGACGGTGTTGATCTGCTGGCGTGGGTTCTGCTTGCTCGTTCCGGTGCCGGGCGCGGCCGGTGTGCGGGCGAAGTCGATCGTGCCGAGGTCGTCGGTGAACTCCTCGAGCGGATCCGTCTTGTCGAACGGGATCGGCATGTTCTCCGCCGGCGTCTCGTCACGCAGGCCGAACGTGTGGTCGAGGAACTGGCCCCACGCCCAGACAAACTGCGTCGAGCCGATCTCCGAGAAGAGGTTCTGCCCCTCGTCGTTGAAGACGCGGTTGCTGACGTACCGGGCGGACGGCCCGGACACCGGCTGCGAGATCCCGTCCGCGTAGTTCGGCGGTGCGGCGCGGAGGTACTGCGTGCCCGCCTGGCCCCAGTCGGGGTGATGAAGGTTGTTGCCGCTCCCGTCGAGCGAGCGGACCTCGAACTGCAGCGGGGCAGGCTGGTTCTGTCCCTGCTGTTGCTTTTGCGGCGGCTGTTGCGCCGGCGGTGGCTGGTACCGCCCGTGATGAGGCGGCCCGGCCGCACTCGCTGCGGACGCGAGCGCCAACGAAGCGGCCGCCAGAGCCGTGATCGTGCGCATCCCCTGCTCTCCCTCCTGCCAGCGAGAACGGACGGGCCGCACGTTCCAGGCTCGCGATTTCCGTTACACGGTCCGGATCGACAGGCGACCCTACGAACTCGACCCTCGCACGAGGTACGAGCCACGTAAGGCCTGTGTAAACCGCGAACGGAAGAGAGGAGCGGAGGGGGAGGGATTTGAACCCTCGATCCGCCTAACGACGGATAACGGTTTTCGAGACCGCCGCATTCGACCGCTCTGCCACCCCTCCGCGGCCGGTGCATGGTACCGGCCCAGCACGGCGCGTACGTCCGCTCGCTCGCCGCCGCGCCCGACCTGCGCGGGCGCGGCCGCTCCCGCTTCGACACGAGTTCGCTCCGCCCACAACCCTGCCAGCGGAAAGCGAAGCGCGAGGCCGCGCGCGCGAAGCGCGCCCGGCCCGCGCGAAGCGGGCGACGCAGCGAGAACGGAGAAGGAGGGATTCGAACCCTCGAGGCAGGTATTCACCCACCTAACGCCTTAGCAGGGCGCCGCCTTCAGCCACTCGGCCACTTCTCCGGGCTTCGTCGAAGGCTAGCCGACGGTGAGCTTGGCCACCATGCCGGCGGCCCGATGGCCGGGGACGGTGCAGAAGAGCGTGTAGGTACCGGCCGCGAGCGTCACGGTCAGCTTCGCGGTCGCGCCCGGGTTGATCAGCGGCGTCATCGTCTTCACCGACCCGCCCTGGACGGCGAGGTCGTGCTGGATCTTCCCCGCGTTCTTCACGACGAAGGTGTACGCGCCCGGCTTCAGCGACTTCTGGGCGAGGATGACGTGGAACTCGTTCTCCGTGACGGCGACCGGCTTGCCGGCGGCGACCGTCTGCGCGCTGGCGACCGCCTCCTGCTGCTCGGCGCCGAAGATGGCGACCGCGGCGAGCATCGCCGCGAACAGCGCGAAGCTCGCGAGCATGAACCACTTGAGCCCGTCCTTGCCGGGGAAGTCCGGCCGCCGGCGCGGCGCGACGAACGAGGCCCAGAGCGCGAACAGGATGAAGATCAGCGCGACGACGCCGAGCCCGATCGTGTGTCCCGTGCTGAGAGCCCCGACCACCACCGGGCCGTATTCCATCAGATCGGCAGGTCAGGCCGCGAGCAGCCGCCGCTCCTCGCGCCGCCGCCGCGCGCGGTTCAGCGCCCAGGCGAGCCCGCCGAGCAGGAGGAACGGCGCGGCGACGATGAGCACGTAGAGCGCGACCGTCGCCTCGAGCGCGAGGAAGCCGACCGCCGAGTGCACCATCCGCCCGACCCGGCCGCGATGGTGCGGCACCGAGGCGGCGGCGTTCCCGGTGCTGAGCACGAGCGAGACGCGCGCCGTCGTGCCGGCCGCGACGGTGCCCTTGCGCGCGTGCAGGCGCTGCGCGAGCGCGCGCTTCTGCTCGGCGAGCCGGATCTGGAGCAGCACCCGCTGCGCGTCCGGGAGCGACGAGTCGCGCAGCGCGGCCTGGAGCGCCGCGATCGAGCGGCGGAGCTGCGCGATCTGCGCCGACTGCACCGCGAACGCGTGCTGGAGATCCTGCACCGAGACCTGCTGCGAGACGAGCGTGCCGAGCCCGGCGAGCCGTGCGAGCGCCGTCTGCACGCTCGCGGCCGGGATGCGGAGCTCGAGGTCGGCGACGCCGCCGCCGCTCTGCGGCGTGCGGTAGACGACCGACTGCGCGTAGCCGCCGAGCGACGTGGCGATCCGCGTCGCCGCCTGCGTCGCGTTCGAGAGCGCGTCCGTGTCGGCGACGCGCACCTGGAGCGACGCGGCGGTGTGCTGGAGCCGGTTCGCGTTCCCGACCGACGGCACGGCCACGGCCCTGAACGCGCCCGCACCCGAGGAAGGCGCCGCTCCCGTCGCCGGGAGCTTCTCGAGCGTATGCGACTGGACCGGCGACGCGACGGGCACGGGACGCGGCGATCCGCCGCCGGAGCCGACGAGCCCGTGCACGAGCGCCGCGCCGACGGCGAGCGCAGCGGCGAGCGGGACGACGACGAGCGCGAGCCGCCGCGACGGCCGCGGCAGCCGTTGCCGCCGCGCCGCCGGCGCCGGCGCGGCCGCGAGCACGCGCGCACGCAGCGCCTCGGGCGCGCGCAACTGCGGCGCGCGGAGCCCGTCGAGCAGCGCAGCGCGCCGCTCCTCCGCCCCGCTCCGCGGCGCGTCGCCGCGGAGCAGCGCCTCCATCCGCTCGCTGCCGATCACGTCACTCGCGGACATCGCCGATCATCTCCTCCAGTCGTCGCAGCGCGCGGCTCAAGCGCGTCGAGCACGCGGTCTGGCTGATCCCGAGCACGCGCGCCGCGCTCGGGCCGTCGAGCTCGAGCAGCACGCGCAGCGCCACCACCTCGCGCTCCGCCGGCGAGAGCTCCCGCAGCGCCGACTCGAGCGCCGCCGACAGCCCGTCGCCGAACGCGGCCTCGACCGCCTCGCCGAGATCGCGCGAGTACGTCTCCTCGCGCCGCTTGCGCCGCGCCTCCGCACGGAACCAGTCGATCGCGACCGTGCGCGCGATCCGGCAGAGCCACGTCCGCGGCGCGCCACGCCGCGGATCGAAGCGGCGCCACATCCGGAACGCCTTCTCGAACGTCTCCGCGGCGAGATCCTCGGCCGCCGCGCGGTCGCCGGTGAGATAGACGAGGTAGCGGTAGACGGCATCGAGCTGCTCGGCGGCGACCTCGTCGAAGCGCGGCCGCGCGCCGAGCGCACGCGGCGGGTCGAGCGAGCTCGAGATCGCGTTCACGCCCTTCATACGGCGCCGGGCGGCTCGATCGTCACACGCCCAGGGTAGGGGCTAGTGAAAAGGCCGCCCGTAGAGGGCGATCGTTGCCGCGCCGAGCGCGATCAGCCCGATCAGCAGCCAGAAGCGGAGCGTCGCGGTCATCAGCAGGGTCCGGGCTGCGCGGTCCCGCCCGGCCCGTTCTCGTGCTCGACCGTCGTGCCCTGCACCGACTGGAGGCAGTACGAGCTCGTGTCGGCGCGGACGAGCTGGACCTGGAACGACGGATCGACCGTCGCGCCGGCGTACGTCCCGTTCGCGGCGAACCATGCTCCCAGGGACGAGTTCGCCGCCTGGAAGTTCGTGCCGGCGACCGCCGAGTTCGCCTGCTGGATGTCCTGCTGGACGGCGGGCGAGGTCGGCCCGGACGTCTTCGACTGGGCCACGAACAGGTAGCCGCCGATGGCGAGCGAGACGAGGAGCAGCGGGAGTCCGACGGTGCGGCCCATTGCCCGGTTATCGGCACGGGTGGGGCCGCGGTTGAGCGCTGGTAGCGTGGCCGCAGTGCGCCGGCTCCTCGTCCTCGTCTCCGTCCTCGTCGCCGTCGACACGATGCTGTATGCGGCGCTGACGCCGCTCCTGCCCCACTTCGCCGACGAGTTCGGGCTGTCGAAGGCCCAGGCGGGCGTGCTCGTCGCCGCGTACGCGGCCGGGGCCCTCGTCGGAGGGATCCCCGGCGGGGTCGGGGCCGTACGGCTCGGCGCCCAGCGGGCGGTGCTCGTCGGGCTGACGCTGATGGGGCTCGCGAGCCTCGGCTTCGCGTTCGCGGGTTCCTTCTGGACGCTGTTCGCGGCGCGCTTCATCCAGGGCGCCGGCAGCGCGTTCACGTGGGCCGGCGCGCTCGCGTGGCTGCTCGCGGCCGCTCCGCGCGACCGCCGCGGCGAGCTGCTCGGCACGGCGATGGGCGCCGCGGTGTTCGGCGCGCTGTTCGGGCCGGTGATCGGCGCCGCCGCCGCGCTCGTCGGCCGGAGCGTCGTGTTCGTCGCGCTCTCCGGCCTCGCGGTCGTGCTCGGGGCGTGGGCGCTGCGCGTCGAGGACGCGCCCGGCGAGGAGCCGTCGCGCGCGGCGATGACGGCCGCGCTCCGCAACCGGACGTTCGTCGCGGGGCTCCTGCTGATGACGCTGCCCTCGCTCCTGTTCGGGGTCATGTCGGTGCTCGGTCCGCTCCATCTCTCGGCCGAGGGCTGGGGAGCGGCGGCGATCGGCGGCGTCTGGCTCGTCTCCGCGTCCCTCGAGGCGCTCCAGTCGCCGTTCGTCGGCCGGCTCGTCGACCGGCGCGGCAATCTCTTCCCGGTCCGCATCTCGCTCGCCGCCGGCGCGGCCGGGTCGGTGCTGCTCGCGCTCGGCGGCAGGCCCGCCTTCTACGCGCCGCTGATCGTGCTCACCGCGATGGCCTGGGGGGTTCTGTTCACGCCTGCGTTCGCGCTGCTCGCCGACGGCGCCGACGCGGTCGGCCTCGCGCAGGGCATGGCGTTCGGGCTGATGAACGCCGCGTGGGCGTCGGGCGCCGTCGTCGGCCCCGCCGTCGGCGGCGCGATCGCCCAGGCGACGGGCGACACGATCCCGTTCCTGCTCGCGGCCGCGCTGTGCGGAGCGGCTTTGTTCGCCGTGCGCCCGCGCTCGCACGACGAGCTGAGCGGCACCGCGGACGCCGCTAAGCTGTGACCCTCCCGGGCGCATAGCTCAGCGGGAGAGCGCTCGCTTCACACGCGAGAGGTCCCTGGTTCGATCCCAGGTGCGCCCATGCTCTTGCTGCGTCGCCCGCTTCGCGCGGGGCAGGCGCGCTTCGCGCACGTGCCCTCGCGCTGTGCTTTCCGCTCGCAGGGTCTGGGCGACGCTGACGCCGTGCCGGAGCGTGGGGTGCCGCGCCCGCGCATGTCGGGCGCGGCGGCGGAGCCGTTCCCCCTTGCCGGTCCGGTCAGGTCCCGGGGTCAGACCCTCGGCCATGTTCCGCGCGGCCGCGGAAGATCTCCTCCAGTCGTCCGTCGAGCAGCCTCGCCTCGACGAGCTCGGACACGTGCGGAGCCTGCTCGCCGGTTGAGAGAATGGACGACCCGACACCGGAGGAGACGCGATGGACGATCCCGGGATCCACTCGACGATCGAGCAGCTCGTCGACGAGGAGCACGAGCTCTGGCAGCGAGAGTCCGACGGAGCCGCGACGGACGAGGACCGGCGTCGGCTCCAGGCCGTGAAGGTCTCGCTCGACCAGTGCTGGGACCTGCTCCGCCAGCGGCGCGCGCGGCGCGACGCCGGGATCGACCCGGGCGGCGCGGAGGCCCGGTCGCCCGAGGTCGTCGAGCGCTACGAGCAGTGAGCGCCGCGACGCGCGGGGCTACCCGGCCCACGCCGGCGGGTTGGCGCCGAAGTGCGCGCGCCAGTCGCCGCCGGGGATGGCGACGAGGCCGTCGAGCGGGCGGTTCCAGACGTAGACCCACGCCTCCAGGTCGGGCTCGACGAGCCGCGTGCGCCGGCGCACGTACGGCGCCTGGTCCTCGACCGCGGCCTCGTAGCCCTCCCAGCGGTCGACGACGGCGAGCGCGTCCGCCGACGTCGTCCGCCACAGCTCGCCGCGGACGACGCCGTCGCCGGGGACGAGCGCCGGAAACGGCCCGACGTCGTAGAGCGCGCCGGGGATCAGGCACTCGCGCACGAGCTCGAGGTACGGCGAGAGATCGGGGCGGTTCGGCCGCGCCGGCAGCCCCGACAGCAGCGTCCCGTAGAAGGCGAGCAGCTCCTCCATCGCGGCCACTCTACGGGCCGCGAGCGGGTAGATCCCCGCACCCGCCGAACGTGACGGCCCCGATGACCCGGCGCGGCGCGACCGGAAGGCTTTCTCCCCATCATGGAGCGCCGCCGCGTGATCGAGTGGCTCGCGCTGCCGTCTGCGGCGGTGGCCGCGCTGCTCGTCGGCGCCGTGATGATCGCCGCGCTGGGAGCGAGCCCTATCACCGGCTACCGCGCGCTCGTCACGGGCGCGTTCGGCGGCAGCTACGCGCTCGGCGCGACGGCGGTGAAGGCGGTGCCGTTGCTGCTCGTCGGCGTCGGCATCTGCATCGCGTTTCGCGCGAACGTCTTCAACATCGGCGGCGAGGGGCAGATCGCGATGGGCGGCCTCGCCGGCACGGCGACCGCGCTCGCCTTCCCTGGGCTGCCGACCCCGGTCCTGATCTTCCTCGTCCTGCTCGCCGGCGCCGTCGGCGGCGGGATCTGGGGCGCGATCCCCGGCGCGTTCAAGGCGTACTTCAACGTCAACGAGATCCTCAGCACGATCATGATGAACCTCGTCGCGGTGCAGCTGATGAACTACCTGCTCGCGGGGCCGATGGTCGACAAGACGTCAGGCTCGGTCGGCGGGCTGATCCCGCAGACGCGACTCCTCTCGAGGCACTCGTGGCTGCCGATCATCGTGCCGGGGACGCAGCTGCACCTCGGCGTTCTCTTCTCCGTGCTCGTCGCGGTCGCGGCCTACTTCCTGCTGTGGCACACGAGCTTCGGCTTCCGCGTGCGCGCGGTCGGCCTCTCGCGCGAGGCGGCGACGTACGCCGGCATGCCGGTGCGGCGGACGATCACGCTCGCGATGGCGCTGAGCGGCGCGACCTGCGGACTCGCCGGCTCGATGCTCGTGTTCGGGAGCATCTCGCACCGGATGGTCACGGACGGGAGCCTCACCGGCTTCACCGGCTCGGCCGGCTTCAACGGCATCGTCGTCGCGCTCTTCGGCGGGCTCAACCCGCTGTGGACGATCCTCTCTGCGTTCGTCTTCGCCGGGCTGCTCGTCGGCGGCACCTCGATGCAGGTCGTCACGGGCGTCCCGTCCGACCTGATCGTCGCGCTGAACGGGCTCGTCGTCGTGTTCGTCGTCGCGATCGAGTACACGCGGCGGCGCGCGCGCATCGCCGACGCGGCGGCGAGGACGGCGGCGCCGGAGCCGGAACAGGCGCCGCCGGAGCACGCGGTCGCGGGAGCGGGCGTGGAGGAGCGGACGTGAGCCACTTCTTCACGTCCTCGATCCTGACGGCGACGGTCGCGACCGGCATCGCGCTCGCCGCCCCGTTCCTGATCGCCGCGCTCGGCGAGACGATCGGCCAGCGAAGCGGCGTGCTCAACCTCGGCGTCGACGGGATCATGCTGCTGAGCGCGTTCACCGGCTACTACGCCGCGCTGAAGACGCAGAGCCTGCCGATCGCGGTCGTCGTCGGCCTCTCCGTCGGGGCGATCCTCGGGCTCGTCACCGCGATCGTCAGCGTCTCGCTGAAGGCCGAGCAGGGGATCAGCGGGATCGGCGTCTACCTGTTCGCGCTCGGCTTCAGCGACCTGCTGTTCCTGAAGCTCGTCGGGACGCCGCAGCCGATCAGCCAGCTGCACGCGGTCGGCATCCCGCTGCTCGACCGGATCCCGACCGTCGGCGGGATGTTCTTCAAGCAGAACGTGCTCGTGTACGTCGCGTTCCTCCTCGTCCCCGTCGTCGCCCTCGTCCTCAACCGGACGACGTACGGCCTCAACGTCAGGGCCGTCGGCGAGAACCCCGCGGCCGCCGACAGCCTCGGCGTCAGCGTGACGCTGATCCGCTACTCGGCGGTGATCGTCGGCAGCATGCTCGCCGGCCTCGCCGGCGCGACGCTGCTGATCGAGACGGGGATCTTCCAGGAGAACCTCACGCAGGGCGCCGGCTTCATCGCGGTCGCGCTCGTCTACTTCGGCGCCTGGCGCCCGGCCGGCGTGATGGCGGGGGCGCTTCTCTACGGCCTGACGGCGGCGGTCATCCTCGCGTGGAAGGGGCTCGGGATCATCCCGCTCAGCCTCTCCGACCTCGCGTCGACGGCGCCGGCGGCGATCACGATCCTCGCCCTGCTGATGGTGGCGCGGCGCTTCCGCCAGCCGGCCGCGCTGGGCAAGCCGTACGAGCGCGGCGGCTGACCACGATCGGCGCTGCGGACTTCCCGCTGCCGGGATAAGCAGACGCCCTGTTTCCGCCGCTTCCGCCGGAGCCGAGCATTCCGGCCATTCACATCGAGTGCCAGGCGGGTCGAATCGAGCAAGGAAGGAACTGCCATGCACACATCGGTCTCACGGCGGTGGCTGCTGATCGCGGCCGTCGTCGCGCTGGTCGTCGCGAGCGCGTCGCTGACGGGCGCAGCCTCCGGCAAGACCAAGGCGACCCCGCAGCTGAAGGTCGCCCTGATCGCGCCGAGCGCCCACAACGACCTCGCGTTCACCCAGTCCATGTACGCCGCCCTCAACACGTTGAAGGCGAAGTACCACTTCAAGCTGTCCGTGTCCGAGAACCAGTTCGTCGTCGCTGACGCGGCGAACATCATCCGGCAGTACGCGCAGGAGGGCTACAACCTGATCGTCGCGCACGGGTCCCAGTACGGCGGGACGATCCAGGCGCTCGCCCCGAAGTTCCCGAAGGTCTCGTTCGCGTGGGGCACCGCGAGCTCGACGTTCGGACGCCCCAACGTCTACGCGTACCAGGCCGCGTCGAACCAGGGCGGCTTCGTGCAGGGGTACCTCGCCGGGCTGATCAGCAAGACGAAGGTGATCGGCGAGATCGGGCCGATCGCGGTCGGTGACGCGAAGCTCTACATCGACGGCTTCAAGGCCGGCGTGCTCGCAGCGGCGCCGGGCTCGACCGTGGCCGTCAGCTACACCGGCTCGTTCAGCGACCCGAGCCTGATGTCGAAGCAGGCGACGCAGTACCTCGCCCAGAAGGCGGACGTCCTCACCGGCAGCTCGCAGTCGGTCGTCGGGGCGATCACCGTCGCGAAGGCGAACAACGTCGCGTGGTTCGGGACGCAGTGGAGCCAGGCCTCGCTCGCACCGAAGCAGGTCGTGTCGTCGCAGGTCTACGACTGGACGGGCATCCTCACGAAGATCATCACGGGGATCCAGGCCGGCAAGCTCGGCGGCGCCAGCTACACGATCAACCTGAAGAACGGCGGCGAGAAGATCCAGTACAACCCCGGCTACGAGCTGTCCGCGGCGATCAAGGCCAAGGCGGCGAAGGAGATCACCGGGATCGAGAACGGAACGGTCAAGGTTCCGGGGTAGAAGGAGCCTTGACGACGGCTGCGTCTTCGGTCGAAGCCGCTCCGGGAGCCGCCTCGGGCGCCGCGCCTCTCCTGCTGGAGATGCGCGGCGTCACGAAGCGGTTCCCGGGAGTGGTCGCCGACGACCGCGTCGACTTCGACGTTCGCGCCGGCGAGGTGCACACGCTGTTCGGCGAGAACGGCGCCGGGAAGAGCACGCTGATGCGCGTGCTCTACGGGCTCTACAAGGCGGACGAGGGCGAGATCCTGCTGGAGGGCCGCCCGGTCACGATCGCGTCGCCCTCCGACGCGATCGCGCACGGGATCGGGATGATCCACCAGCACTTCATGCTCGTGAACACGCTGACGGTCGCGGAGAACGTCGCGCTCGGGCTGCGCTCCTCGCGCGGGCCGCTGACGGATCTGCGCGCGGTCACGGCGCGGATCCGCGAGCTGTCCGAGCGGTACGGCCTCGCGGTCGAGCCCGACGCCGTCGTCTGGCAGCTCTCCGTCGGCGAGCGCCAGCGCGTCGAGATCATCAAGGCGCTCTACCGGAACGCGTCGCTGCTCGTCCTCGACGAGCCGACCGCCGTGCTGACGCCGCAGGAGGTGGACGGGCTCTTCGCCGTCCTGCGCCAGATGGTCGACGACGGGCGCGGCCTCGTCTTCATCTCGCACAAGATCCGCGAGGTCCTCGAGCTCTCCGACCGGATCACCGTCCTGCGCGCCGGCCGGAAGGTGGCGACCGTCTCGCCGCAGGGGATAACGCCGCACGAGCTCGCCGAGATGATGGTCGGCCACGAGCTGCCCTCGGAGGAGCCGCCGCCGGCGACCGGCGCCGGCGAGGCGCGACTCACCGTCGCGGATCTCGAGGTGGTCGGCGACCGCGGCACGACCGCGGTGCGCGGGCTCGGGCTCGAGGTGCGCTCCGGCGAGATCGTCGCGATCGCCGGCGTGTCCGGGAACGGCCAGCGCGAGCTCGCCGAGGCGATGGCCGGCCTGCGACGGCCGACGGGCGGGTCGATCCGGCTCGACGGCGTCGAGGTCGCCCATGCAGGGCCGGCCGCGATCCGCGCGGCCGGGCTCGGGTTCGTGCCGGAGGAGCGCATGCGCGACGGCGTCGTGCCCGGATTCTCCGTGGCCGAGAACCTGCTGCTGATCGACAACGACAAGCCGGAGTACTCGCGCTTCGGGTTCCTGCGCAACCGCGTCATCCGGCGGCACTGCGCCGAGCTCGTCACGGCGTTCGACGTGAAGACGCCGGATCTCGACACGCCGACGCGCAACCTCTCGGGCGGCAACATCCAGAAGCTGATCCTCGCCCGCGAGCTCTCCGGCGATCCGCGCGTGCTCCTCGTCGCGCAGCCGACGCGCGGCGTCGACGTCGGCGCCGCGCAGTACATCCACGAGCGGCTGCTCGCCCAGCGCGACCGCGGCACGGCCATCCTGATCATCTCCGAGGATCTCGACGAGGTGCTGTCGATCTCCGACCGCGTCCTCGTCATGTACGAGGGCGAGATCATCGCCGAGGCCGACCCGCGCACGAGCACGCGCGAGGCGCTCGGCCTGATGATGGGAGGCGGCAGGGCCACCTAGTAGTAGCGGCGCCGTGACGGGCCGAGTCCGGCCGACTCGAACGGCCGTTGTCAGGCTTGTGCGTCCTTCGCTCGGCCTGTCACGTTGTCGTTTCGTCGCAGGCGGGATCTACGACCGGCGGCTCACGGACGGCTCACGCGCTCGAGGCTCGACCGGTTTTACGTGTCCTTGACGCGGGCCTTACGGTGCGCGGCGCTCCCCCGGGTAGCCATATCGGAGTCCGAATCACCAGAGACAGGAGGCTACGAATGACGGGCGGAACGAGCTCACACCGGCGGCGCTGGCCCGCGGCCCTGGCCATCGCCGTCGCCGCGATCGCGATCGGCGCGGTCTTCGGCACGCCCCTGACCGGCAACGCGGCCGCGCAGGCCGCGCCCGCGAGCACCGCGGCGCCGGCGATCACCGGAACGGCACAACAGGGATCGACGCTCACGGCGGACAACGGGACCTGGAGCAACAGCCCGACGTCGTTCGCGTACGCGTGGAGCCGCTGCGACACGAGCGGCAACGCCTGTGCGGCGATCGCGGGCGCGACGGCGCAGACGTACACGCTGCAGCAGGCGGACGTCGGCGCGACGATCCGCGTCGGCGTCACCGCATCGAACACGGACGGCTCGGCGCAGGCGACGTCGGCACAGACCGCCGTCGTCTCGAGCAACGCAGCGCCCGCCGACACGGCGCCGCCGACGATCTCCGGCACGCCGCAGGCCGGCGCGACGCTCACGGTGGCGAACGGCACATGGAACGGGAGCCCGACGGCGTTCGCGTACGCATGGAGCCGCTGCGACGCGAACGGCGGCACCTGCGCGGCGATCGCGGGCGCGACGGCGGCGACGTATCCGGTCGCTGAGGCGGACGTCGGCTCGACGCTGCGCGCGACCGTCACCGCGACGAACAGCGGCGGCTCGACACCGTCGACGACGGTTCCGACGGCCGTGATCACCGCGGCGCCGGCGCCGACGGGGTGCCCTTCGTCGGGCACCGGCGTGATCCAGGTCGGCGACGTCGGCGCGCCCGCGCGTCTCGCCATCGACCAGCAGACGATCACACCGGGTGTCGTCACACCGGCGGCGCAGACGATCCAGGCGCACGTCCGCGTCACCGCCTGCGGCGGCCGGCCGGTTCAGGGCGCGCTCGTCTACGTGACGGCGGTCCCGTACAACCAGTACTCCGTTCCGCCGGAGGGCACGACCGGCGCGGACGGAACGGTGACCCTGACGATGACGCAGCGGCGCGGCTTCCCGGCCGCACGGCAACAGCAGCTCCTCGTCATGTTCGTCCGTGCGAGGAAGCCGGGCGACCCGCTCGCGGGCGGGATCTCCACGCGCCTGCTCGTCTCCTTCCCCGTCTCGCTGCGCTAGCGGGAGCTCACTGGAGCGGGGCGAAGAACCGGCGTGGGTTGTCGACGAGCATCGTGTCGACCTGCTCCCGGGTCACGCCCCGCTCGAGCAGCTGCGGGACGATCGTCCGCGAGAAGTGCAGGTAGTCCGGCTTCTCGTTCGCGAACGGCGGGTTGCCGATCATGAAGTCGTAGTAGCAGGCGCCGTCGTGGCCGATGTGCACGCTGCCGCCGTAGCCCTCCGCGACGAGCGCGACGAGCGTCTCGATCCTGTTCTCGTCCGGGTTGAAGTGCGGGATGTTGAAGCGGTCGCAGCCGAGGCTCGCCCCCGTGTCGGCGATCGCGCGCAGGTACTCGAGGTCGTTGCTGTCGCCTGCGTGCGCGATGACGATGCGGCGCGGGTCGACTCCCGCGCTCGTCAGGCTCTCGAGCGCGAGCAGGCCCGTCTCTGCGGGCGCATTCGTGTGCACCATCACCGGCGCGTCCGTCTCGACGGCGGCGGCCGCGATCGAGGCGAGGATGCGCGGGACGTCGCCGACGATGCCGTAGTGCTCGACGCAGCACTTGAGGAACGCCGCCTTCACGCCCGTGTCGTCGATCCCCTCGCGGAGCTCGCGGACGAACAGCTCGGTGATCCAGTCGTCGCTGCGATACGCGAGAAAGCCGCGCAGCTCGAGGAAGGCGTAGACGCCGGTGGCGACCACGACGTTGAGGTCGACCTCGGCGTTGATCCGTCGCAGGCGCGGGACGGAGCGGCCGAGCCCGTAGACGGTCGGGTCGACGATCGTGTGGATCCCGCCCTCGCGCAGGCGCGTCAGCTTGGCGACCGCGTCGGCGACGCGCGCCTCTTCGTCCCAGAGCGGCGCGCCGAAGAGGTGGCCCCAGTTGTCGATCGCCTCCGGGTCGATCACGAACACGTGCTCGTGCATCAGCGTCGGCCCGAGGCGGTCGAGCTCGACCGGGCCGCGGACGGTCTCGACGGTCGGCATAGCGCGAAACCTAACGCGTACGATCCACGGCATGGCACCGAACGACTACAACCGGCAGATCATCGAGGAGTTCCGGGCGAACGCCGGCAGGCTCGGCGGCAGCTGGGAGGGGCGCGACCTCCTGCTCCTGACGACGACCGGCCGCAAGAGCGGACGCACGCACACGACGCCGATCGTCTACACGCGCGACGGCGACCGCCTGCTCGTCTACGCGTCGAAGGCGGGCGCGCCGGCGCATCCGGACTGGTACCTCAACCTCGTCGCCGACCCGCACGTCGTCGTCGAGGTCGGCACCGACCGCTACGACGCCGTGGCGGCGCCGCTCGAGGGCGAGGAGCGCGACCGCGAGTTCGCCGCGCAGGCGACGCGGAATCCCGTCTTCGCCGGGTACGCGGAGAAGACCGACCGGCTGATCCCGGTCGTCGCGCTCACGCGCGCTTGACACGCGACCGGCGCGGGGAGGAAGCTCCCCGTGCCGCAGTTGCCCCATGTACTGGAAGCGCAGGCATACCGCGCTGGTCCTGGCCTTCATCGCCCTGGTGGCGGGTCTCTGCGCGCTCGCGACGCAGCTCGGCCTGAGCGCGTCGAACCATCTCGGGCTCTGGTTCACCGTCGTGCTCGGCGTGCTCGTGGTCGCGCTCATGCTCGTCGTGGGCGACGGCGTCATCGGCCGGCCGGCGGGCATCCTCATCGACTCGCGGAACCGCGTCTCTCTGAAGAACTTCCAGCTCGTCGCCTGGACGCTCGTCGTGCTGACCGCGTTCGGCGGCGTCTTCCTCACGAACCTCCTGGCGGGAGCGTCCCCGGTCGACGCGCTGAACATCGGTGTTCCGCAGGAGCTCTGGGCCACGCTCGGCGTGTCCGGCGCGACGTTCGTGACGGCGAAGGCGATCAACGTCGACCAGGGGAAGAAGGCGGACGACGCTCTGCCCGCCGAGGTGTACGCGGCACAGAAGGCCGCCGGGGAGGGAGATTCCGAGCAACCCACCGTGGTCGCGAAGGGCAAGCTCGCGGTCAAGGTCGACAAGGGCTGGGCGAGCTGGGGCGACATGTTCGCGTCGGACTTCGCCGGCGACGCCATGCACGTGGACATCTCCAAGGTCCAGACGTTCTTCTTCACCGTCGTGCTCGCGATCGGCTACACGGCGGCCGTCGTCGACCTCCTGATCGGCGCGACGAAGCCGATCGGAGCGCTGCCCGCGCTCAACCCGGCGTTCGTGGTCGTGCTCGCGATCAGCCAGGGCGGCTACGTCGGCCGCAAGGCGGCCGGGTACCTCGGCTAGCGCACGGTGAAGTGGCCGAACATCGCCGACTCGTGCGGCGGGCAGTAGTACTTGTAGGCGCCCTTCTTCAGCACGAGCGTGAACGTCTTCGTCCCGACGAACGGGACCGTGGTGAAGTCCTTCGCGAAGCCGTTCGGCCCGTCGAGCGAGAAGGCGTGGATGTTCGCCTTGTCGTTGACCACGAGCTTGTAGGTCCCGGCCTTCAGCGACTTCACGACCTGGTTGTTCATCTTCAGCGTGATCGTGAAGCCGGGGCCGACGGTTCCGGTCAGCGTCGGCATGGCCCGGTGCGCGGCGAGCGCGGCGGAGACGGAGATCACGAGCGCGCCCACGAGCGGGACGACGAGCAGCTTCTTCGGCACTTCTCCTCCTCGAGGTCTGGTTCGCGTGACTACGCCCGCCGGCCGCGAGCGGTTTCCGCGGGGAGGATCGCGCCGCGAACCTCCCCGAGCTCGACCTCGCCGCCGCGCGCCCGCAGCACGACCTCGTCGCCGTCCTCGAGGAACGACCGCTCGGAGCCGTCCGGGAGCCGGATCGGCTCCGCGCCGGCGCGGCTCAGCTCCATCAGCGACCCCTCGGAGCCGCGCCCGCGGCCGGAGATCGTCCCCGTTCCGATCAGGTCGCCGGTGCGGAGCGAGGCGCCGTTCGAGGTGGCGTGCGCGAGCTGCTGCGGCGGCGTCCAGTAGAGGCCGCTCGCGTTCCCGCGGGAGACGACGGCCCCGTTCAGCTCCACCTCCAGGTCGAGGTCGAGCGCCCAGTCGCGGCCGCCGGCGAGGTGCGGCAGCGGCGGCGGCTCCTGCGGCGGCGCCTCGACCCGCAGCGGCTCGAGCAGCGCGAGCGGCGTCACCCACGCGGAGATCGAGGTCTGGAACGACTTGGAGAGGAACGGCCCGAGCGGGACGCTCTCCCACGCCTGCACGTCGCGCGCGCTCCAGTCGTTCAGCAGGACGACGCCGAAGACGTGGTCGGCGAACGCCTCCGTCGGCACCGGGCGGCCGCGCTCGCTCGGCGTACCGACGACGAAGCCGAGCTCGAGCTCGATGTCGAGCCGGCGCGTCGGCGCGTACTCCGGCGCCTCGCCGTCGGCGGGCCGGAGCTCGCCGCGGGGGCGGACGACGCCGGTGCCGGAGACGACCACCGTCCCGGCGCGACCGTGGTAGGCGATCGGCAGCCAGCGCCAGTTCGGGTGGAGGAAGTCGCCGCCGGGGCGGAACAGCCGTCCCATGTTCTCCGCGTGCTCGAGCGACGACGAGAAGTCGGCGTAGTCCGCGACCTCGAACGGCAGCAGCGGCGTCGCGTCGGCGAGCGGGAGGTGCGGCAGCCCGCCGTCGAGCGCCTGCGCGAGCGCGTCGTCCCACGCCGCGCGACCCTGAGCCATGAACGCGTTGAGCGACGGCCGGCGGAAGACCTCGCCGAGGCCGGAGAGGTCGAAGACGTCGTCGCCCGCGCGGAAGCCGACGCGCGGGTCGCCGCCGCCGGCGGAGAACACGCCGAACCCGGTCACGGCGGTCACGCTACACTCCTCCGCGGCCGGGCTCCGCGCAGTGGGAGCTTGCGAACCGCGTCAGGTCCGGAAGGAAGCAGCGCTAAGCAATTCCTTCCAGGTGTGCGGATCGCCCGGCCTTGAGAAGGCGGCCGGTTATCCTCGGCCCGTGCAGCGAGCGACGCTCCTTGCGGCGGTTGCGATCGGGGCGACCGCGGTCGTCTACGCGCTGCCGCTGCAGCCGCCCGGGTGCGGGCAGACCGCGCACTACGCGGCGACGCGCTCGTTCGCCGAGGGGCGGCCGTGGATCGACCCGTACATCGGGGAGACGTGCGACGTCGTCCACGAGCAGGGGCACTACTACGCGGCGAAGGGCCCGGCGATGGACTTCTGGTCGGCGCCGTGGTACCTGCTCCTCCGCTCGGCCGGCGCCGTCCCGCGCAACCCGAACGCCGGGCAGCCGTATCCGGCGGCGATGGTCGGCGTGCCGCTCCGGGCGCTGTGGCAGATCGGGCTGTGGGCGGTCGTCCTGCCGGCGACGCTGCTGCTCGTCCTCCTGCGCCGCACGGTCGAGCGGATCGAGCCCGGGCTCGGCACGGCGGCCGCGGTGACGCTCGGGCTCGGCACGCTGATGCTCCCGTTCTCGACGATGCTGTTCGCGCACGTGCCGGCCGCACTGCTCGCGTTCCTCGCATTCGCGCTGCTCTTCCGGCGCGAGGACGCGTCGTCGCTGCGCGTGGCCGCGGCCGGCGCCGCGGCGGGGCTCGCCGTCTCGACCGACGTGCCGCTCGCCGCGCCCGCGGTGCTGATCGGCCTCTACGCCGCGGCGCGCGCGCCGCGGCTCCGGCGGCTCGCCGCGTTCGCCGCCGGCGGGCTCGCCGGGCTCGTGCCGCTGCTCGCGTTCGACTGGTGGGCGTTCGGCTCGCCGTTCCACCTCGCCTACTCGGGCGCCGCGCTCAACCCGGGCGCCGGCGGCGTCGAGCAGGCGCCGGGCCAGAGCTTCTTCGGCCTGAACGGGCCGAGCTTGCACGTCGGGACGGCGCTGCTCCTGAGCCAGCGCGGGCTGCTCGTGCTGACGCCGGTGGTCGGCGCCGGCGCGGCCGGGATCGTCCTCCTCTGGCGGCGCGGACTCCGCGCCGAGGCCGCGCTGATCGGCGCGCTCTGCGTCGTCGAGGTGGCGTGGAACGCCGGCCGCGGCACGACGGAGATCGCGCTCGGCGGCTGGGTGCCCGGGCCGCGCTTCCTGATCCCGCTGCTGCCGTTCCTCTGCTTCGCGCTCGCTCCCGTGCTCCGGCGGCTGCCCGTGACCGTGGCTGCGCTCGCGCTCGTCTCCGCCGGCGCGATGCTCGTCGCGACGAGCGCCGAGCCGCTGCTCTCGAACGACGACACGCACCACTGGGTCGCGCGGATCGCGGAAGGCAACTTCACCTCGACCCTCCTCAGCCTCGCCGGCGTCGGCCACGGCTGGATCGCGATCCTGCCGTTCTACGGGTTCGCCGCCGCCGCGATCGTCGCGGCGATCGTCGCCACGCCGCTGCCGGTGCGCCGGCGGGACGTGATCGTCGCCGTCGCGGCGCTCGCGGCCTGGGTCGCCGTCGAGCACGGTGCGCCGGCCCTGCTCGAGATCGACCGGCTCGTCCACCAGAGCTTCGGCGCGGCCGCCGCGATCCTGCTCGTCGCCGGCGCGGCCTGGGCGATCTCCCGCCTCGCCCGTGGAGACCGGCTCGGGGCGGCGCCGGGCCTCCTGCTCGTCGTCTTCGCGGCGCGGCGGTTCGACGAGCACACGAAGTGGGCCCTGCTCGTGGCGCTCCTCGTCCTCGCGGGGCTCGCGCTCGGCCGTGTGCGCGGCCGGGGCATTCCTGCTTGAATCGGGAGATGACCGCGCTCTACCGCAAGTACCGCCCGCAGACCTTCGACGAGGTGATCGGGCAGGACGCGGTCGTGCGGACGCTGCGGAACGCGATCACCTCCGGGCAGGTGCGCCAGGCCTACCTCTTCGCGGGCCCGCGCGGCACCGGGAAGACGTCGCTGGCGCGAATCCTCGCGAAGGGCCTCAACTGCGTGCAGGGGCCGACGGCGGAGCCGGACGGAACCTGCCACGCCTGCGTCACGATCGCCGCGGGCACGTCCCTCGACGTGATCGAGATGGACGCCGCGTCGCAGCGCGGGATCGACGACATCCGCGAGATCCGCGACCGCGTCGTCCTCCAGCCGGTCGAGGGGCGCTACAAGGTCTACATCCTCGACGAGGCGCACCAGCTCACCGACGCCGCCTGGAACGCGCTGCTGAAGCTGATCGAGGAGCCGCCGCCGCATCTCGTCTTCGTCTTCTGCACCACCGACCTGTCGAAGGTGCTGCCGACGGTGCGCTCGCGCTGCCAGACGTTCGTCTTCCAGCGTCCGCGACTCCAGGAGCTGGTGAAGGTGCTGCGGCGCGTCGCCGACGCGGAGGGGATCGACGCTCCCGACCCGGCGCTCGCGCTCATCGCGCGCGGCGCGCGCGGCGCGTATCGCGACGCCGTCTCGACGCTCGACCAGCTCTCGGCCGCGACCGAGGGGAAGGTGACGGTGCAGGCCGTCCTGCAGCTCCTCGGGACCGTGGAGGAGGAGGCGTTGTTCCGGCTCTGCGATCTCGTCGTCGACCGCGACACCGCCGGCGCGCTGACGTTCGTCGAGGATCTGTCGGAGCAGGGCCACGATCTCGGACGGCTCGTCACCGACCTGATCGAGCACCTGCGCCATCTCATGCTCGTCCAGCACATGCACGAGGTGCCGGAGACGCTGCCGGTGACGGAGGAGACGCGCGAGCGGCTGCGCGCGCAGGCGAACCAGCTCGGCGAGCCGACCGTCGTCCGGCTGCTCGACCTGCTCGCGGTCGCGGTCGACGACATGCGCCAGGGCGGCGACCCGCGGCTCCCGCTCGAGCTCGCGCTCGTGAAGGTGACGCGGCCCGCCGCGGATCTCTCGCGCGAAGCGGTCGCGTTCCGACTGGAGCGTCTCGAGCATGGGACGGGACGCGTGACCGGTGAACCGCCGAGTCCGGAGGCCGGAACCGGCCGCACCACGATCACGGAGCAGGAGCCCGAGCCCGGAGAGGCGTCGCCTCCGGACATCGAGCTCGAGCAGCTCCAGGAGGCGTGGTCGCGCCAGGTCATTCCCGCGGTCGAGGAGCGCGGCGGCATCCCGACCGCGTCGCTGCTCCGCGAGGCGCATCCCGCGCAGCTCGCAGGCGACACGCTCACCGTCGAGTTCCCGCCGAGCGCGCAGTTCCACCGCTCGCTCGCGGAGGATCCGAAGAACGCGACGCTCCTCGCCGACGCGCTCTACGACGTCACGGGCCGACGGCTCGCGCTCGCGTTCGCGGTCGGCGAGGGTGAGGACGAGGAGACCGCGGAAGAGGTCGAGGGCCCCGCCGGCGAGGACGCGATCCTCGAGCTGATGAAGGAGACGCTGGACGCAAAGGAACGAGGTGAATCGTGAGCTTCGACATGAGCAAGCTGATGCAGCAGGCCGCGGAGATGCAGGCGCAGATGCAGAAGATGCAGGAGGAAGCTGCGGCAGAGACTGCGGAGGCGTCGGTCGGCGGCGGGATGGTGAAGGTGACCGCGAACGGCGCCGGCGAGGTGCTCTCGATCACGATCTCGCCGGAGGCGATCGACCCCGGCGATCCCGAGGCGCTCGGCGACCTCGTCCTCGCGGGCGTGAACGAGGCGCTCCGCGCCGCGCACGCCGCGGTCGAGGCGAAGGCCCAGAAGATGGTGAACCAGATGGGTCTCGGCGACCTGGGTCTCGGCGGCATGGACCTTCCCGGGTCCGGCGGCTAGAACCCTCGCGGACGACGAAGGCCGGAGGCTAACGCAGCCGAAGGCGCATTAGCCGTAGGCGGACGAGCGGCCCGGGATGGGCGCAGCCCACCACGGGCCGCGCAGAAGAGCGTGCGCGCCGAGATTCGCCGTGAGTGGATCGCGAGCCCGCCGCGCGGAGGCCGGACCGCGCTCCGGCCGCAGCGCCACCGGCAAGCGCCACCCGTGCCGAAGGAGGGGGCAAGCGGGGGAACTCCGTTCCCCCGCTACCTGGCGAAGTCCCAGACCCAGCCCCAGACGACCACGCCGATCAGGGCGAGGACGATCAGCAGCCAGATCCAGTTCGAGACGAGGCGATGGCCCGGCTCGGAGCGACGCGGCGGCTGCTCGGGAGGCTGCGCGGCCACGTTCGCACCTTACCCCGCATGTCCGATCGGGGTGGCTACGCTCCGGGCGTGCTGAGCCCCGCCGTCGACAACCTCGTCGCGCAGCTGACGCGGCTCCCCGGAATCGGCAGCCGCACGGCGCATCGCCTGGCGTTCCATCTCCTCCAGGTGCCGAAGGCCGAGGCGCTCGCGCTCGCAGACGCGATCCAGGAGGTGAAGGAGCGCGTCCGCTTCTGCCGCGAGTGCGGCAACCTCACCGAGGAGGAGGTGTGCGCGATCTGCCTCGACGCGCGCCGCGACCGCTCCCTCATCTGCGTCGTCGAGCAGCCGGTCGACCTGATCTCGGTCGAGCGCACCGGCGAGTACCGCGGCCTCTACCACGTGCTCGGCGGCTCGCTGTCGCCGCTCGACGGCGTCGAGCCGGAGCACCTGCGGATCGACGAGCTGCTCGGCCGCGTCGAGCGGAACGGCGTCCAGGAGGTCGTGCTCGCGACGAACCCGAACATGACCGGCGAGGCGACCGCCGCGTTCCTCGCCGACCGGCTGCGCGGGCGCGTGCGCGTCACCCGGCTCGCGAGCGGCCTCCCCGTCGGCGGCGACCTCGAGTACGCGGACGAGGTCACGCTCGGCCGGGCGCTCGTCGGCCGACGGGAGATGTAGCCGCCCGTACACTTTCGGGCCATGGCGACGACGCACTACGAGGCGGTTCCGGAGGTCGCAGCCGACGCGGATCCGCGCGGGCGCGACCTCGTCGTCATGAAGTTCGGCGGCACCTCCGTCGGCGACACCGCCAAGATCAAGGACGTGGCGCGGCGGCTCGTCGCCGCGCGCGAGGCCGGCAACCGCGTCGTCGGCGTCCTCTCGGCGATGGGCGACACGACCGACGACCTGATCCGGCTCGCGCACGAGATCTCGGCGACGCCGCATCCGCGCGAGTACGACATGCTCATCTCCGTCGGCGAGCGGATCTCGAACGCGCTCTGCGCGATGGCGGTCCACGACCTCGGCCACGAGGCGATCTCGCTCACCGGCTCACAGGCCGGGATCGTCACCGACGCGGTGCACGGGAAGGCGAAGATCGCCGAGGTGCGCGCGCGCCGGATCAACGAGGCGCTGGACGCGGAGCAGATCGTGCTCGTCGCCGGCTTCCAGGGCGTCTCCGCCGACTCCCACGACGTCACGACGCTCGGCCGCGGCGGCTCGAACCTCACCGCGGTCGCGCTCGCGGCCGCGCTCGGCGCCCGCGCCTGCGAGATGTACACGGACGTCGAGGGCGTCTTCACCGCCGACCCGCGCATCGTCCCGGGCGCGCGGAAGCTCTCCGCTCTCACCTACGAGGAGATGCTGGAGCTCTCGGCGAGCGGAGCGAAGGTGCTGCAGCTACGCTCGGTCGAGTTCGCGCGCAACCACGACGTGCGGCTGCACGTCCGCTCGACGTTCTCGGACGCCGGGGGGACGTGGATCGTCGACGAGGAGGATCCGGTGCTCGAGAAGGCAATCATCTCCGGTGTGGCCCACACCGACTGCGAGCCGCTCTACCGCGTGCGCGAGATCGACGCGGCGAAGCTGTTCGCGCTCCTCGCCGGCGCCAGCGTGAACGTCGACACGATCCTCCAGGTCTCCACCGACGAGATCGTCTTCAGCGCCCCGCTCGAGGACCGCGCCGCCTGCGAGAGCGTGCTCGGCTCGCTGGCGGTCGAGTGGTCGATGCGCGACGACCTCGGCAAGGTCAGCCTCGTGGGCGCCGGGATGAAGAGCCATCCGGGCATCGCCGCGAAGACGTTCGCGACGCTCGAGGAGGCAGGCGTCGAGCCGAAGGTGATCTCGACGTCGCCGATCAAGATCGCCTGCCACGTGCGCACGGAGGACGTTCCGCGCGCGGTGGCGGCGCTGCACGACGCCTTCGAGCTGGAGACCGCCGGTGCGCACTGACGCGCGGATCGGCGTCGTCGGCGCGACCGGCGCGGTCGGCACCGTGACGCTGCGCCTGCTCCGCGAGCGAGGCCACGAGCACGTGCGCGCGTTCGCGTCGCGCCGCTCGGCCGGGAAGGAGCTCGAAGGCGGGATCGTCGTCGAGGAGGCGACGCCGGCAGCGCTCTCGGCCGGCGGGCTCGACGTCGTGCTGTTCTCGGTCGGCACCTCCGCGTCGCGCGAGCTCGTGCCGCACGCGGTCGACGGCGGCGCGCTCGTCGTCGACAAGTCGAGCGCCTACCGGCTCGTCGACGGGTACCCGCTCGTCGTGCCCGAGGTGAACGGCGGCCGCGCGCTCGAGGCGATCGAGACGACCCGCGTCGTCGCGAATCCGAACTGCTGCACGATCCCGCTCTCCTGCGTGCTGAAGCCGCTGCACGACGCCGCCGGCCTGCGCCGCGTGCGCGTCTCGACGTACCAGTCCGTCTCCGGCGCGGGCGCGCAGCGGATGGAGGCCCTCCTCGCCGAGCCGCAGGCGGAGCACAACCTCGTGATGGACTGGAGCTGGGACGGCGACGAGACCGACGAGGAGTCGAAGCTCCGCGCGGAGACGCGGAAGATCCTCGAGCTGCCGGAGCTCCCGATCAGCGCGACGACCGTGCGCGTGCCCGTGCTCGTCGGTCACGCCGAGGCGGTGTGGCTCGAGACGGAGAAGCCGCTCTCCCCGGAGGCGGCGGCGGAGCTGCTCGCGGCTGCGCCGTCGGTCCGCGTCGTCGACGTGCCGACGCCGCGCGACGCCGCTCAGACGGACGATGTGCTCGTCGGGCGCATCCGCCACGACCGTGCGGCCGACGGCGACGGCCTCGCGCTCTTCCTCGCGTGCGACAACCTGAACAAGGGCGCGGCGCTGAACGCGATCCAGATCGCCGAGCTGCTGCTCACGCGCGAGCGCGCGGCTGCTTGACCTCGAGCGGCTCGCGCGCGGTCTTCGCCCAGCTGCCGCGTCCGAGCGCCTGACGCGCGGCGGCGCGGACGAGCACCGGCCACAGCAGCCACGAGTACGCCGCGGCCACCGGCATCAGCAGCACGCCGCGGACGATCCCCCAGAAGCCGTTCTCGGCGCCGCGCGCGATGCATCCGAGCGTCATCCCGCCGAAGCCGAGGATGAAGAAGAAGACGAGCACCCACCAGTCCTGGTCTGCCCAGAACGGGGCGATGCGGAGGACGGCGAGGACGATCGCGGCGACGAAGGAGACGCCCACGAGCGCCTGCAGCGCCGGCTGCAGCAGGTACGCGACGAGGTCGCAGCGCAGGGGGAGCGACAGGTCGGAGCGCCACATGCGCCCGATGTGCGCCATCGCCTGGAGGTTCCCCTGCGCCCAGCGCGTGCGCTGGCGGAGCAGCTTGCGCAGACCCGGCAGCCCCTGCTGGTCGACGCTCGTCCCCGCCTCCGCGACGCCGCGCCAGCCCGCGGCGATGAGGCGCAGGCCGAGATCCTGGTCCTCGGTGAGCTTGCCCCGCCACGGCCCGCCCGACTCCGCGTCGGCGATCGAGTCGAGCGCCGTCAGCCGGTTGAACTGCCCGTTCCCGCCCATGCCGGCCGTCCCCCACGGCGTTCGCCCGGCCTGGAACAGGAGCCCGTAGATCCCGAACTCGACGTCCTGGCACCACGTCAGGAACCGCTGCCGGTTGTAGATGCGGACGCGCACCTGCATCCCGCCGACGCGCGGGTCGGCGAAGTGCGGCGCCGCGTGCTCCGGCGCGTGCACGTCGAGGCGCCCGTCGGCGTCGACGACGCACACGATCACGCGCTCCCGCGGCCAGCCGTCCCAGCGACCGGACGAGAGCAGCGTGTCGAGGTGCCGCCAGGCCGCGTTGAGCGCGGCCGCCTTTCCCTTGCGCGCGTTCGGCGGCACGCGGCGCAGCACCTCGAGCTCGGGGACGTCGAGTGCGGTGAGCACGCCGGCCGTGCCGTCCTCCGAGCCGTCGTCGATGACGACGATCGCCTTGTTCGACGCCTCGACGGCGGCGAGCCGCGCGACGCTGTCGGCGATCGTCACCTCCTCGTTCAGCGCGGGGACGAGGAACACCCAGAGCAGCTCGTCGGCCGCGGCGCGGTCGGCGGCCGGCGCCGCGTGCAGCGCGTCCCGGGACGAGACGAACAGGACCACCATCCAGGCGAGCATGCAGACGATCTCGACGAACGCGACGATGAACAGGAGTTGCGCCCAGAGCGGCAGGCCGGCGAACGGTCCGCTGAAGGCGACGATCACCGCCCCACCCACCGGTCCTGCTCCTCGCTCCGGTCCGGCTGGACGTTCCGCGGCTCGGGCGACCGCGCGAGTGTCCCGGCCGGGTACCCCGAGGCGATGCGCACGGCCTTGCGCGAGAAGCCAGGGCCGAAGCGCACCGGCACCGTCTGCCCGCCGCCGACGTAGTCGAGCGCCGTGACGATGCGCTCGGACGCGTGGCCGTCGCCGTACGGGTTGCGCGCGGGGTCGATCCGGAACGCGGCCGGATCGGCGAGGACCGCCTCCGTCTCGGCGACGATCCGGTCGGCGTCGGTCCCGACGAGCCTCAGCGTCCCCGCGGTCACGCCCTCCTCCCGCTCCGTCGAGTCGCGCGCGACGAGCACCGGGACGCCGAGCGCCGGAGCCTCCTCCTGGATGCCGCCCGAGTCGGTGACGATCACGGCCGCCCTCGACATCAGCCGCGCGAACGGCGCGTACGCCTGCGGCTCCGTCCGGACGACGTTCGAGTGCGGTGCGAGCGGCTCGCCGAGCTCCGCGCGCACGAGCGGGTTCGGGTGGAGCGGAATGACGAAGCGCGCCTCCGGGTGCGCCGCCGCGAGCCGCCCGATCGCCTCGGCGATCCGGCCGAGGCCGCCGTTCCAGTTCTCGCGCCGGTGCGCAGTGACGAGGACGAGCGGGTCGTCGGAGGCGACGGCGTCCGCGACGGCGGGATCGTCGAACTCGACCTCCTGGCGAGCCGCGTACTGGAGCGCGTCGATGCCCGTGTTGCCGGTGACGAAGACCTGGTTGTACGGGACGCCCTCGTGGACGAGGTTCTCCTCTGCGTTCGACGTCGGCGCGAAGTGGAACGCCGCGATGCGCGAGATCAGCTGGCGGTTCAGCTCCTCGGGGAACGGCGTCAGCGTCGACCAGGTGCGGAGGCCCGCCTCGACGTGCGCGACCGGGATGCGGAGGTTGAACGCGGCGATCGCGGCGGCCATCGCCGACGAGGTGTCGCCGTGGACGAGCGCGGCCGCGGGGAAACCGTCGTCGCGGATGTCCTCGGGCGTCGCCACCGCTGTGCCCGTCGCTCCGAAGCGATGGCGGCAGTACGAGTCGAGCCGGTCGATGACATTCATGACGAGCTCGTTCAGCGTCAGGTCGGCGTGACCGACCATGAGGTCGTAGTCCGGCTCGATCCCGGCGAGCTCGAGGATGGGCCGGACGAGGTCGGCGTGCTGGCCCGTCATGATCACGACGGGCTCGAACCGCTCGCTCGCGCGGAGCGCGTGCACGAGCGGGAACATCTTGATCGCCTCGGGCCGCGTCCCCATCAGGACGAGCACGTGGGTGAAGCCGTCGCCCCCGTTCGTCGCCATCGGACTCGCAGCTTAGGTGACGCGGGGCCGCCGGCGCGGGTGCCGGCGCTACGGCCGCTGCGGTGCAGGCGCGGGCGCGAACGCCTCTCGCATGACGCGCATGACCTTGTCGCGCGTGCCCTCGGCGACGGGCTGGAGGCCGCCGAGCTCGAGCCGGGCGAGCGAGACGCGCCCCTGCCGCCGCACCGGCAGGAAGCCGAAATCCGAGAGGAAGTCGCCGGGGAAGATCGTCTTGTGCACGAGGAACCGCTCGTACGCCGTCTCGCCCTCGGGGTAGTCGTACGCGAACGCCTCGAGGGCCCGACCGCCCTTGTCGCGCGCGTCGCCGATGGCAGTGAGGAAGAGCGACTGCATCACCCACGGCTTCGACTGGTCGGCGAGGTACGCGCAGGTGACGAGCACCGCGTCCTCGCTCGGCGGGCCGGCCGGCAGCTCGGCAGCGCGCGGGAAGAGCTCCGCCGGCCCGTACTGCATCGAGCCGAGCAGGCGGCCGTCCTCGTCGTGGTAGACGGTCCCCCACGCGCCCCACTCCTCCTCGACGGCGAGCATCCAGCGGCGCTTCTCGGTTCGCCGTCCCTCCCGCGACTGCCACCAGACGCACTCGTGGCAGACCGCCGGCGCCGTCGGCAGGGTCGCATACGTCAGCCCCGCGATCCTCGTGCTCACGGCCGCGGGCCGATCTCCTCGACGACGACGTCGACGGAGACGGGCTCGACGTCGGCCATACGGTGCAGGTACTCGCGCACGCGCTCCTGGACCTCGCGGCCGACGTCGGGGATGGCCGCGCCCCAGTCGACGGAGACGTGCAGCTCGACGCGGACGCCGTCCTCGCCGCTGACGCGCACGCCGGCGCGCCGCCCGGGGATCGGGCTCTCCGAGAGCCCGCGCACGCCGAGCACCTCGCACGCCGCGTCGGCGGCGTAGCGGGCGAGGATGTCGGTCGAGATCGAGGCCTGGCCTTCGGGCACTAGTGCCCCTTCATGTGATGTTGCCGAGCTTCCGGGTCGCGAGCACCAAGCGATGCAAGGACGCAGGGAGCGCCCGTAGCCAATGCTACGGGCGCGACCGAGGACGCGGCAGCGCGCCGCGTGATCGCGGGCCAGAAGCCGGAGGACATTGCGTGGAGGGGCACTACGGAGAGCCTAGCGCCGTGCGCAGCACGAGCTCCGTCGCCTCCGGGCGGGCGGCGAAGCGGAACGGGACGAACGTCGTGCCGAGGCCGGGCGAGACGTGCATCGTCGCCGCGCGCGTGCGGTAGACGCCGCGCACGTAGCGCGCCGTCGGGTGGGCGAGCCGTACCTTGCCGCCCGGGTACGGGACGCAGATCTGTCCGTCGTGCATGTGGCCGGCGAGCACGAGGTCGAACGCGCCCGGCTGGAGCCGGTCGAGCACGCGCGGGAAGTGGCAGAGGAGGATCCGCAGGTCGGCGTCGCGCGAGAGCGTGCTCGGATCGACCCGCTCGAGTCGGGGCACGATCATGCGCGGGTGCGAGCCGGCGATCCAGATCGTCCGGCCGCGCAGCTCGACGAGCGCGCCCTCGTCCCGGAGCAGCGTCGCGGGCGCGAGGTCGCGGAGGTTCGAGCGGCGCGCCTGCGGGTCGCGGCTGATCGCGAGGTCGTGGTTGCCGAGCACCGCGAACGCCGGGATGCCGTCGAGCCGCTCGACGAGCCGGCGCAGCAGCGGCTCCCCGGACGGCCGCGTCAGCAGGTCGCCGGTGATCGCGACGAGGTCGGGCTTCCGCGCCGCCGTCCACTCGACCGCCCGCTCGACGGCGACGGTCCCGCGTGACGGCGGCCCGAGGTGGAAGTCGGAGAGGTGCGCGACGCGCAGCCCGTCGAGCTCCTCCGGCAGCCCCGGCAGCGGCAGCTCGAGCGTCTGCAGCCGCACCCAGCCGGCCTCGAACGAGCCCCACGCGAGACCCGCGGCGGCGATCCCGCCGAGGACGCCGAACGCTCTCAGACTTGCAGCTTCTCGAGCGCCGGCCGCGGATCGACGATGTGCCGCTTGAACTTCAGCTCCGACTCCTGGAGCCCGGCGGCGACGCCGACGAGCTGCGCGAGGTGGAGGATCGGCAGGCCGAACGTCCGGCCCGTCGACGCCTCGAGCTTCTGCTGCCACGCGTCGAGCGAGAGATGGCAGAGCGGGCACGGGGTCACCATCACGTCGGCGCCCGCCTCCAGCGCCTGCTCCACGGGCTGGATCAGCTCGCCCATGGCCGTCTCCTCGCGCGCCTGGATGATCGGGAACCCGCAGCACTTGATCTTCGCCGGATAGTCGATCGCCTCGCCGCCGCACGCCTCGATGATCCGCTCGAGCGACGACGGCCGGTCGGGGTCGTCGAAGCCGAGGATCTTCGACGGACGGAGGATCTGGCAGCCGTAGAACGGCGCGACCTTCAGACCCTTCAGGCCCTTGTGCGCCGCCACCTTCAGCTGCTCGTAGCCCTCGCCCTCGGCGATCTCCCAGAGCAGGTGCCGGACGTCGACCTCGCCGCCGTACGGCGGGACGCCGACCGACTCGAGGTTCGCGTTCACGCGCGCGCGCAGCGTGTCGTCGCCCTTGAGCATGAAGTTCGCCTGGCGGAGGTTCAGCGTGCAGACGTTGCAGACCGTGAGCAGCGTGTCGCAGCCGGTCGCCTCCGCGTACGCGAGGATGCGCGCGTTCAGGTGGAGGTAGTAGTCCGGCTCCGCCTCGTGGATGTCGCCGGCGCCGCAGCACGTGACGGACTCGAGCTCGACGAGCTCCAGGCCGACCCGAGGCGCGAGCGCCTGCGTCGACGTGTCCAGCTCCTTCGCCGACAGCGACGCGAGGCAGCCCTTGTAGTACGCGACGCGCTTCACGTCTTCGTCTCCTCCGTGTCGGCGGGAAGGTACGGCTGCGGGAACGCACCCGGTTTCGCGTAGATCTCCTCGAGCGAGCCCTCGACGTGGCCGTGCGCGAGCTTCGCGAGCGCACGCTCGCCCTGCACGTGACCGAGCGCGCCCTGCCGGTCCTGCGTGTGGACGAGCTTGTGGAGGTTCCGCGCCTCGCCGACGTCCTTCGCGACGTGCGGCGGGAACGCGAGCCCGGCCTTGTTGTGCCGCGCGAGGTTGATCGCGAACTTCATCTGCTTGATCGACGAGACGACGCCCTGCGTCTTCGGAACGAGCTCGGTCTCGCGCAGCCAGCCCGTCGTCTCGGACGAGCGGATGAACCACTTCGCGTGCTTCGCGCCCATGTCGCGGTCGATGCCGAGCCGGATCGCCTCGGCGCCGAGCTTCGCGATCGCGTCGCGCGGGTCGACGCCCTTCGGGCAGCGCTCGTTGCAGAAGAAGCAGCGCGTGCACTCCCAGATCCCGTGCTCGCCGCTGTACTGCTCGAGCCGCTCGACCGTCGCGCCGTCGCGCGGGTCGCCGACGAACCGCATCCCCTTCGCCAGCGCCTGGGGGCCGAGAAACTCCGGGTCGGACTCCATCGCGTTGCACTCGGAGACGCAGCAGCCGCAGTTGACGCAGAGCGCCTCCTTGTGGATGACGTTCATCCGCTCCTGCGGGATCAGGTACTCGCGCCCGT
>Ga0335080_10000036_pt1 | contig 145398 bp, 157 predicted proteins | sample Lox_Sample_34_FD_206720 | JGI IMG/M metagenome (GOLD analysis project Ga0335080, IMG submission 206720) | Soil microbial communities from Loxahatchee National Wildlife Refuge, Florida, United States - Lox_Sample_3.4 | ecosystem: Environmental > Terrestrial > Soil > Wetlands | place: USA... | reverse complement strand
CGCAGGTCGGGGGCCTGACCACCACCACGTTCGGTAAACTCACCGCCGCGCAGGTCTCAACCCTGACCGCCGCCGAGATCGCAGCCTTGTCGGTTGCTCAGCTCGGCCAGTTGACGACAACGGAGATCAGCGCACTTACCAGTACTCAGGTCGGCGGGTTGACGAGTACACAAATCAACGGCTTGACGACGCCTAAATTTGATGCGCTTACCAGCACCACGGGTATTCCGTCGATTAGCGTGGCTGCGATCGGCGGTCTGACAACGACCGAGATCAGCTCGTTGACAACGACGCAGGGCAATGCATTCACAACGACGCAGATCGCGGCAATGACGATCGCCCAGTTGGATGCCTTGGTAACCCTCGTCGGATAGTGAGTTGGTTCGTCAAACCTGCCTTGGGCCCGCCCTTTGGGCCCCGGGCAGCCCGAACCAGGACGTACTGTAGCGTAGCGTATCGCGCTTCCTGAAACGGCTCGTGGCCGAATCGCGTTCGCAACATCAACGCTTATAGGACGTCGTCATGCAGCCCGAATTGGTCGACTTCAAAGCCGCGACGGATTTCTTTAAAGAGTCGGTCCAACGGGCAATAAGCCACCAGCTATCGATCGCAGATCTGATTAGCTGCGCGACACGGCTGGATTCTTGCGGGCAGAAACAGTTTGTTGCCGAACTATACAAAGCCTGGATTGCGCACAATTCCGACGACAACCTCCTGCACGCGGCGTATTTCAATTTTGCCGTTGTGCTTGCCGATCTTGGCGATCGGGCGGGCGCCATAAACGCCCTGCAAGAGTGCATCCGGCTCAAACCGGACTTCTATCCAAGTTACATAAATCTTGGCCGTGTTTTTGAGGACAGCGGGCAACCCGGTGCAGCTGTAACGCAGTGGCTCAAGCTTGTTCAGAATCTTGCCGTCGTTAACGGTGAAACTGTCGCTCACAAAATCTCGGCGCTGGAACAGATTGCCCGTGTTTTGGAGAGCGCGAACAATGATGCTCCCGCCGAGGACGCCCTGAGGCAAAGTCTGGATATCAATCCGCATCAGACCAAAGTCGTGCAGCATTGGATTTCATTGCGCCAGCGACAGTGCAAATGGCCCGTAATTGCCGAGTGGGATCGCGTGAGCCGAAAAGATCTTTTGACCGGAATATCGTCGCTGTCCCTTCAATGCCTCGCCGACGACCCCGTGTTCCAGTTGGCGAAAGCGTATCACTACGGAAAATCCGTGACGGATATGCCGAAGGTCACGGCGCGTACGCCGGCGGGGGCGCGCGATCCCGACAAACTGCGAATAGGCTACGTGTCGTCCGATTTGCGCGAGCACGCCGTTGGCTTCGCGATGACCGACGTCATCGAGCAACACAACCGCGAAAAGTTTGAAATCTTCGCCTACTATTGCGGCGTCAGTCGCACCGACGCGACACAGCAGAGAATCAAGAGTTCCGTCGATCAGTGGGCTGACATCAATGGTTTAGATGACGACCGGGCGGCAGCAAAAATCGTCGCGGACGGAATCGACATACTCATCGACTTGAATGGATATACGAAGGACGCCCGCACCGGTGTATTTGCCCGAAAGCCAGCACCCATTGCGGTGAACTGGTTCGGCTTTCCTGGCACGATGGGGACGCCTTATCACCACTACATCATTGCCGATTCCAAGATTGTCCCACCCGAGCACGAAATTTATTTTTCCGAGAAAGTGCTGCGATTGCCGTGCTATCAGCCGAATGATCGCAAGCGCCTCGTAGCCGAGCGGCGCCCCTTGCGCGCCGAGGTAGGCCTTCCCGACGACAAATTTGTCTTTTGCTCGTTTAATGGCATGCACAAGACGACCGCGCGCACCTTCCGGCGCTGGATGATGATCCTGGGCAGTGTCCCAGACAGTGTACTTTGGCTGCTCAGTGCCACTGACGAAGCCGACGGGCGGGTGCGCGAAACCGCGGCTGCCTCCGGAATTGCGCCGGACCGCATTGTGTTCGCCAAGAAACTGCCGAACGCGGAGCATCTCGCGCGCTACCCGCTCGCTGATCTGTTTCTCGACAGCAGTCCTTATGGGGCCCACACCACGGCCGCCGACTCTCTCTGGATGGGCGTTCCAATCGTCACGTTCGCCGGAAGAACGTTTGCCTCCAGGGTGTGTGCAAGTGTTGTCCACGCGGCTGGATTGGGCGAACTCGATTGTCCCACACCTGAAGCCTGTGTGGCGAAGGCAATTGAACTCGCGCACAACCCCGAACAGCTCGCCGCAATGAAGGCAAAGCTTGTCGCAGGGCGGGATAGCTGTCTGCTGTTTGATACGCCGCGACTTGTCCGCGACCTTGAAGACCTGTACCGGCAGATGTGGAGCGACTTCAGACGTGGCGCGTTGCCTGTGCCGGATTTGCACAATCTGGATGTTTATCACGAGATCGGTATGGGCCTTGATCTGGAAAACATCGAAACGCTGTCCGACGACTCCTATATTTCGCTTTATCGGGAAAAGCTCGAGGCGTGGCACAATTCGTATCCGATCCGCCCGGACAGCCGCCTGTGGCTCGAGCCCGGGAAGGAAAACCACCTTCGCTTGGGCCGCCTGGCTGTCGCCTAGGGCGGTTCAATCCGTACCGCGGTCATGGCGGGGACCGCCCTCGCATCAACGTGATAGATTGGTGATGACAAGTTGAATGGCGTTTATTTGGAATAGCTATATCTGGTGGGTACCGGCCGTTGGTGTGTAGATGCGCAAATGGAGGGCCGATGAGATGATGAACCGGCGCGCTTTACTGACTGGCGGTGCAGCGGTTTCAATGTTCGCCTTTACCGGTCGATCTGGCATGGCAGGACCTATGACCACCACAGAAACCACCGACTATCGCAAACTTTCCGACATGGATTGGCGTCAGCGACTTACGGCAGACCAATACATGATACTGCGTCAACACGGCACCGAGCGTGCCGGGAGCAGCCCGCTCAACAAAGAGAAGCGCAAGGGAACATTCGCTTGCGCCGGCTGCGACCTTCCGCTGTTTTCGTCAGATACAAAGTTTGAGAGTGGCACCGGTTGGCCCAGCTTTTACCAGCCGCTGAGCAACGCGGTGGAGACGACGACCGATCGTTCGTTTTTTATGACGCGCACCGAAGTCCACTGCGCACGCTGTGCCGGTCACCTCGGCCACGTGTTTGACGACGGACCACCGCCAACGGGATTGCGTTATTGCATGAACGGCGTGGCGATGAAGTTCCTGCCGCAAGCCGCTTCTGCCTCCTGATCGGTCGGCAAAATCTGCCGCGTTGGCGGCAGAAAGAACCATAAGCGGCGGCCCGGTGAGGCTGCCATTTCCTTATAAGCCATTGATAAAGCTTATTTAATTCTGTGGCACAGCGCTTGCCACCGTCTATTGGCGAATTTGTTTTTGAAGCCCCAGCCGGGGCGACGTGTGTCTCGTTTGTGGAGATGAAGTCATGGGTTTGTTCGACGCTCTTACGACTGCAGTGAGTGGTTTGCAGGCGCAATCCTTCGCGATGCAAAACATATCCGGCAACATCGCGAACTCTCAAACGACGGCCTACAAAGGGATCGACACCAGTTTCGAGGATCTCATCCCGGGAGATTCCGTGCCGACGCGCCAAATCGCCGGCGGCGTGATCGCAAATTCCCGCGCTACGAACAACGTTCAGGGAACCATTCAGAGCACGACGTCGACTACAGATATGGCGATCAACGGCAATGGTTACTTTGTCGTGCAGGCGCCGACGGGTTCCAACGGCAATCAGCCGTTGTTTGGAGGCATCGACAGCTATACACGCCGCGGCGACTTCCAGTTGGACGCAAATGGTTATCTGGTCAATGGCGCCGGTTATTTCCTTGAAGGCATTCCAATCGATCCCACGACGGGCAACCCGGTTGGCAGTGTCGCCGCTCCCTTGCAATTCCAGGGAAATTTTTTGCCTGCCAGCGCAACCAGTCAGGTGAATTACGGGATAAACCTCCCGTCAAATCCGGCCACAAACGCATTTACCGCCACGACTCCGAACTCCGAACTTCTCAATCCCACAGACTTCGGCACCGATCCGACAGTTGCCGGAACAGGAACGGTCGTTGGAAGTGACGTATCTACTTTCGTCAATGAGTCGATCGATGGTGGCTCTGTAACAATTTACGACCCAATTGGTACGCCAGTTAACCTTCAAATGAGATGGGCCAAGACCGACAGCGTCGCTGCCGGCGGCACGGATACCTGGCAGCTGTTCTATCAGACAGACTCAACGGCAACCGGGGCGCAGGTTGCCTGGCAAAATGCTGGGACCAATTTCACATTCGATGCAACCGGGCAATTAAACCCACCGGTCACCAATATTGCGCTTAACGGTGTGACGATCAACGGTACGGCGCTCGGCAATCTTACGATAAACAGTCCGACAGGCGGCATCACGCAATTCGCCAACGTGAGTGGCGTTGCGACCGTCAACAACTTGCAGCAGAACGGCTATGCGGCCGGTCAGTTGAACTCGATCGCAGTGAGCGATTCAGGCAATATCATTGGTACGTTCTCCAACGGGCAAAACGTTGCGCTCGCGCAAGTTCCCTTGGTCCATTTCAACAGCCCCAACAATCTCAAGGCTCTCGATGGCGGTGCCTATCAATTGACGAATGAATCCGGTCCCGCGATTGCAGGTTCGTCGGGCAAGATCATTGGGCAGTCGCTCGAAGCTTCAAATACCGATATCGCGACTGAGTTCACGAAATTGATCGTGACGCAACAAGCCTATTCAGCGAACACAAAGGTAATCACGACCGCGAACCAGATGTCGCAAGACCTATTGAATGTGATTCGATAGTAGCCCGTGAGCGTCGGCGACGACCGCAGAATGAGTGAGATCAGCAAATGAGTCTGACTCAAGCGCTCAATTCTGCCCTCTCGGGCCTGCAGGTCACTCAAGCCAATATTGCGATGGTGGCGGGCAATGTCGCCAATGCCGACACACCCGGCTATACGCGGAAAGTCGTCAATCAGATTGCAACCGGCGCGAACACAAGCGTCGGCGTTCGCGTCAGCGACATCCAACGCGAGATTGACCTGTATGTGCAGCGGCAGCTGCGCGTCGAGAACGCCGGCGCTTCTTATGCCGATACGCGCGCGGATATGTATTCGCAGCTGCAAAATCTCTACGGCCAGCCCGGCTCCGATACCTCGCTGGAGGCTGTCTACAACAGTTTCACGTCCTCGCTACAGGCACTTTCGAGCAGCCCGGACGATTCAGGTGCGCGCAGTGCTGTCGTCAGCAGTGCACAATTATTGACGCAACAGCTCAATCAGATGAGTGCCAATGTCCAAGCGCTCCGTGCGGACGCAGAGCTTGGAATCTCCGACGCGGTGAACAAGGCTAATGAGGCGATGAGCCAAATTGCCGCGCTCAATCAACAGATCGCCGGCTCAACGCCGGGCGACAGTGCCACCGCGACCCTCATGGATCAACGCGACTCGTATATCGATCAGCTCTCGCAACTGATGGATATCAACGCCGTTCAGGGAGACAGTGGACAGGTCAGTATTTTTACCAATTCGGGCATCCAGCTCGTTGGCGCGCAAGCGGGGCAACTGAGCTTTGACGCCGTAGGTACCATCACGCCATCCTCGCAGTGGAGCGCGAATCCCGCGCAGCGAGGGGTCGGAACGATTACGCTCATTCCTCCAAGCGGTGCGCCGATCGACCTGATCCAAGATCACGCAATCCGGTCCGGGACGATCGCGGCCTACCTGTCGATGCGCGACCAGGATCTGGTTCAGGCACAAAATCAGCTCGACTCGCTTGCAGCCGGCATGGCCTCGGCGCTTTCGGACAAGACAACAGCGGGCACGCCAGTCTCTCCATCGCCGCAAAGCGGCTTCGACATCGATATCGGCAACCTGTCAGCCGGCAACACGGTTACGATCAACTACACTGACACACTGACAAATACGCCGCATACCATGACACTGATGCGGGTCGACGATCCGTCGGCTTTGCCGCTGTCCAACACCGCGACTGCGACCGCAAACGATACAGTGGTCGGCATCGATTTTTCGGGCGGAATGGGTTCGGTAATTGCGCAGATCAACGCTGCGCTTACCGGAACGGGAATGACCGCGTCGAATCCCGCTGGGAACACGCTTGAAGTTCTCGACGACGGGGCTGGCAATACAGTCGATGTGAATTCGGTCTCCTCAACCGCGACGGTCACGACGCTGGCGGGCGGCAGCGCAGAGTTTCCGCTGTTTACCGACGGGTCGAGTCCGTACACGGGGGCGATCACTTCCCGCGGTTCGCAAAGCGTCGGTTTGGCGGAGCGGATCGCCGTGAATCCTGCGGTCGCTGCTGATCCGTCCTCTCTGGTCATCTTTCAATCCGGTACCGCCGCGGGCGACAGCACACGACCTGATTTTATTTATCAGCAATTGACTGGTGCCTCACTGACGTTCTCGCCCAACACCGGCATCGGCACCGCCACGGCTCCATTCACTGGATCACTCAGCACCTATCTGCGCCAGGTCATAAGCCAGCAAGGCGAGGCGGCCACATCGGCTACCAATCTTAAGCAGGGACAGGATGTGGTGCTCAATACCTTGCAGCAAAAATTCAACGATACTTCCGGTGTCAATGTCGACCAAGAGATGGCCAACTTGCTCACACTGCAGAATTCCTACTCTGCCAACGCGCGCGTTCTTTCGGCGGTGAAGGATATGTTTGATACCCTGATCAATATGTGAGGAAGGCATGAGTGTCTCATCGATCGGAGCTCAGTCGCAGCTCGCAATCCAGCAGCTGACGCAGATGCGCGCGCAGTTTGACGATTTACAACGTCAACTGAGCACCGGCCTGAAATCATCAACGTATGCCGGCCTCGGTATCAATCGTGGCGTTACGGTAAGTTTGAATGCTCAGCTGTCGGCGATTGGCGGGTTTGACAATACGATCGACAACGTCATGACGCGCGTAAACCTTATGAACACTGCGCTCGGTAATATGTCCGACATCACCAGCACAGTGAAGAGCGCGATGGTACAAGCTAACGGCGTCAGCGGTGACAGTAGCGGCGCCGCGGTAGCGCAGCAAACGGCGCAATCCTCCCTCGATGAATTGCTCGGATTGCTGAACACCCAGGCCGGCGATCGCTATCTGTTTTCGGGCCGCGCCACGGATCAGCCGGCGGTAGAGACCCTCGACCACATTCTCAATGGCGACGGTACGCGTGCCGGCCTCAAGCAACTCATTGCCGAACGCAACCAGGCGGATCTTGGCGCCGATGGGCTAGGCCGACTGGTTATAAGTTCGCCGTCCCCGACGTCCGTATCGCTGGCGGAGGATTCGACATCGCCGTTCGGCTTTAAACTGGCATCCATCACAACGAACGTCGCCGGCGCTACCGTGTCTGCGCCGAGCGGCTCACCTGCCTCGATGGGAATTGACTTCTCCGCCGTTCCAAATCCCGGCGATACAGTCACTATGCGCTTCAATTTGCCGGACGGCACAAATGAGAACCTGACGCTCACGGCCACGACGGCTTCGCCACCCGGAGCGAATCAGTTCACCATCGGCGCTGATCCGACAGAAACCGCTGCCAATTTTCAGACCGCGCTGACGACAGCGGTTGGACAGCTTGCCAGCACGTCGTTGACAGCGGCGTCTGCCGTTGCGGCGTCAAGCAATTTCTTCAATGCCGACGCCAGCAACCCGCCGCAACGCGTGGGCGGTTCGCCGCCGTTCTATGCCGCGACGGGAATGGTCGCCGGGACAGCCGCCAATACAGTGATCTGGTATACAGGCGAGACCGGCACCGATTCTGCACGTTCTACTGCTACGGCTCAAATCGATCCATCGCTCTCGGTCTCGTATGGTGCCCGCGCCAATGAGGATGCCATACGCACACTGGTGCAGAATGTTGCAACCCTTGCTGCTGTAACAGTCTCGCCAAGCAATCCGAATGCGGTCGCCTTGAGTAGCGCGCTGGATCAGCGTTTGACCGTCAATTTGAGTGCATCCGGCACCCAATCAATTGCTGACATCGAAACGGACCTCGCGACGGCTCAGACTTCGATGCAGGCGGCAAAGACGCGGCATCAGCAAACGACCGCTACTTTGAGCGATTTCCTGCAGCAGATCGATGGCGTATCGAACGAAGATGTCAGCGCGCAACTGCTTACGCTCCAGACACGCATGCAGGCAACGATGCAGGTAACCTCGATGCTGTTCCAGACCAGCCTTGTAAATTACATCAAATAAGCCAGAAGACACTTCTGCGGCAAAAAAAGAACCGCGGTCTTTTCCGCGGTTCTTTTTTCAGATCTGATGTTTTGGCTCAGGTGCGGCCAAGCAATCCCGCGGCGAGTTCACGATTGATATTTATTAGCGAACCGACACTTTCGGGCTTCGGGTCAGCTAGAATTTCTAGAGTATGATTAAAAACGAATAGCCCCAAGTTCGCGACGTTTTGCCGGATGCCTGGCGGCAGCGGGTTGTCGGGGCTTGTCGCTGAGCTCATGAAAATCGACCAAAGTCGGCGATTATAAACAAGAGCTGCGTCCAGCTCAGGCCACTTGGCGTCCCAGCCATCAAGGATGGCTTGCAGCCGGGCAGCCGCGGTCAGAAGTAGATCTGCTTCAACCTCACGCGGTTTTGAGGTTTGCTTGGCGACCGCGCCGTAGGTTTGCGCCGCGTGTTGCATGATCAATAAGCTCCTTTTCGTAAGCAATGAGGGCCTTGGCGCTCTTGAGCGCCTTGTACATTTCACCAGCTAGGATGTGATTGCTGACCGCCGAGATATGTGGCCACGCGCTCGGCGCGGACTGCACGAGATCGCGCATCAATATGAAGTAGGTTTCATGGTGAAGCCGAGGGTCGCGCGCGGTATACATCAACTGGACAACGAGATAGATCCGCTTGGCGGGAGTATTCGCCTGCTGCGTGGTCATGATGTCTTTTTCGCGCAGGATCGGCGCATCGCCTTCGATGAGCAATCTTGTGCGCTGGCTGCCGTTAGTTACCAGAGAATCGCCGAGGATGAAGCGTTCACCGGCTTTAAGTTCGACTTTGAGACCCATTTGATGCCGCTCCTTGGCCGCCTAGTTAGCCTGGCGCGGCGGTAAATGCGTCGTCGTTATCATGTCAGCTGGATGCGCCTATTGGAATAACTTCAACACGTTCTGGTCGGCCTGCGATGCGAGTGACAACGCAGTGGTCGACAGCTGCTGCCGGGTCTGCAAGGCGAGCAAATTCGCGCCTTCTTCGTTGCTGTCGGCAAGCGTGAGACTATCTGAGCCTGATTGGAGCGTATTGACCATCGCCTTCGTGAAGTCCTGGCGGATCTGCACGGTCGACAAATTGGAACTCAATGACTGGGCCTGTGATCGCAATGTCGTCAGCGCAGTCTTCAGATTATCGCTCGCAGCCTGTATGTCGGCGGTGCCTGCCCAGGCGTTCTGTGAAGCGCTGATCGCCAGATCGCCGGCAGTGGTATCGTTAAAGGCCGACACGACCACATTCGACGTGGCGTCGGGGTTCATCGTGATCGTAAGATCATTGCCGCCAAGCAGATTGATCCCATTGAAACCGGAATCAGCGGCGAGCTGGTCGATCTGCGTCAGCAACGAGTCGAATTGGCTCGCCAACGTCGCGCGTACGGTCGTATCTGCAGTCTGCTGCGCTTGGCTGGTAAGCGCCTGCATCGACTGCACCAGCTTGGTTATTGCTGAAATGCCGTTGTTGGCGGCTTGAATTGTATTGATGCCGTTGGACATCGCGTCGAGCAGCGAATTGAGGTCGTTGGCGCGCACAGACAGGCCTTGAGCGGTGAAAAAGTTGATCGGATTGTCCAGCGCCGAGTTGACCTTTTTGCCGGTGGCAAGGCGGGTTTGCGTCTGCGTGATCAGGTCCGATGTCTGCTGCAATTGCAGAAGATTGGAGCGAACACCTGGAGAAAGTACAATGTCACTCATGGCAAACTCCTTGCCTGCATATGGCCAAATCGCTTAGCGCCGATAATGAAACGTTAGGGTTGATAGACAGTTAAAACTGAAAATTAAGAATTGGTTAACCACGATTGCGAAGCGAACAAAAAAACGGCGGCCCGAAAGCCGCCGTTTTATTTCGCTTGGATTTCGACTTATTGGAACAACTTCAACACGTTCTGGTCGGCCTGCGAAGCAAGTGACAACGCAGTGGTCGACAGCTGCTGCCGGGTTTGCAAGGCAAGCAGGTTCGCGCCTTCCTCGTTCGAGTCGGCGAGAGTGAGGTCCGAAGAGCCTGTCTGCAGCGTGTTGATTGTCGCCTTCGTGAAATCCTGGCGGATCTGCACCGTCGACAAGTTCGCGCTGAGGGTCTGGGATTCCGACCGGAGAGAAGTGAGCGCCGTCGTTAGAAGGGCCGACGAAGCATTGATGTCGGTGGTGGTGGCCCAGGCGTTATGGGCGCTTACGGCGCTATCGATGCCGAGGCCCGTTTGCGCGTTCGTGTAGTCGACGCCGACGACGCTGGTGGTCGAGTTACCCGTTTCGTCGAGGGTGACTGTCAGGGTATTTCCGGCGAGCAGATTGACGCCGTTGAAACCTGAGTCCCCAGCGAGTTGCCCGATCTGGGTCGCGAGCGCGTCGAACTGCGAGGCCAAAGTCGCCCGCACCGTGGTGTCGGTCGTCTGGTTGGCCTGGCTGGCGAGCGATTGTGCCGATTGCACCAGCTTGGTGATTGCCGTGATGCCATTGTTCGCCGCCTGAATTGTATTGATGGCGTTGGACATGGAATCCAGCAACCCGCTGAGGTCGTTGGCACGATTGTCGAGACCCTGGGCGGTGAAAAAGTTGATCGCGTTATCGAGAGCCGAATTGACCTTTTTACCGGTCGCGAGCCGCGTCTGTGTTTGCGTGATCAGGTCCGAAGTCTGCTGCAACTGCAGCAGGTTCGACCGCACGCCTGCGGATAGAACGATGTCAGACATCTTACGTACCTTTCTGGTCTAATTGCCTTACTGGCGTTACACATGTGTGATCCAGTGGATCGGGAAATTCATCGCACAATCCCGCCAACGGCCCGTAAAGGTTCATGGTTAATGAGTTATCGCCGGGTTACGGCCGTGGTCGAGATTCAACCGAGCGCGAAAACGAGCGGCTTAGGATCGGCCGGACCCAACACACGTGGTTAGCAAGTCGCTAACATTGAGAATCTGTTAATTTTTTCGCTGTATTATTTTCGTGGTCCAAATTGCGTTGTCAGTATGACTATCCTCAGTGCGTCGCTCAACCAAGCCAGCCTGTTTCTGAACGCGGACTCCGCCTCAAACTGGCTGAACGACGCGCTCACTTCCATCCAAAATCAGGGGAATGAGGGTGGCCTTCTGGGCATGCTGGAGAATTCCGGCGGTGATGGAAGCATCAGCTCGTTTCTCAGCTCTAGTGCCAATACCGCAAATCAATTCGCGCTGATTTCGCAAAACAGCGTCACAAATATGTCCAGCCTCGTTGCGCAGATAGCCGCGCAGAGTGCGCAGCAAACCAGTGCCCAACAGCTTCAGGACTCGATGGACGCCTTGTCGGCAACGCAACAAGCGGTTCAGCCGACAAATGTGCTCGATCCAACGATCTTCTTCTCGGACGGATCGACGCTCGATACCAACAGCAACATCCTGACGATGGCGGATGGCACACAAATCGATACGACGACCGGGACAAAAGTCGTCGATACGTCGTCGTTGATCCAGATGGCGAACGGCGCCTATCTCGACACGGCTAACAATATTCTGACCATGTCGGATGGCACCCAGATCGATACGGTGACCGGTTTGAAAGTCTCGACGACGGCATAGGTCTTCCGAAAAAAGCTATCGGGTAGAAACTCTACAGCGTCCGGCTGACCGCCAGGGGAGGACTTGCCTTGCTGCTCGGCGGTTGCACGCGGCCAGAAGCACCATATGTCGATGGCGCTTGTTTCCGAGCAAGCTCGCCGGACACGCCACGTATAATCCCTTCCGACACGGCATGTGCGGTTGCCAGTACGGTCAGGTTGGTTCGCAGCAAGTTTTGGAAAGTGTCATGCCGTCGGCGCAGACGATCGAGCGCCTCGGGCGCCAATTGGGCAATGGCATTCCTGGCCGCCTTGACGTGCGCGCTTTCGGAGGCATAGAGACGGGCATACTCGGTTTTGGTCCCGCCAAGGCTCATTGCGTCGCGAAGCCGTCCGGCGCGCACGCGTGCTGTCTCTTCGGCGACGGCTTGCTCAAGTTGATCCATCGTTTTTTCCAAGCTTGCGAGTGCCTTCTCGGCCTCGTTCGCGTTGGTAATGGCTGGCCTCGCGTTGGATGAATTCATGAATTGGCCTCTTGTCGCGCCATCAGCGTCCGATAGACCTGATCGGCGATTCCTATCCCGCCTGATTTTGCGAATGATTTGGCATATTCGTCGGTGAGCATTGAACGCCAGACGCCAACAGCGCCGCTGCCGCCAAACGGGCCTTCGCCGCTGATGCCGGTAAACATGTGCTGAAACATTGAGTTTAGAAACACGGCTTCGAAATCCTGTGCCGCCGCGCGTGCCTTCGTTTGTTTCATTAAATTGATCTTGCCTGGCTCCTTGCTGTTCGCGAGGAGGTCGAGCGGGTTTAGGCCCGGACTGGGGAGGGCGAATGCGCTTGCCATCACATCACCTCGATATCCGCCTGAATTGCGCCTGACGCCTTGATCGCCTGCAAGATCGCGATCATGTCGCGCGGGCCGATGCCCAATGCATTGAGGCCATCGACCAGCTGCTGCAACGAGACGCCTTCTCTGACCACTGCGAGTTTCTTGCCGTCTTCTTGCACACCGATGCGGGTGCGCGGGACGACTTTGGTCGTGCCGCCGCGTGTAAACGGCAACGGCTGGCTTACTTCCGGCGTTTCGCTGATGGTGACTGTCAGATTGCCCTGAGCCACCGCCACCATCGAAACCCGCACATCTCGACCCATGACGATGATGCCGGACCGTTCGTCAATGATGATCTTGGCGCCAAGGTCCGGTTCAATCTGGAGCTGTTCAACTTCGGTCAGAAGTGAGATCACGTTGCCGCGGTATTGTTGGGGAATGGTGATCCCAACCGTCGAGGGATCCAATGGTTCGGCTGTCGGTGCCCCGATGTAATCGTTGATCGCGGCCGCGATGCGCTTGGCAGTCGTGAAATCGGGATTGCGCAAAGCCATCCGTAGCTGGCTTAAGCGGTTCAGGGTGAACTCGATCTCACGCTCGATCAGCGCGCCGTTGGCGATGCGACCGACGGTCGGAACACCACGCGTGATCTTGGCGGCGTCGCCTTCAGCCTGGAAGCCGCCGATCGCCAATGATCCCTGCGCTACTGCGTATACATTGCCGTCGGCGCCGAGCAGCGGTGTTACCAACAGAGTGCCGCCCTGGAGGCTCTTTGCATCGCCCATGGCGGAAACCGTCACGTCGATGCGAGTTCCCTGCGTGCCGAAGGCGGGCAGGTTGCTCGTCACCATAACCGCGGCGACGTTACCTGTTCTGATTGTCTGGCCGCGGATGTTGACCCCGAGCCGCTCCAGCATCGCGGTGAGCGACTGCTTCGTGAATGGGATATTGTTGAGAGTGTCGCCGGTGCCGTTTAATCCGACCACCAAGCCGTAACCGATCAGCTGGTTTTGGCGCACGCCCTCAATATTTGCGAGGTCCTTGATGCGCGAAGTCGCCCCGGCAGTCACCGGGACAGACAGGGCCAAAATCACCGCCAAGCATGCGGCTTGCAACGTCCTCGTCATCACTGCTCCCCAATGTGACGTTTGACTGCAAACACTTATGCGAACGGCGTGCCAATGCCGGCGCACCACCCAAGACTCTGACCGTGCTACGATTTTCCTGCAGGCGATCAACCGGGCTCGATGCGGCGACAGGGCATCAATGCTCCTCGACGGCAATTTTTGCCGGCTCATTTACCGAGGATTAACCATACCGGCTCAGGCTCAAGGTATTCGGGAACCGATGCATCTTTCGGTGGGGAACAATCGTCATGCGCATCTACGGGCCGAATGGAGCCGCTCTTGCGGCTACGCCAACAGCAGCTCGCCGAACCGCGGGCGGATCCTTCACTGTCAGTGAAGAGGAAGCGCCAAGAAATTCCACACCCGCCGGGTCATTGCGTGCGGTTTCGACCGTCGACGCATTGATCGCGCTGCAAGGGGTTGAAGACCCGACGGAACGGAAGAAGAGAGCGGTCGCCAAGGGCCGCAACGCGCTCGACGTGCTCGATGCGCTCAAACTCGGATTGCTGGATGGGAGCATCGATCAGTCGACGCTCGGGCGCCTGAAGGTCGCCGCTGACGGCCTTGCTGATGCGTCAGGCGATGCAGGGCTCGATGTGGTATTAGGCGAGATTAACCTGCGCGTCGCAGTAGAGCTCGCCAAAGCAGGGGCGCGCTAGCCCAAGCCCAGCCCGCATGGATGTCGTAAATCGTCCGAAGTCATTGAACTGTCATTAATATTTGACATTTCGCGCGGCCTCATTCCCGTATTGTCCGCCGCTAGGGGGACGTATATAAGCCTGCCGCGCGAGGGAGCGAAGCACGCACCCAAGAACATAAGAAACAGGGAGTAGGTGGGATGCTGGCCAAGACCAAGAATTATCGGCCGACCGACAAAGAGCCGTTCATGAACGAGCGCCAGCGCGAGTATTTTCGCGCGAAACTGCTCGCTTGGCGGGAAGATATACTCAAGGAAGCCAAGGAAACACTGCAGCATCTCCAGGAAGAGAACCAGAATCACCCCGACCTTGCCGATCGTGCCTCGTCTGAAACTGACCGGGCAATCGAGCTGCGGGCGCGCGATCGGCAGCGGAAGCTGATCGCCAAGATCGACGAAGCACTCACACGCATCGATGACGGCACCTATGGCTATTGCGAGGAGACCGGCGAGCCGATCTCACTGCGCCGGCTGGAAGCCCGCCCGATTGCGACATTGTCTGTTGAAGCGCAGGAACGGCACGAACGACGCGAGCGCGTTTATCGCGACGACTGAACATACGACATTCAGATTGTCGGAGTAATCATGCCCGGTTTTTAGCCGGGCATTGTTGTTTGCTTTGCAAAAGTTCGCGGCCTCCGACCGGGGAGCAGCCGGAGGCCGCGTCGTTAACGCCGTCTAACGCTCGCGCGATGCGAAAACGGCGCGGGAGCTACAAACTTACGCCACTCACTAGAACGGCAAGAACACGTCAAACAACTGCTCGCCGTAGCGGTTTTGCTGAATGTCGGTGATCTGCCCGCGGCCACCATAGGCAATACGCGCCTGCGCGATCTTCGTTGAATCGATGGTGTTGTCGCTCTCGATATCCTCCGGGCGCACAATGCCCGCAACAATCAATTCGCGTATCTCGAAGTTGACGCGGATTTCCTGCTTGCCTTCGATGACGAGATTGCCATTGGGAAGTACCTGCGTGACCACGCCTGCGACATTGGTGCGTATATTTTCCGTTCGATCGACCGAACCCTTCCCATCGCTATTGGTCGCTGAATCGGCCGTGAAGATGCGCGTCGGTACAGGAGTGTTCATGATCGGCACCTTAGGCTTGCCAAAGAAGTTGGCGATCCCGGAATCTTCCGTCATGGTTCGATTGCGCTTCGTTTCGTTTTCGATATTGGCATTGTCGGTGATATTGACCTTCACAGTGAGAATATCGCCGATTTGGTGCGCACGCTGATCCTTGAAGAACGCGCGCGAGCCATTGCGCCAAAGCGAATTTGGATTGTATGCAGCCGGTTGCGCCGCCGGCATAGGCATCTGGACCGGTTTGTAGCCCGGTCGCGTGGTGGGGTTGTCGACGGAGGCCAACGGCGGTTGTTGTCCGACCGATTTAAGTCGGTCGATGTAAGCGCAACCGTTAAGAAGAGCACTGGCGAGCGCGGCGAGAACCGCGTGACGCATAACCATGACGACTTTCATGACTTTGCTTTCACTAAAAGACCACGGGACTGCATGAACATGTGGAACTCAGGATTTAGCGTGCAGCGGCATCGGCACCCTCTCTCGATCCATTGTTCGACGCGATACGGGGTGAGCCATTGCTTACGAGCACGCGGCCCGGGCCAATGATGGTGCCCTGCACCGAGCGCTTCGATTGCTCGTTAAGGACAGTGATGACGTCACCTTCGACACCACCATCACCAGCCTTTCCGCGCACCGTGACCATGATGCCCGGCACCTCATAAACCAGGGTCACGGTTTCATTGCGCTGAACCAGGTCCGGCTTCATCAGGTCGACGAGGCGAAGCGGTCGGCCCGGCTGCAAGCCGTTGCGCGCAGCGAAGTTAACCGCCTGGTCTCGCCTTGTGATGACGTCGCGGCCGACTTCAGCACGCGGTCGCCGATCCATCACGACGTCCGCCTCCTTGAGAACGCCGCCGCGATCGACGGCTCGTGTTACGGTCGCAACCTCTACCGTCGCGACCGCACGGCCGGAGAGCCGCGCCGTTGTTCGTTTGCCTCCGCTTGCTGGAATTTCGAGCATCGTGTCGAAACGCCCACTGCGTGCATCGAAATCAATATGTGTGACGCGTGGTGTGCCCAGTGAGGAGGGCTCCACGTACATGGCCTGCATGTCACGCGTGAAATTCACGACGATGTCCTTCGTCGGACCGAGATCGAATCGTGCTGACAATGCCCGGGCGATCGCGTCTTCGACATCCTTGGCCGGAATGGTTCGGCTTGCGCGCGTAACCACCACGTCACGTATGCCCCCAGTGGCCACGCCGATAAGCGCATGACTGCGGACCGCCTCAAGCACGGCGTCGGCCGAAATCGTACCCGTGCAGCCGAGGTCGGGTGAACGGAATATGGGCACTGAAGCGACGATACCGGCGTTTTCGATGAGATCGCCGATCCGCACAATGTCGCCACTGACGATTGCATCGGGTTTTAGCGCGGGCTGCGCAGCCTCTTCCGCTTTGGCGATGACGCCAACTACGGTGAGCGCTACGAACGCGACAAGAACTGAGCGGATCATGGCAAGACCTCAGCGCATCAGGTTGGACGTCGTCGAGAGCATTTGATCGGCCGCGGTAATGACCTTTGCGTTCATCTCGTAAGCGCGTTGCGCGGCAATAAGGTCAGATATTTCGGTGACCGCTTCGACGTTGGCTTGCTCGAGATAACCTTGCTGCAGGTTGCCGAAGCCTTCGGTCGCGGGGTTGCCATTTTGCGGTGCCCCGGAAGCAGGAGTTTCCAGATAAAGGTTGTCGCCCATGCTTTGTAGACCCGCCTTGTTGACGAAGATCGCCAGTTCAAGTTGGCCTACCTGGCTAGGCGTATTCGATCCGGGAACTGTTACGAGCACCTGGCCCTGTGTGTTGACGGTAACCGCCGTTGCGTTCTGCGGAATGGTGATCCCGGGCTGCACAAGATTGCCTTGCGATGTTACGAGCCGGCCTTGCGCGTCGAGCTCGAACGACCCATCCCGCGTGTAGGCGGTGCGTCCATCGGGCAGAAGAATTTTGAAAAAACCTTCGCCACGAATGGCGAGATCGAAGTCCTTGCTGGTCTGGGTCAACTCGCCCTGGCTCATCAATCGCGGTGTGCCGGCGGTCTTCACGCCGGATCCCATTTCGATACCGGCGGGAAGAATATTACCCTGTGAGGACGTCTGGGTGCCGACGCGGGTAACTTGTTCGTATAGGAGATCCTGAAATTCCGCGCGCTGGCGTTTGTAGCCAGTGGTCCGCATATTGGCGATATTGTTGGAGATGACCTGAACGTTGAGTTCTTGGGCCATCATCCCGGTCGCCGCGGTGTGGAGCGCTCGCATAAACTAATCTCCCGTTACCGGCATTCAGCTTGGAACATCGGCAAGTTTTTCAATCGCTGTACGTTGCAGATCGGCTTGTTGCGAAAGCAAGTTGGCGATCTGCGTGTAACTGCGCGTCACTTCAATCATGCGTGTCATTTCCATGACCGAGCGCACATTGGATTTTTCGATCGTGCCTTGCACCAGGCGAGAGGTCTTGTCGGGTTGCGGTGTGACGTTTGCCGGCGCCTTGAAGGTGCTGCCGCCATCTTTAAGCAAGCGGCCGGGCTGATCGAAGCGGACCACGCGCAGTTGGCCACGTTGCGATTCAGTCGCGGTCGTATTTCCTTCGCCAACGCTGATGGTGCCGTCCTGGCTGATGGTGATATTGCGGTCTTTGGGTTGAAACGTGATCGGTCCGGATTCGCCCAGCACTTGATAGCCCTCGCTGGTAACGAGTTCGCCGTTGTTATTGATTTGCATCGCCCCGTTGCGTGTGTAGCGCTCGCCGGCCGGCGTCTGTACGGCGAGAAATCCGCGGCCATCGATAGCGACGTCGAGTGGATTGCCCGTGCGTTCGAGCGGCCCCTGACTGTGGTCGATCCAGGTCGCGCGGTCCTGGACAAAGCTTATGGGCCGGTCGGTGGCCAGGAAATTTTCGGCGCGGGCAGTCGGACTGATGAATTGCTCAAATACCGCGCCATCGGTCTTGAAACCCGTGGTGTTCAGGTTCGCGATGTTGTTGGCAATCACGTCCAGTTCGCGCCCGAGCGCGACCTGGGCTGACAGTCCGACCAGAAGTGCATTCTGCATCGGTAACTCCCCTTTCGGTCGGGCAAGGCGGCCCTCCCGAGGCCGGTCTTGTCCGCTTGCGATGCCACGGGCTCTCCCAAGCCCTTGGCTGCAGGGAGGATTGCAGGCGTCGTGCCAACTCAAAAAACGTAAATATTCCAATCGGATAATTGCATAGCGGGCCGCCTTTGCGCGGGGCAAAAACAACCGTTTCGGTCGCCAACCCGGCAAAAGATTCCGGCCGGCGGGGAGCAGGAAAGTATCTGTTAACCATACCGACCTACCTTCAAATTCAAGGGGCGCGTGGGATCGCGCAGCCGCGGTGTTTCGCCAAAACGACGTCGCATGCCGTCCCGCCCAAACGTCGTGAATCGGGGTCACCTATGGCAGCCAAGGCGAAGCAGGCGGACGTCGAAGAAGAAGAAGACGACAAGCCAGAAAGTGAAAACGAGCAGCCGGCGGGAAAATCAAGATTTGCCTTTTTGAAGTTCAAGCTGCCATCGATGAAATGGATGATCATCGGTGGAGCAGGGCTTCTGGTGCTCATCGGCGGCGGCGGTGGCGCCTACTTTTTCTTAAAGGGCTCCGACCACAAGGAAACTCATGCCGCCGTCAAGCCTGCGACGTTCGTCGATTTACCCGATGTATTGGTCAACCTGTCGAGTACGGGCGCCGATCGCACGCAGTATCTCAAGGTCAAGATCGTGCTTGAACTCCCGGACGCGACCCTGGTGCCGCAAATTCAGCCGCTGATGCCCCGGGTCATGGATGCCTTTCAAACCTACCTGCGAGAGTTGCGCCCGACTGACCTCGACGGTTCTGCCGGCCTTTATCGTCTGAAGGAAGAATTAACGCGCAGGGTCAACGCCGCAGTCGCGCCCAACCGGATCACGGCCGTTCTGTTTAAGGAGATCGTCGTTCAATGACGATTCCATAAAATAAGATTGGCGGCTCGAACCAATGGCGACAAAAGACCAAATCGATCAAGATGCACTGGCCGCCGAATGGGGCCTAGCGTTGGAATCGGATTCGAGCGCGGCTCCTGCCAGCGCGGAGTCTCCTGCCGCTGCCGGCACCGACGACGCTGCCGCGCAATGGGCGTCAATGGTCGACGATTCCGGCGGCCTGCAATCTGCCAAGGGCGGTGCAGAACGCATACTTAATCAGGAAGAAATCGACAGCCTTCTCGGTTTTAGTCTCGCCGATATCTCGCTCAACGACAATTCCGGCATCCGCGCCATCATCGACTCGGCGATGGTGTCCTACGAGCGGTTGCCGATGCTGGAAATCGTCTTCGATCGCCTTGTGCGGTTGATGACGACCAGTCTGCGCAATTTTACATCCGACAACGTGGAAGTCTCGCTCGACCGTATTACATCCGTGCGCTTCGGCGACTATCTCAATTCAATTCCGTTGCCGGCGATTCTCGCGGTCTTCAAGGCGGAGGAGTGGGACAACTTCGGTTTGGCGACCGTCAATTCCAGCCTCATCTATTCGATTATCGACGTGCTGCTCGGCGGCCGACGCGGACAGAGCACGATCCGCGTTGAGGGCCGGCCCTACACCACGATTGAAACGAATCTGGTCAAGCGGATGATCGAGGTCGTGCTGGCCGACGCCGAACTCGCTTTCAAGCCGCTGTCGCCGGTCAAATTCAACATCGATCGACTGGAAACCAATCCGCGGTTTGCTGCCATCTCGCGCCCGGCCAATGCCGCGATCTTGGTGCGTTTGCGCATCGACATGGAAGATCGCGGCGGCACCATCGAATTGCTGTTGCCCTACGCCACGATCGAACCGATCCGCGCGGTCTTGCTGCAAATGTTCATGGGCGAGAAATTTGGCCGCGACCCGATCTGGGAAGGCCATCTCGCCACGGAAATCGGCCAGGCTCTTATTGGCGTCGACGCGGTTCTCTACGAGGCGCGGTTACCGTTGCGGCGGATGATGGGCCTCAATGTTGGCGACACGCTGATGCTCGAGATCAAGCCGGACGCGATGGTGACGGTACGTTGCGGCGACATCCCTCTGACCGAAGGCCGCATGGGACGGGTCGGCGATCGGGTTGCGGTCCGTGTCGCAAAGCCACTTCGCAAGCCGCGCACCACCTTCGCGATGTTCGAAAAAGCCGACGAGGCAACAACCACCACTCCATTGGAGGTACCGTGAGCTCACATTACGGTGTTCTGGTCGAGACCATGGTCTCGGTCCTGCTGCTACTCACGATTCTGTATTGCGTTCGTCTCAATAAACAACTTCGTCTGCTCAAAGCTGACGAGCAATCGTTGCGCGCGACCATTTCGGAACTCGTGACTGCCACTGAAATCGCCGACCGCGCAATCGGCGGCCTGAAGTCGACGATGCAGCATGGTGAGCAAGCCTTGAGTGAGCGGCTGGAGCGCGGCGAAGTCCTTTGCGCCCAACTCGATTTAAATCTGACTGCGGGTAATCAACTATTGGCCCGGCTGATGCGCATCGCCGGCGTTTCGCAGCCGCCGCCTGAGTCACCCGCGATCCAGAACGCCAATGCGGTCGCCGCCGCAGCCCAGGCGTTCGCCGATCGCACACGGTCCCGGTTGAGCGGCCAGGCGGCATGACCCGCTGGGCGCGAGACGTGCGGATGATTCCGATCGTGCTGTTTGCCACGGTCAGCCTGCTCGCGCTCAAGGTCTCGGGTCTGGTGTTCGATGGTGGCTATACGTTAGCCGAGCGAATCCAGTCGCGTTACAGCACGGACTTGCAGGTCACCTCTCCGGAAAGTGTGCCTGAATATCCGCGGGTCGTTGTCACCGACAAGATAACTTCCGGGCGCAAGCAACCCTGGGCGCAGGAGATGTTCAATTTCAGTGCGCCCGCCAACGGCGATATTACCGGCTCAACCGCTGCCACTGAGGGAAACCCGAGCGAGCCGGCGCTTAAAGTCAGCGACAAGCCGCCGGAAGCGCCCAAGCTCGAGGTCGCCGGCGCGGCGATCCCCCTCGAACCTGGCCGCATCGCGTCCGCCGGCGAGCGGGCGGTCCTTGAGCGCCTGCAAACCCGGCGGCAAGAACTCGATACGCGCAATCGCGAACTTGAAATGCGCGAAAGTCTGATCAAGGCCGCCGAGAAACGATTGGAAGACAAGGTCACCGAACTCAAGGATACGGAGAGCCGCGTCAACACCGCGATGGGAACTCGCGACAAGATAGAGACTGACCGCTTCAAGAGTATCGTCTCCATGTACGAGAACATGAAGCCGAAAGACGCCGCACGCATCTTCGATCGACTCGACATGAAAATCCTGGTCGACGTCTCAACCCAGATCAATCCGCGCAAGATGTCGGATATTCTCGGGCAAATGTCTCCGGAATCAGCTGAGCGGCTTACTGTCGAACTTGCCAATCGAGCGACCCCACAGCCCAAAACGCCAAATGCCGACCAGTTGCCGAAGATCGAAGGCAAGCCCAGCGAGAACTGACGCGCACGCTATAAGCTGAAGTGTGCGAAGGCTTTGAGCTTCTCGAGATTTTGCATAACCGGAAATGAGATCCAGGCGCGATCGCGCAGATGGGGAACCCGGCGAATATCCATCGCCCGCGCAAGTTTGCGGATGTAGAACAGCTCTTCCTTGGACTGCACGCTGAAGCCATCGAATTGCCGCTGACCGTCGCGCAGGTCGTTATCCGATATCGCCTCCTCGAAGCGGACCTTCCATGCAGAGTCCTGCGGCGATACATCAAGCCCGGCACCTTCGCCGAATGGCACTTTCGTCCGGTCCCGGATGACTGCTGGCAGCGTGTCGGGATAGAGATTGTATAAATCGCGCAGCGGTGCCTTGCCGCGAGGCAAGCCGTCGACGACGCGCACCAGCGAGTCCGCATCCACATTGAGCGCGTATTTGACGACCGAAGGATCGAGAAACGGCTCGCGCGTTTCCACCTGATGGCGCATAGAACAGCGGTCGACGCGTTGCAAGCTCACGCGATGCATCAGATCGAGACATTCGTCGCGAACCGGCCGGCCGTCGGTATCGCCCTGATGGAAAGCGATTTCGAGGGGAGGGTAGCCGCAGAACAACTCGTCGGCACCTTCTCCGCACAGTGCGACGCGAAAACCGTCGCGATGCATGTGTTCCGCGGCAAACAGCGAACAGACCGCGCCGCGGACCAGATTGGGCTCGAAAGATTCCGTGACTTCGACTACGTGATCGATCAGCGAAAAAACCTCTTCACTGTCCGGCGCGAATGGCACCAGCCGCAAGTCGAAACCGGTCCGGTCGGCGTATTCTGCCGCATAACGAAAGTCCGGGGCAGTTTCCCCCCCGACAAAATAGCCGGGCGCTTCGGGCCGGACTTGCCGTGCATAGTGGGCAATTAGCGTACTGTCGATACCGCCGCTGAAGAGGGTGGCCACCGGCAGATCCGGTGGCAACCTGATCTGCACCGCCTCCGACAACACACGATCGAGCACGTGAGGGTCGTGATGCACCGGTACATCGGCACGCGGATAGACCGGCGATTTGTAGCGTGCGCAGGTTTTACGCGACAGCGCATAGCCCGGTGGCAGCAGCATCACATCTCCCACCGGCACCGTTCCGAGCAGCGGACGCATCTCGGAGCAAAACAGGTAGCTGCTGCCGGATTGAATGATATAGAGGGGCTTGACCCCGAATGGGTCGCGTGCGGCGAGAAATTCCCCGTTGGCCAAATCGACTGCAACAAAGGCGTACATGCCGACTAGGCGCTCGAGCGCCCTGTAACCCCACACTTGCAGGGAATTGGCCAGAACCTCGGTATCGGATTCGGTTTTAAATTCGACGCCGAGGTCAACAAGCTCCTTCCTCAACGCCACGTGATTGTAGATTTCGCCGTTGAAGGAAACTGCCAGGCGGGAATTGAATGAAATCTGCGGCTGGATTGCATGCTCCGCATCGATGATGCGCAGCCGGCGCGTGCCCATTGCGATGTCTTTGCGGAGGCAAACAACGGGATCGGTTATGTCCCCGCGATGCAGGATACCGTCGACCAGGCGGCGAACTGTGATTTCGGCCTCGGGCCAGCCGATCGCAACCGCAATTCCGCACATCGCGCGCCCCTGTTTTTGGCAAACCTTGCGGCTCGTTCAGACAGGGTTAACCATACGGAGCCAAGCGTGAAGTTTGGCTTAACCCGCAGCCACTGCGATCTGCGAGATGAGACTCGACGCGCGGTCGATGCAGGTCGCGCTAACATCCTTAACGCCACATTAAACGCCCGTCCTTAGGCTGCTGCGACCGGCATGTTCGCCGGCTGGAACGGCCTTATGACGGCTTTGCCACTCAGGCTGAAGTGGATGTTTGCGCGCGACCTGATGCGCTCGCGACTTAAGTCCGCATGGCATGGTGTCCTTGTATTTATGATGGCCCTTGCGCTACTTGCGCTCGGGCCTGCCCGTGCAGCCCACGCTGACGATCCCATCAAAGGTGAAGTCAAAGCCGTCTCGGACGGTGGCTACTTGCGTCTGATGTTCCAGTTCGACGAGGCGATCGAGGCGACGACCCGAGTCTCTGGAGCGATCATCGTCATCAGTTTCAATAAGCCGGTGGCGGTTTCGGTCGAACGGCTCAACGTCAACGCACCCGAATATATCAGTGCCGCGCGCCGCGATCCGGATGGCAGTGCGATCCGGATCGCGCTGACGCGCAAGGTGAAGTTAAACACGATCGCTGCGGCCGAACGGCTCTATGTCGACGTCCTGCCCGAAAATTGGAAAGGCCCGATGCCGGGTCTGCCACAAGAGGTGATCGACGAACTTGTGCGGCGCGCGCGCGACGCGGAGCGCCAATTGCATCAGCAGCGAGCCGCCGACAGACAAAAGAAGCCGCCAGTGGTCCGGGTGAAGGTTGCCAACCAGCCGACCTTCGTCCGTTACGTGTTCACGATGCCCGGCACGGTCAATGTTGTGCCCGAGCGCGCCGATGGCAGGTTGACGCTCAATTTTGATCAGCAGGTCGCCTGGGATCTCGCCGATGCCAAGGCATCGCTGCCGCCGACGCTGAAAGCGATAGAAGCCGAGGTCGATTTCGATTCAGTTGCCGTTGTGTTCACTCTGAACGGTTCGCCGGACGTCCGCGCCTTCCGCGAAGACCGAAACATCGTGGTTGATATCGGCCTCGATGGGGCCAAGCCAAAACAAACGGAGGAGGGCGGCGCTGCAAAGCAAGCGCCGAAATCCGACGGCGCGCCCGCGGTCTCGCCACCCGAAACCATGCCGCCGAAAGATTCTTCGGCGGACATGCTGCCAAAAATTTCTGCGTCGCCGAAAACGGACCAGGCCGCGGCGCCTCCGGGTCCCGCACCTCCGCCCGCGCCAGTGCTGCCGCCGGAGCCCGTAAAGGAAGCTGAGCAGCCAAAGACGGCGCCCGCGCCAGCCCCGCCCAAGAAGACCGAGCAATCGCAGTCCACGTTACCGCCGCCAAAGGAGGCCGAACAGCCACAGCCTAAGCCAACCACGGCTGCAGCTGCGCCAGAGAAGCCTCAAGCGTCGCCTGCGCCAGCGCCAACGGCTCCCGCCGCGGCGGCGACCCCCGACCCGCCGGCGCCGGTTGTGGAGACGCCACCACCGGCCGTCCCGCCTGCACCTCCTCCGGCTCCGTCAAGTCCGAAGAAGATTTCTTCCGGCTCCGCTGCCAGCGACGATTCGCTGCGGCCGAAAGCCAATCCAAATGCAGTTGTCGTTGTCAACGCGCAACAGTCGGGCGACAAGCTGCGTATCGAATTGCCGTTCGCCGCGCCGACCCCGGCCGCGGTCTTTCAACGCGCCGAGACGCTTTGGCTCGTATTCGATAGCTCCGCTCAGATCGATCTGACGGCACTCCAGGCCGATGGTGACAACGGCGTGCGAGAGATTTTATCCGAGCGCAGCGACGATGGCGCCGTGATCGTACGTATCAAGCTCGCACGGCCGCGCATGGCCAGCCTTGAATCCGACGGGCCCGGCTGGATCGTCAACATCGCCGACACAGCGACGGCGCAAACGCGTCCGCTTGCGATCGCGCGTAGCGTCGTTGGAAAGAATCGCGCAAGCATCGCTGTTCCCTTCGAAGCCGCGAGCGTCGTTCATAACGTCAAGGATCCGGATGTCGATGACCGTCTGATGGTGATAACCGCGCTTGGACCGGCGCGCGGATTTCTCAAGGTGCAGGACTTTGTCGAGCTGCGTGCGCTACCGTCCGTGCATGGTGTGGTTATTCAGCCAATTGCCGATGACATCACAGCAGAGCTCGGCGTCGACAAAATCACCATTGGCCGCCCGGCAGGCCTGACATTATCGGCGACAGCAATCGGACAGCAACAGGTTGCCGTCAGTTTTCGCGCCTTTACCTTCGATACCCAGGTTTGGGGCTTCGACCGCGACGCGCCATTCAATGTCCGCCAATCCGAGTTGATCGGACTTGCCGCGTCCGCTCCGGTGAGCAAGCGAAGGCAAGCGCGGCTCAATCTCGCGCGCTTTTATCTGGCGAAAGACATGGCGCCGGAGGCCAAGGCTGTTCTGAATGTTGCGCTGGCTGATCAGCGCGCATCCGACGACATCACCGGCAGCGTCCTCACAGCCGTCGCCGACGTGATGCTTGATCGCCCCGAGGATGCGCTGAAGGAGCTCTCCAAGCCACAGGTTGGCAATCAACAGGATGCGCCGATTTGGCGTGCGATCGCTCTGGCGCGTCAGGGCCGATGGGCGGAAGCACAAGATATATTCAGGAACGTTACCGCCGCGATCGGTGCGCTGCCGATCGAGTTGCAGCGAATGGCGATGAAGGAGGCGCTGCGCTCGGCCATCGAGTTGCGCGACTTCAACAATGCCACCCGCCTCGTGAATGATTTCGAAACAGTCGGTGTGACGCCGGATCTCGAACCGACCATCAATGTATTGCTTGGCCGTCTTTACGAAGGCCTGGGTCGCACCGAAGATGCCCTCGCAAGCTATCGCGCCGCGGCGATGGCGAACGATCGCCGTGCCGCCGCGCAGGGCCGATTGCGTGAGATCGTTCTCGCCTTTGCGACGGGAGGGATGGGACGCAAGGACATCATCAACGACATCGAAACGCTGACCACCGTGTGGCGTGGCGACGAAACCGAGACCGAAGGTCTCAAGGTGCTCGCGCATCTCTACACCGAGGATAGTCGTTATCGCGACGCCTTCCATACGATGCGCACCGCGCTGCTCGCCCATCCTAATTCCGACATGACGCGCAAGATTCAGGACGAAGCTGCGATCACCTTCGAGAATCTCTTCCTGGGCGGAAAAGGCGATGCCCTGGCGCCCGTTGAGGCGCTCGGCCTGTTTTACGATTTCCGCGAACTGACGCCGATAGGGCGGCGCGGCGATGAGATGATACGCCGGCTCTCCGACCGCCTCGTTGGGGTCGATCTGCTCGACCAGGCGGCGGAGTTGCTTCAGCACCAGGTCGACCATCGCCTGCAAGGTGCCGCGCGTGCGCAGGTCGCGGCGCGACTCGCGGTGGTCTATCTGATGAACCGCAAGCCTGATCGGGCGCTCGCCACGCTGCAGTCGACCCGAGTCACCGATTTGTCGAACGACTTGCGCGATCAGCGTCTGCTGCTTGAAGCACGGGCCATGTCCAATCTTGGCCGTCATGATCTGGCTCTTGAATTGATCGCCAATATCAACAGCCGCGAAGCGTCGCGGCTGAGATCGGATATCTTGTGGGCAGCGAAGCGCTGGCGGGAGGCGGGCGAGCAGATCGAATTGCTCTATGGGGATCGCTGGCGCCTATTCGCGCCTTTGGATGATAGCGAGAGATCCGACATCCTGCGCGCCGCGATCGGCTACGCAATCGGCGACGAATCGATCGGTCTGGGACGCTTGCGCGAAAAATACGAAGCCAAGTTCGCAGACGGTCCCGATCGCCGCGCGTTCAATGTGGTGACCGCGCCGACCGGCCCCAACGGCGTCGAGTTCCAGGACATCGCCAAGAAGGTTGCGAGCGTCGATACGCTCGACGCCTTCCTGCGCGATCTGCGCACGCGCTATCCGGACGCAGCCGCGGTTTCGCCGGGTAGTGCGGCGGGTGATGGTGCCGCCGCGGCGCCGGCGGCACCAGTCGCGAACGCTACGCCCGATACGGCCGGCAAAGCCGGATCTGCAACATCCGACGCGGGTTCATCGCCACGACCGCCCAAACCGGCCACCGGTCCGGCCGACAAGGAGCCGACCGGCTCGATCAGACCTCTGCCAAAGGCACGCGCCCGTGCGCGCTGACCGCGGCAACACGAGGACGATCCGCAAGCGCCTCGCGGTCATGTTTGCGGGGCTCGCAAGCCTGCTGGTTGTCGGCTGTGCCGGAAACTCTTTCGATTGCGCCATTGGTGAAGCCCACACCGATTGCGCTCCGGGTACACCAGGGGCCGAAAGAAGGTTGCAGCAGGAACAGGAGGCAAAGACCTTCAGCGCAATCGACGATGCCCGATGCCGGTCGCTCGCGAACGATTCACAGGGCTATTACGAGTGCCGCCACAAGGCAGAAGAAAGACGCAAATTGTTCTAGTGCCACGACCCATCAAAGCGTCCACCGCACTCAACTAGCGTAAATTGCCCCAAGGGTCGGTCTTCTTTGTTGAATCCGGAATCGATTTGAGTGCCGCGTCATAGGCTTTCTCGTCGACCTTCTTTTTTGGCTTTTCGGCCTGCTTCTGTGGGCCGCGTTGATGCTTGATGGCTTCTGTCATCATGTCTTGCGCACCGGCGGGTGTGCCCAAAGCGACGACTGCTACCGCTACCATGAATATTCTGAACCTGGTCATAGGGCTTTCCCTCGATTGCCGTGCCGCCTTGGCGCGGTTTCTTAGCCGGAATTTCTGACTTTGCTGTGGCAAACGGAACCGATCATCTAGTTGCCGCCGGGCATCGGCGGCATAGGGACCATCTGTTTGAGCAATTTGTTGATTTCTTCATTTGACAGATTTTTCGCGGGCGCACGGCTCATATCACTCGGCCTGTCACCGAAATGCACGAGGGCCGGCACAAACAGCACCGCCACAAGCAGAAGCCATTGTGCTGCCAGAAACGGCGCCAGCGCGCGGACAAACGGACGGAAAGGGGCGGGGTCCTTGGCGGCGCCGCGGACCATCATCAGCGCATAACCGAAAGGCGGCAGCAGGAAGCTCGATTGCAATGTCAGCAGAAGCAACACCGAGACCCAACGCGCGTCCGCCACGCGCACGAGCAGTGATGGAATTACAATCGGCACGATCACGAAAATGATTTCAAAAGCGTCGAGTACAAAGGCGCAAAGGCCGATCACACCCAGAACGATTGCGACAACAAAAATATCATTGCCGGGGATAGCGTTGACGAGATTGTTCACCAGCCGATCGGTACCGAGGAGCCGCAGTACCAATGTGAAAGTGGTTGCCGCAAGCAGCAAGGAAAATAATGCACCGGTAATGGAAATCGCGTCGTGGAACAGGTCGCGCAGGATGCGTGCATTTACCCGGCCAGTCAGCAGACCGGCTGCAAGCAACGAGAAACCACCCATGGCCGCGGCTTCCACCGCATAAAAATATCCGGTGGCAACGCCGCCAAGCAGCAGCACAAGCGCGGCCAGCGAAAAGACGGCGAGCACCGCCTGACCGGTCGTCAGCTTGTCGGGCCTGATCGCCTTGGTTGCGGTCCGCCCGACGACCCATGCCAGCACGACGCAAAGCAAAAGAAAAATTGCCGCCGGCAGCAATGCGGCATGGAAGACGTCCTGCGTGTTGATAACGCGGTCGGTGCGGCCGGTTTGCGTTACCGCGATGGTATGGGCTGAAAGCATGGCATCGCTGAGCAAGATCAACACCAACGATGGGGGAATAAGCACGCCGAGCGTGCTGGCAACCGCGATCACGGCGTCACGTGTCGCTGCCGGTATGCCCTCGGCACTCAATCGCGGGGAGATCACTCGCGATAATCCCAGCACGCTGGCCCCCACTGAGCCGTTCATTGGGCCGAGCAGGGCGCCGAGCAGCATTCCTGATACGAGCGGCGCGGAAGGGCTCCGCGGCAAGGCTGCACTGCTTGCTCGATAGAGCGCATCGGCGAGGGGCAATTGATTGAGCAGTAAACCCATTGTGACGTAGAGGGGCAGCGCTTGCAGAAGGTCATTTTCGAACAGGTTGATGAGCCGTCCCGGCAACGCTCCGAGCAGGGGGGGCGGTATTGTCCCGGTCATCAGGCCGAAAACGGCGCCAATCGACGCTGCGATGATCAGAACAAAAGCGGCGGGAAGGCCGGTGCCAATGATGCCGGCGCCGACAAGCAGAAGCAGCGCAAGACCGCTCCATTCCATCAAGCGCTGTCCCGCGGTAGGGGGCGTGCAATTTCAAGGAGCGCTTGCGCGAGGACTAACAGCGCCATGATCCACAACGCCAGTTTAACGACGAAGTAGCCCGGGTTGGCGGTGTCGGGGAATGTCTCGTGCATTTGCAACGACGAAATCACGTTCGACCTGCTTGCAATCAGGATGAATAGCGCCCACGGAATGAGCCCGATCAGCGCACCGATTTTCTTGATGCAATGCCGGATCTCCGGCGAATAATGCCGCGCCACAGCATCCGCAGCCAAATGTGTGCCGGCGCGCGTTGCCGCCGTTACGCTGACCGCCACAAACAACGCGAAGAGAATTTGCCCGAGATCATTGGCTTCGCGGGAATAGGCACGAAAAAAATCGCGCAGCGGCCATTGCAGGAACAACAGGACGACCAGCGGCAGCGCCAGCCATTGTGCACCTGCAATGGCCCCCGCGACGAGTTGATCGAGCCGGCCCAACCAGCGCATGTCTCGTCCTTTGTCGCAATTCAGACCCGCAGCACGCCGGCATTATTGGCCTTAGTCCGCAATGCTGGCAACGCCGTTCAGCTGATGGCTTTGATCAAGTCTCGCGTAAAATATTCTCGATCCGACGATCTGGAATGAGCCAGATAACAGCAACCAAAACGTAGGCGAAGATGGACAGCCACGGATTGACAAAAGCAAGGGCAATTCCGGCAATGTAAAGCACGGGTGATAATTTGCCTTTCACGTCGTTGCCGAGTGCGTTGGCGAGCATCGAATGGGCGCCTTGTCTTCGTACGATCGCCTTCTGCAACAGGTAGTAAGCGATAGCTGGCATCAATAGCACCATGCCGTACACCGCGGTCGGTACGGGGGCCAAAAGGTTTTCGCCCATCCAAGCTGTCGCGGCAGGAATGAGAGAGAGCCAGAACAGCAGATGGGAATTTGCCCAGAGAATTACGCCGTCGACTCGCGTGACTGTGTGAAGAAGATGGTGATGGTTGTTCCAATAAATCGCCAGGTAAATGAAGCTCAAAACGTAACTGATGAAATTCGGGAGTACGCCAACAAGGGTCGACCAACTTGCGCCATGCGGCACTTTCAGCTCGAGGACCATGATCGTGATGATGATGGCAATGACACCATCACTGAATGCGGCAAGACGATCTTTTCCCATTCCCTAACTCCGCGGCAAAATGCAACTGAACAAGCATTTTAATACAAAAATACATTCCTCGCCGGAATGGCGCTCTGGCCGTCGGCAAGTTGATTGGGTGGTCCAGGAAAGTTGTTTGTCGCCGCGTGAAGGGCGCGGCCTGAGCTAACCCTTACCCTCGAACTTGAACGACACCTTGACCTTTGCCCGATACGCTTCGACTTTTCCATTCTTGAGCTGCATGTCCTGCTCCACGACCTCCGCAACGCGAAGGTCTCGCAACGATTTAGCAGCCCTGTCGACCGCAGCCTTGGCGGCCTTCTCCCACGATTCCGTACTGGTGCCGACCAGTTCAATGACTTTGTAGACGGACTCAGCCATTTCTTCCTCCTGCGTTTCGAGCGGCGTTGATGGTCAGGTCTTTTGACAAGCCTACTGCGAAGCCGCCACGCGTAGGTTGTGTCGATCATACAACTTCTTGTGACCTTTACGCTGAGGCCGACGCGCGTTCCTATCGAGATTGACCGTTGAGAACCGAGGATTCTCCGCCATGGCACGAAACATTTTGGTGTGGTTGCTGAGCTTTAGCGCCGGTTTTGTCGATACCGCGGGGTTTCTCGGCCTCCAGGGACTGTTTACCGCGCACGTAACCGGAAATTTTGTAACACTGGGGGCCGCCTTGGTGTTTGGTACCCAAGGAATAATTGCAAAGCTAATTGCCTTGCCGGAATTCCTGGCGGTCATCGTGTTGGTACGATTGATCGGAACAGGGCTGACGACACGTCGTATTGTGACGTCGAGACTTGTGCTCGCCGCCGAAGTCGCATTCCTCCTCGCCTTCTTTCTGCTGGCCGTAAGGTTCGGGCCTTTCCCGGACAGCGATTCTCCAATGGCGCTGGTGACGGGCTTCACAGGCGTCGCCGCGATGGCAATTCAGAACGCGATCCAGCGAATTCACTATTCCGGTTTTCCGCCCACCACGATCATGACCGGCAACACGACGCAGGCGGCGCTCGATGCCGTTGATCTCATAAATGGGGCGACCCGAAAGCAAAGCGCAGCCATTCGGGCGCGCCTGGCCAGTATTCTGAGTAACATTTTTTATTTCGCTGTTGGTTGCGCGGCAGCGGCAGGCCTCTACCTTTGGATCGGATTCTGGAGCCTTGCGGTGCCGGTTGTTGCCGTTGCGATAGCGATAGTGCTGCACAAGGAAAAGTGAAGTCAGCCAATTCAGTGCCCCACGACTAGGGCAGGCAGCCACAGCGACAGCGCTGGTATGTAGGTAACCAGCATCAGCACCGCGAACATGACGGCGTAGAACGGCCAGATCTTTCGCATCACCTCTTCGATTGTCACCTTTCCGACCGCGCAGCCGACGAAAAGGATCGCTCCGACCGGCGGGTGACACAGGCCGATGCCGAGATTGAGCATCATGATCATGCCGAAATGCACCGGATCGACGCCGAAGTTGATCATCACCGGCAAAAGGATCGGCGTGCAGATCAGAATAGACGGCGCCATGTCCACGAGCGTGCCGAGGATGAGCAGCAATATATTGATCAGAAATAGGATGACGTATTTGTTGTCTGAGATGGTCAGAAAGAACGCAGTGATCTTTGCCGGCATCTGCGTAAGCGCCATCACGTAGCCGACGCTCGACGCGCAGGCGATGAGGGTCATCACCATCGCAACAGTGCGTAAGGTGCGATGAACCAGCGCAGGCAGGTCGCGCCATTTGTAATCGCGATAGATGAACATGGTGACAAAGAAGGCCCATACGCAGGCCACCGCGCCGGCCTCGATTGCCGTAAATACGCCGCCGAGGATGCCGCCAAGAATGATGACGAGCGTGATGAGGCCCCACGCGGCGTCGATCGTGATCTTGACCGCGTCGCGCAAGGGAACTGCGGTGCCCTTCGGGTGCCCGTCGCGATAGGCGATCACCAGGCAAAGCACCATGATTGCGAAGCCAAGCAGCAGACCCGGAATCACACCCGCCATGAACAGGCTGATGATCGAAATCGTGCCGCCGGTCGCCAGCGAATAGATCACCGCATTGTGGCTCGGGGGCACCAGCAACGCCTGCACCGATGCCGTGATCGTCACGTTGGTTGCAAACACTCGCGGGAAACCGCTCTTTTCCATCTGCGGGATCATGACCGAGCCGATCGCCGAGGTGTCGGCGACAGCCGAGCCGGAAATGCCGCTCAGGAAGGTGGTGGCGAGCACGTTAACGACCGACAGTCCGCCACGGACCCGCGTGAAACCCACCAGCACGTCGGCGAACGCGACCATGCGCCGCGCCATGCCGCCTTCCGCCATGATCGCGCCGGCGAGGACGAAAAATGGAATCGTCAGCATCGCGACTTTGCTCACGCCATCGGAAATCTTCAGCATCACCGCCTCAAGCGGGATGCCGATCCACAGACAGCCGGCAATAGCCGCGAGCGCCAGCGAATAGGCGATCGGTACTCCGATGAAAAAGCAGAAGAACATCGTGAACAGAAGAACGGCGATGTCCATTGCGGTTTTCCCAGGAGATTCCTATCAGTGATGACTCGCCGGCGCCGGCGGGGCTCCGCAAAAAATTCGCTCAATGACGAAAAGGAAAAGGACCACACCACCAAGTGGGATCGGCAGATAGGTGACGCCGACCGACAATTCCGGAAAGTCTGCGATGGAATTGTGCCAGGTCGCGATTACGAGCTTGGCGCCCCAAACCGTCATGAAGAACGACATCGCGACCATTGCGAGTTCGGCAAGCGCGTCGAAAAAGCGCTGCCAGAATGGGGGCATAAGCTTGACGAAGAACGACACGTTCATATGGAAGCGCAGGCGATAACAAGCCGCCGCTCCAAAAAATGTCAGCCAGATTGTGAGCAGAACGGCAGTCGGTTCAGGCCATGATGCGGCACTGTTGAGAATGTAACGAGTGTACACGCCCCAGGGGATCACGGCCGATATCAGTACCAGCGCCGTGCCGGCTATCAGGACGCAGACGAGATAGAGCGCGTCCATCGCCTTGCGGAAATGATGCGCCATGATCCCCCCAATTGCAGTGGACAACAGCTCGACTATTTCACCTCCTGGATGCGCTTCACGGTCGCTTCGTATTTGGGACCGTATTTGTCCCACACTGGCTTGACCGCATCCTGGAAGGCTTTCTTGTCAGCATCCGAGACCTGGATGATCTGGATGCCGGACGCCTTGGCCTTGTCCATCGCCTGTTGCTCGTAGACTTCCCATAGCTTGCGCTCTTCCAGCTGGGCTTCCCTGGAGAATTTCATCAGCAACGCCTGGTCCTCCTTGGACATCGCATCCCAGGCTTTTTTCGAGAAGACCACCATTTCCGGCACGATCAGATGCTCGTCGACGGTGTAGTACTTGGCGACCTGGTAATGATTGTCGAACACGAAGCTCGGCGGATTGTTCTCAGCTCCGTCGACCACCCCGGTTTGCAGCGCGCTGAACACCTGGTCATAGCCCATGGCGACACCGTTGCCGCCCATTGAGTTCGCCATTTCGACAAACATGGGGTTGCCCATGACGCGGACCTTCATGCCTTTCAGGTCAGCCATGGTCCTGATTGGTTTTTTAGTGTTGTAAAAGTTGCGGGCGCCGGCATCCATCCAGCACAGGCCGACGAGGCCCTTGCCGCTATTGGTGACCTTGTCGAGCAATTCCTGACCGATCGGCCCATCGATGACGTGCTGCATGTGGCTCGTGTTGCGGAACACGTAAGGCAGATTGAATACATTGAGATCATCAATCACCGGGCCAAGCGCACCAACCGAAACCCGCGCAATGGCGATGGCGCCGATCTGCGCCTGCTCGATCGCCTCCTTTTCACCGCCGAGCTGCATCGACGGATACATCTGGACGCTGTAGCGGCCGTTGGTGGCCGCCTCGAGTTTCTTGCCAAGGTTCTCAACCGCCACCACGGTCGGATAACCGGCCGGGTGCACGTCTGATGCCTTGAAAACGGTTTTTTGTTGCGCGGCGGCGGGGCCGCCCGCGAGCATCGTCATGGCCAGGATCGTGGTGGCGAGGACGGAAACGAAAGTCTTCATATTGGCGGTCCTCCCGGTTTATGATTGTTGGGCGTACTATAACCGGGAAATTTAAAATGCATATCCTGATCACCGGCGCCGCCGGCGACATCGGAACGCGACTGCGTAAATTGCTCAAAGGTGCCTATCCGTTCGTCCGCCTGAGCGACGTCCGCAGCCCCACAGACCTGCGTTCGGATGAGGAATTCATCGTGGCCGACCTCGCCGATTACGAGAAGGTGAAGAAGATCACCGAGGGTATCGACGGCATCGTTCACCTCGGCGGCCATTCGGTCGAAGGCTCGTGGGATACGATCCACAAATCCAATATCGTCGGCTGCTACAATTTGTTCGAGGCTGCGTATCGCTCCGGCGTCAAGCGCGTGGTGTTCGCGTCATCCAATCACGCGGTCGGCTTTTATCCGCGCGAGCGGAAAATTGGTGTGGATGTGACCGTGCGTCCAGATAGCCGCTATGGCGTGAGCAAGGCTTTCGGCGAGGCGGTGGGTGCGCTCTATGCCGACAAGCACGGACTCCGTGTGACGTGCATCCGCATCGGCAATGTGAACGATAAACCGATCGACCAGCGGCGGCTCTCGATCTGGATCAAGCCGGAAGATCTGGCCCAGCTTGTGCGCATCGGTCTTGAGCATCCCGATATCCGTTTCGAGATCTTCTACGGGTCGTCCAACAACGAAGCCGGATGGTGGGACAACAGCAATGCCCGGCGCTTCGGTTACCACCCGGAATTCCGCTCGGAAGACTTCCGTGCCGAAGCGATGGCGGCGCAGGCAAAGCTTCCCCCTGACCCGATTGGCGACCGTTTTCAGGGCGGATCATTCTGCTCGGACGAATATGACGCCCGCCGCGAGCGGTGAGGGCGTCCCCGACGACATAAGTCAGCATCGACGACCCTTGGCCGCGTGGGCTTCCTCCCGTATCCTCCGGGCTAACAAAAACGCGCCGATACCGGCCGGCGGATAACCCTCGGGAGAACGTCCATGGCCCTTTCCCTTCGCGCGCTTGCCTGCGCCTTTGCTCTGTCGGCCGCCTTCGGCGGGGCTGCCAGGACCGAAGTCAGCGAGATCACCGTCGCGCAACAATACGGCGTGAGTTTCCTCCCGCTGATGATGATGGAGAAGAACAAACTTATCGAAAAGCACGCGGCGGCCGCCGGTCTTGCCGGGGTCACGGTATCATGGGCCAAGGTCGCCGGTCCCGCGGCGATGAACGACGGGCTGATTTCGGGTGCGCTTCATTTCGCCTCGCAGGGCGCGCCTTCGCTGATCACGCTGTGGGACAAGACCAACGGGCAGATCAAGGGTGTGTCGGCGATGACGACATATCCGCTCTATCTCGTGACGCGCAATCCTGCGGTGAAAAGCATCAAGGATTTCAGCGATCAGGATAAGATCGCGGTACCTTCGGTGAAGATTTCGACGCAGGCGATCATGCTGCAAATGGCGGCGAGCGCAGCGTTCGGCCAGGACAACTACACCAAGCTCGACCCGTTCACGGTTTCACTATCGCATCCCGATGCCACGCTTGCTTTCATCAACAATACCGCAGGCGTGAACGCGCACTTTTCGTCCTCGCCATTTTACGAGCAGGAAAAAAAGGTGCCCGGTGCGCACCTCATCACCACGAGCTATGACATTCTCGGCGGGCCCGCGACGGCGTTGGTGATCACGACCAGCAGCAAATTCCGCGAGGCCAATCCGAAGGCTTACCGTGCCTTCATCGATGCGACGAAAGAAGCGATCGACACGATCAACAAGGACAAGATCGCCGCGTCGAAGCTTTATCTCGAAGCTGCGCATGACACTAAGAATTCCGTCGACGACATCAACGCCATGATCAGCGACAAGGATTACGCGTTCACGCTTGAGCCGCAAAAGGTCTTTGCGACTGCGCAGTTCATGGCCAAGATCGGTTCAATCAAGAAGACGCCGGCTTCGATCAACGATCTGTTCTTCGGTGATATTCCAGGAATGAAGGGCGACTGACCCTTCGCAAGCCGCCCTATGGCCAAAGGAAACGGTACATTCCGGATAGGGACGGGCGCGGGTTTTTCCGCGGATCGCCTCGACCCTGCTGTGGACCTGGCAAAGCGTGGCGACCTCAACGTGATGGTGCTCGAATGCCTGGGCGAACGCACCGTCGCCTTCGCGCATCGCGACCGCATGGCCGACCCGCGCCGCGGCTACAACACTCTTCTTGAACGCCGGATGCGCGCCTTGCTGCCGGCGTGCCGCCAAGCGGGAACGGTGATCGTCACAAATATGGGTGCCGCCAATCCGCGCGCGGCCACCGAGCGCACCCGCGACGTTGCGCGCGCGCTTGGCCTGTCCGGGCTGAAGATCGCTTGCATCGAAGGCGACGACGTCAGCGGACGTCTTGGCGACGATCAGCCATTCATGGACGAACCGGGGACGTTGGCCGACATCGGCCGTCCGGTGGTCGGGATGAATGCCTATCTCGGCGCCGATGCGATCATCCCCGCGCTCGAAGCGGGTGCCGATGTGGTGATCGGCGGGCGGCTGGCTGACCCGTCAATGTTTCTCGCGCCGCTGATGCATCATTACGGCTGGCAGAATTCCGATCTGGCGGCGCTCGGCGCCGGCACCTTGGTCGGACACCTGATGGAATGCGGGATGCAGATCACGGGCGGCTATTACGCCGATCCCGGCGCGAAGGACGTGCCTGATCTCGCGCAGTGCGGGTATCCGATCGCGGAGGTCGCTGCCGACGGAACCGCTGTCATCACCAAATTGCCAGGCACCGGCGGGTGCGTGGACGAGGCCACCGTAAAGGAACAACTTCTCTATGAGGTTCACGATCCGGCGGCCTACTTGACGCCGGATGTTACCGCCGATTTCAGCCGCGTGAAACTCAAGGAACTGGGCCACGATCGCGTTCACATCAGCGATGCCGGCGGCCGAGCGCGGCCGGAAAAACTTAAAGTCACCGTTGGTTTTGATGCGGGCGTTCTTGCCGAAGCGGGCGTGAGTTATGCCGGCCCTGCCGCCGGCGCCCGCGGCCGGCTCGCAGCGGACATTGTCGATGCGCGGCTGAAGGAAAAGCACAAGATCAAATCGCCACTTCGGGTCGATCTGATCGGAGCAGGGTCGCTTTTCGCAACGGCTGGAAAGACGCGAAACGATAGTGAGGATGTCAGGCTGCACGTCGCGCTGCGCACGACAAACCGCGACGAGGCCGAACTCATGCTTTGGGAAGTTGAATCGCTTCTGTGCTGCGGTCCGGCTGGCGGTGGCGGCTATCGTGGTGTCATTACGCCCGCGGTCGAAACAAAATCCATTCTGGTCGACCGCGACCTCGTGAAACCTACATTCGAGATTTTTGTGACGTGAACGTCCGCGGACGCAACGAGCGGCTTATTGTTCGCGACATTGCGCATGCGCGTGCCGGCGACAAAGGCAATACGTCGAATATTAATATCTGGGTCTATGACCCTGAGGATTTCGAGCTGCTCAAGCGTACCGTGACACCGGAACGAGTAAAGGCAGAATTTCCGAAGCTTATACGGGGCAATGTGACGCGCTACGTTATCGAGCATCTGCACGGGCTCAATCTGGTCATGTCCGAGGCGCTTGAAGGCGGCGTGAATGCTTCTCTCAATCTCGACTCGCACGGGAAATCCTGGAGTTATCTTATTCTCGGGCTGGCGCTCGATAGTGGCGACAGCCGCCCGGGACGCTGACGATGGCCCACGGTGAAAATTTACCCGTCGTTGAGGTTAGCAGCGTCACGCTCCAATATAAAACCAGCGACCATCTGGTCACCGCCACTTACCGGGTGGATTTTAACGTGCTCCGATCGGACCGTTTCGTGGTGCTGGGGCCGTCCGGTTGCGGGAAGTCGACGCTGCTGAAAGCTATCGGTGGGTACATGCACCCCACCGAAGGCAGCATCCATGTAAACGGCCGCAACGTCACTAGGCCCGGGCCCGATCGCATGATGGTGTTTCAGGAATTCGATCAGCTGCTGCCGTGGAAAACCGTGTTGCAAAATGTGATGTTTCCGCTCGTCACCAGCGGCAAATATGAGCGGCCCGCCGCCCGCGAAAAAGCCTTCGATCTCATCAAGAAAGTTAATCTCGCCAAATTCGCGGATAGTTACCCGCACACTCTGTCTGGAGGCATGAAGCAGCGCGTCGCTATCGCGCGCGGAATGGCGATGGAGCCAGACGTCCTGCTGATGGACGAACCATTCGCGGCGCTCGACGCGCTGACGCGAGGGCGCATGCAGGATGAGCTGCTGGCGCTATGGGACGAGATCAAATTCACGGTGATCTTCGTGACCCATTCGATCCCCGAGGCGATAAAAATCGGAAATCGCATTTTGTTGCTAACGCCGCATCCCGGCCAGGTCAAAGCCGAGATCAATAGTGTGCCGCGAGGTAACATCGAGACTGCGGCAAGCGTTGAACTCGGCCATAAAATTCACGCTATGTTGTTCGCCGACGAGATCAAGGACGCGCGTCATGACTGATGTCACCTTCCGGCCCGAAATCTATCGCGAGCCGGTGAGTCAGGAAGAATTTGGGGTCGTCGAAAAGCCGCTCACGCCATTCGAGCGGCTTTATAATCAGAACTGGCTGCGCAAGCTTTTTGTACTCATTGTCATCGCCGTGTGCTGGGAGCTTTACGCGCGCTGGCTCGACAACGAATTGCTCGTGCCTACCTTCGGTGCAACGGTTCGGGCCCTCATGCATGGCGTCGCTTCGGGCGTGATTCTGACCCGTGCGGCGCTTTCGATCAAAGTGCTGCTGATGGGGTTTGGCGCGGGCGTTTTGATCGCGGCGATTCTGACTTTTCTTGCCATCAATACAAGACTTGGAAACGACTTCCTCGAGACAATGACTGCGATGTTCAATCCGTTACCGGCCATCGCACTGTTGCCGCTTGCCTTAATCTGGTTCGGGTTGGGTACGGGAAGCTTGGTTTTTGTACTCATTCACTCCGTATTGTGGGCAGTCGCGCTCAACACGCACGCCGGTTTTCGCAGCGTGTCCACCACGCATCGCATGGTCGGACAGAATTACGGATTGCGCGGCATCCGCTTTGTGACGAAGATTCTCATTCCCGCGGCGTTTCCGAGCATCCTCGCCGGTCTCAAGATCGGCTGGGCCTTTGCTTGGCGCACGTTGATCGCGGCGGAACTGGTCTTCGGCACGACGTCAGGGCAGGGCGGACTGGGGTGGTACATATTTGAAGCGAAAAATCAGCTTGACATCCCCGAGGTCTTTGCCGGGTTGCTCTCGATTATCCTCATCGGTCTTTTTATCGAAAATGTCGTCTTCCGGTTGATCGAAGCCAGGACTATCGGCCGCTGGGGGATGCAGAACTAACCCCTGTATCCGCCGCAATTTCGCTTCCACGGAGACTGGGCTAAGCTTGCCGGCAAGGACCAACTGATCGGAACCGCCGATGGCGGCAACCGCAAGGGGGAACGACTATGGCTCGGCGAAACAGCGTCATCGTGAGCGCTTTTGTGGCGTTCATAATTATCGTCATCATGAGTGGCAGTCCCGCCGGGACGCTCCGCGCACAGGATTGTCCGCGCGGCGATCTCGACAAGGCCTATTGCGACCGCGACGGCGACCTGGTGGCCGATACGCCCGCGCAGACTATCAATCCCTCGACGCTGATCTTCGCCTATACGCCGGTCGAAGACCCGGCGGTCTACACCAAGGTGTGGGACGGCTTCATCAAGCACATGGAAAAGGTCACCGGCAAAAAGGTCGTGTTTTTCCCCGTGCAGTCGAACGCGGCCGAGATCGAGGCGATGCGCTCCGGCCGTCTGCATATCGCGGGTTTTAATACCGGATCCAATCCGATCGCCGTAAATTGCGCGGGTTTCGTGCCCTTCGCCATCATGGCGGGCAAGGACGGCACTTTCGGCTACGAAATGGAAATCATCGTGCCCGCCGACAGCACGATCAAGACGCCCGCCGATATCAAAGGCAAGAAGCTCGCCTTCACTTCGCCAACCTCGAATTCCGGATTCAAGGCGCCCTCGGCGCTGCTCGAATCAGAATTCAATCTGATTGCAAAGCGCGACTACGAGCCGGTGTTCTCCGGCAAGCACGACAACTCGATCCTCGGCGTCGCCAACAAGGACTACGACGCGGCCGCGATCGCCAATGAAGTGATGTTCCGCATGTTCGAGCGCAATGTCGTGGACAAAGCCAAGATTCGGACGATTTACAAATCCGAAACCTTCCCGACCACCGGCTATGGCCTGGCCCACAATCTCGATCCGGCGCTCCAGGCAAAGATCAAAGAGGCCTTCTTCACGTTTCCGTGGGAAGGCTCCGCGCTCCAGGCCGAGTTCAAGGGTCAGGACAAGTTCGTTCCCATCACCTACAAAAAGGACTGGAGCGTCATCCGCAAGATCGACGCAGCGAGCGGCGTGAAATATTCCTGCAAGTAGCGGTGCGCGGCCGTGAGGGAGCTTGAATGCTGCGCATCAAAGGCCTGACCAAGCGCTATCGTACGGGCGATCTCGCGCTTAAGGGCATTGATATCGATGTGCCCGACGGGCAGGTCATGGCGCTGATCGGTCCTTCGGGCGCCGGCAAATCCACGGTCATCCGTTGCATCAATCGGCTGGTCGAACCGACCGCGGGTTCGATCACACTCAACGATGTCGACATTGCCAGGCTTGGCAGCACCGAACTGCGTCGCATGCGCCGGCGCATGGGCATGATCTTCCAGGAATACGCGCTGGTCGAACGGCTCTCGGTGATGGAGAACGTGCTCACCGGCCGGCTCGGCTATGTCGGCTTTTGGCAAAGCTGGTTCCGGCGTTTTCCGCAATCCGATATTGATGAGGCTTTCCGTCTGCTCGCGCGTGTCGGCCTCGATCATATGGCAGACAAACGCGCCGACGAACTTTCCGGCGGGCAGCGCCAGCGTGTCGGTATCTGCCGCGCGTTGATCCAAAATCCCGAACTGCTGCTGGTCGATGAGCCGACCGCCTCGCTTGACCCGAAAACGTCGCGGCAGATCATGCGGCTGATCAAGGAGCTTTGCAGCGAACGCAAGCTGTCGGCGATCATCAACATTCACGACGTGATGTTGGCGCAGATGTTCGCCGAGCGCATTGTGGGCCTGCGTCTCGGCGAGATCGTCTATGACGGCCCGCCCGACAAGTTGACGCCTGCGGTGCTCACCTCGATCTACGGCGAGGAGGACTGGTCAGCCACGATTCGCAAGGTCGACGAAGAAGCGCCGGACGACGAAACGGGAAATGTCGTGCCGCTTGTTCCACGCCCTGATCGCGACCGTCTGGCGGGGCTGAACTGATGTCACTTGCCGTGGCCGCGCCGCGTCGCTGGAAAAAGCCGCCGCTGATCAAATCGGCCTGGCTGCGTTGGACGCTCGCCATCGGCGCTGCGGTCTATCTGGCGCTGGTATTTCAGACGACACCGGTGAACTGGACGCGCGTATGGGAAGGGTTGCCGCGCGGGGCCGCGTTTCTGTCGGCGTTTTTCCCACCGGATTTCGTCACGCGCTGGGATGAAATTGCCGAAGGCATCGCGGAAAGTATGTGGATGACGGTCGTATCGACCGTGGTCGGTATCGCTTTGTCAGTCCCGGTCGGCATAGGTGCGGCGAAAAACATAGCACCGGCGCCGGTCTATTATTTTTGCCGGGCCGTGCTCGCGGTGTCGCGCAGCTTCCAGGAAATCATTCTGGCGATCTTTTTCGTCAAGCTGTTCGGTTTCGGCCCCTTTGCCGGCTTTGTGACGCTCTCCTTCGCCACGATCGGTTTCTACGGCAAGCTGCTCGCCGAGGACATCGAGGACATGGACGCGGGGCAGGCGGAAGCGGTGCGGGCATCCGGCGCGAGCTGGCTGCAATGGATCAACTACGGCGTACAGCCTCAGGTGATGCCGCGCATGATCGGGCTCGGCCTCTACCGTTTCGACATCAATTTCCGTGAATCCGCAGTGATCGGAATTGTCGGCGGTGGCGGCATCGGCGCAACGCTCAACACGGCATTTGATCGATACGAATTCGATTCCGCCGCCGCCATCATCATCGTGATCATCGCCATCGTCATGCTGTGCGAGTACGCGTCCGGTTACTTGCGGCGGTGGGTGCAATGATGACAACGATCCCGGCACGCGGACGGACCTGGCGCCGCCGCGACCGACGCACGGAATTGCTGATCTGGCTCGCGTGGCTGCTCGCCATTGCCCTGTTCGTGGGCTGTTTCCAGCTCATTTCCGACAAGACCATCTGGGCCTTCGTATGGGACGCACCAACCCAGGCCGGCGATCTGGCCGTGCGCATGGTGCCGCCGGATTGGCTCTATATCCGTACGCTCGGCCGGCCGATCTGGGACACCATCAACATCGCCACCATAGGCACACTGATCGCCATCCTGTTCTCGATCCCGGTCGCTTATTGCGCTGCACGCAACACCACGCCAAGCGTGAGCATTGTGCGGCCCGTTGCACTGTTCATCATCGTATCGTCGCGCTCGATCAATGCGCTGATCTGGGCGCTGATGCTGGTCACCATCATCGGACCCGGCGTGTTCTCCGGGATCATTGCGATAGCGCTACGCTCGATCGGCTTCTGCGCCAAGCTGCTCTATGAGGCGATCGAGGAGATCGACGAAGGGCAGGTCGAGGCCGTACGCTCAACAGGCGCCTCCGGTGCGCAGGTGACGACCTACGGCATCGTGCCGCAGGTGCTGCCCGCGTTCGCCGGCATCTCGGTTTTCCGTTGGGACATCAATATCCGCGAGTCGACCGTGCTCGGACTTGTGGGCGCCGGCGGTATCGGGCTCGAGCTCAATGCCGCGATCACGCAGCTTTACTGGACACAGGTGTCGTTGATCCTGCTCGTCATCATCGGCACCGTGATCGTCAGCGAATGGGTCTCGGCGAAGATCCGGCACGCGATCATTTGAAATCTAGGCACTCTTCGGCAAGGCGAGGTCGGCGGAATGAAGTGCTTTGCTGGAGCCGATGCCCATGCGCTTTATGATCGACATTGCCTCGACCATCGTGATCGCTAATGGCCGCACGCGTTCGGTCGGAAGGTACATCACGTTGCCCGACATCGGCGTCGGCGCTTGTGGCAGAAACACAGCGACCCAGCCGTCGTGAAGCTGTTCAAGCAAATAGCCGATCTGCCATCCCTCCTCGATGCTGACGAGAACCGGCTTGAGGTCTTCGGACTTCTCGACCTGGGCAAGGCCTTCGGCCATGGTTTTGACAAGTCGGTATTGGGGAAGACCACCAAAAAAAGAATTCTCCGACCAGCGCATGATGCTTTTGCCAGTCATGGTGCGGGCGATAAGACCGGCTGCAATCGAAATAACGATGAGTATCGTCGCGGCAAGTAGTTCTTCTGCCGCGGGGCCGAGCACGGCGTCGAGTGTCAGGGCCTTCGCAATCGGGTGTGCGACCTTTGCGGCGATGCGCATGGCATGCGTGAGAAGAAGGATGACCAGGATCAGCGGCAAGAGAAACAACAATCCTCCCGCGATCGTCGCTTTCAGAAATTCGGGAAGGGATGCATGCGTCTGCTGTTCTGCAATAGCCATTTCACGCCTCCCTGTCGGGGCAATCGTTACGGCAATCTTCAGTTCGATTGATGAAGTATAGCGACAGGTTGCGCTGAGCGTCTAACCGCCGTAGCTCTGGATCAGCGAGCCCGCGACGAGGCTCCAGCCGTCCACCAGCACGAAGAAAATCAGTTTGAATGGCAGCGACACCACGACCGGCGGCAGCATCATCATGCCCATCGACATCAGGACCGAGGCCACGACGAGATCGATGATGAGGAAAGGCAAAAACAGCAGGAAGCCGATTTCGAACGCGCGCTTGAGTTCGGAAATCATGAAAGCCGGCACCAATACGCGCAGTGACAGATCCTCAGGCTTGGCCGGCTCGGCGTCCTTGGCCATATCCGAGAACAGCTTGAGGTCCTTTTCGCGCACATTCTTCTGCATGAAGGCGCGCAACGGCTGCGAGCCGCGCTCGAAGGCCTGCTCGGCGGTGATTTCATTGGCGACGAGCGGTTTGATGCCGGTGTCGTAGGCGCGTTGCAGCGCAGGACCCATGACAAATGCGGTCAGGAACAGAGCCAGCGAGACGATAACGGTATTGGGCGGAGCTGTTGCGGTGCCAAGCGCGGTGCGCAGCAGCGAGAGCACCACCACGATGCGTGTGAACGACGTCATCATGACAAGGATCGACGGCGCCAGCGACAGTACCGTGAGCAGCGCGATCATCTGGATCACGCGCTCGGTCAGCCCGTTACCCTGTCCGAAGTTGACGCTGATATCCTGAGCGGCAGCTGGTGCCGTTGCGAGGAGGATCCCTGCTACCCCGACCACCACCGTCACAAGACGGACACGGCGGTCGGAAGCGGCTATCAGGATTTTGATGCCGGACGGCCTAACAAGCTGGCCATCTCCTCTTCAAGATTTTCATAGAGCTGCTTGCCGGGTGTCGCCGCCGGTTCGCGCGGTTCGGCCTTCATGTCGAATTTTGGCTCAGCCTTGGGCTCGAACTTCGACTCCGGTCGCGTTTCGAACTTCGGTTCGACACGCGCCTTGAATTCGCGCACTTGTGCACGTGCCGTCGCATTGACCGTTGGTCCGTTGATGTGTCCTGCCAGCGGTTCGACAACCGGCGGCCGGACTTCGGGAGCCGGCGCGGGCGCCGGTGCCCGGCGCAACGCGGCTTCGAGCTGTTGCGCCATCTCGGCAAGATTATGATCGGCCTGCGTTGGCGAAGGCGGCTCCACCGGTGTGGGAATGCGCGCGGCCGGTTCGCTTCGGGGGATCGGCGGTGGAGCATGATCGGCAGTACCCAGGCGCGACGACAGCTCGGCGGCAAGACCGGTGAAGTTGTCCGTTGGGCGTGGGCGCGCGCCCGGTTCTGGCGGAAGCCAAGGCTCTTCTGTTGCGGTAGATCGGTAGGGGCGGGGTGCCGGCGCGGAAGCCTGCTCGGTCGCGGGCTGCAACGGCCAACCATTGTCCATAGTCGCGGATGGGCGTGCGGCGACAGCCGGTTCGGCCGGCGTCGCACGCGCGGGTTCGCGCGCGACTTCACGCGCGGCCACCGCGCGCACGATGTTGGGTTCCACCACAAGATCGGTGGGTCCGCCGATCATCAAGAGGTGCTCGATGTTGTCGCGGCGGATTAACACCAGGCGGCGGCGTCCATCGACGGTCGCCGCATCGATGACGGCCAGTCGCGGCTGACGTCCGCGCGCGGCAGTTCCAAGTCGGTTTGCACCAAAGCGCCGCACCAGCCACGCGGTCAATCCGATCAGCGCGAGCACGATCAAGAACGCGATAAAGAACCGGGCAGCCAGCGGCATCTCCGAGCCGAATAGGGTCTCGAACATCAATGGGCTCCGTTCTTCATGCTGTTACTCACCGGATTGAGAATCGCCCGAATGGTTAATTCGGGTAGGTACAATTTGCCGCCCTGAATACTAACAGAGCATTAATAAATAAAGTGGCATTTTGCAGTCGGGCCCGATTTTCACGCCATTTACGCCAGTAATGTCGGCCGGGCAACGCGTTCCCTGCTTGTTTTTTACCGGCCATTAACCATACGCCCGGCAAAGTCTGCCTACCGGGCGGGGCGCATTGGGGGAGCTGGCCATGGCCATTGGCGACATTCCGATCCTGTCGATGCTCCGAACGCGCCTCGATTGGGCGCAGGCACGGCAGCGGGTTCTGGCAGAAAACGTAGCGAATTCCGACACCCCCAAGTTTCGAGCGCACGATCTCGCGCCGCTGAAGCTGGATGACGCGCCGCTTGCTGCGCCGGGCGGTATCACCACCGTTTCGCTGACGCGAACGGCGGAAGGCCATATCGAGGGCGTCGGCTTAAGCCAATCGCCTTACCGAAACAGCAACTCGCCCACCTTCGAGGTGCGCCCGACCGGCAACGCGGTGAACCTCGAGGAAGAAATGATGAAGGTTGCTGCCAACCAGATGGATTTTCAAACCGCGACGGCGCTGTACACGCGCAGTGTCAATCTCATCAAGACCGCGCTCGGCAAGCGCTGAGCGGCCAGGAGATTAATTAAGGCGATCGCGAGGAGGGCAACGGTGGATTTCATCAAAACGCTGACGATCGCAGCCTCCGGCTTGCGCGCACAGGCCGGCCGCATGCGCATCATTTCGGAAAATATCGCCAATGCCGATTCAACCCCGCAAAGTCCCGGCGCCGACCCTTACCGGCGCAAGATCCCGACTTTTCGCAGCGAACTTGATCGTACGATCGACACTCAATTGGTCGGACTCGGCAAGGTGCAGACCGACAGTTCCGCCTTTCGCCTGAAATATGAACCTGGTCACCCCGCGGCGGACGCCAGCGGCAACGTCAAATACCCCAACGTCAATCCGTTGATCGAAATGACCGACATGCGCGACGCGCAAAGATCTTACGAAGCCAACATCAACGTGATCAGCGCCACGCGGCGCATGATCCAGCGCACCATCGACATCCTCAAAGCCTGAAAGGTGTAAATTCTCATGGCCACACCGCTCGCCGCCGCCAGTGCCTATGCCAATGTCGCGCGCATTGCATCCGATGTCAGTTCGCTCGCGCTTGGCCGCCAGCCGGCCGGCGAGGCCACTGGCGACACAAGTTTTGCCTCCGTGCTCAAGGAGGCGATCGGCTCAGTCGCCGAAATGGGCCGCAAATCCGACGCGCAAACGCGTGCGGCGGCTAACGGAAAAGGCAATATCGTCGACGTTGTTACCGCGGTCTCTGAAACCGAGGTGGCCATCGATGCCGTCGTTGCCGTGCGCGACCGTGTCATCGCCGCCTACGAAGACATCATGAAGATGCCGATCTAGCTCCGTTGCCAGCAGAAAGTTGAAGCTATGACCGGCCCTGAGGTTCTCGATGTTTCCCGCGACGCGATCTTCACACTGATCGTTGTCTCCAGCCCGGTGATGCTGGTTGGACTTGCTGTCGGCGTCGCGATCTCGCTTCTTCAGGCTCTGACGCAAATCCAGGAAATGACCATCGCTTTCGTGCCGAAGATCTTGGCGATCTTCATTTCATTGCTGATTGCGCTGCCATTCATGGCCGAGAGAATGCACGCCGAAATGTTGCGGATCGTGGCACGCATCATTAGCGGCTAGGCGCGCGACGATGCGGGTCGACATCTCATTTCTGCCGGCGCTGGCGACGGCATTTCTGCTCACTTTTGCGCGCGTGGGCACCATGGTCATGCTGCTGCCGGGGGTGGGCGAACTGAGCGTGCCGACACGCGTGCGCCTGACCATCGCGCTGGTGCTGACGGCAATCCTCCTGCCTGCGCACCAGAAGGCCTATGTCGTCGATCTCAAGACGTTCGGACCGGTACTGGTACTGCTATTCCAGGAGCTGATTGTCGGTGCTGTGCTGGGCCTGACCGCGCGATTGGCAATTTCCGCGCTCCAGGTCACCGGATCCGTCGTCGCTCAGCAGCTCGGCCTTGGGTTTGTCACCGCTGTTGATCCGACCCAGAACCAGCAAGGCCTTCTAGTCGGGAATTTCCTGACAGTGCTTGGCGTCGCGCTGGTGTTTGCCACTGACCTGCATCATCTGGTGATCGTGGCACTGAACGACAGCTACATGATCTTCCAACCGGGCGAGCTGCCTTTGCTGGGAGATGCCGCGCAACACGTCACGCGCATCATCGCCACCGCGTTCCGCATCGGCATCCAGCTTTCCGCACCGTTCCTCGTGTTCGGATTGCTTTTCAATCTCGGGCTCGGCGTTTTGTCTCGGCTGATGCCGCAAATGCAGGTCTTCTTCATTGGTCTGCCGCTGTCGATCCTGCTCGGGTTGCTCCTTTTGCTGCTAGTGATCGGCGCGATGATGGGCACTTTTGTTGATTATCTCCAAGGCGTTCTCGCCGATCTTGCACACAGTGCTTGAACCGGGGCGGATATGGCCGACGATTTCAACGGTGCTGATAAAACAGAAGAACCGACGCAAAAGCGTCTTGAAGAGGCCCTCAAACGCGGCGACGTGGTCAAAAGTCAGGAGGTCAACACCTGGTTCGTCATTGCGGGCGCAGCGCTTGTGTTGATGGCCTTCTCGGGCGCGATGAGCAGGGACCTGACGACGACCATGCGCGGGCTCATCGCCAACTCATATGACATCAGCGTTGACGGTCCGGCGCTGCCGCGTCTGTTTCAGAAGATCGGCGGCGAGATGATCGCGGCCATGGCCCTTCCTTCTGTCGTGCTGATAATCGCCGCGCTTGGCGGCAATATCATCCAGCACCGCTTAGTGTGGTCGTACGAAGTGCTGATGCCGAAGCTGTCGCGGATTTCGCCGGCGGCGGGTCTCAAGCGGATATTCTCCAAACAGGCGCTCGCCAATTTGGCCAAGGGGCTGGTCAAGCTGGTGCTGATCGGCAGCGTGCTCACCGCACTGATGTGGCCGGAACGCGGCCGGCTCGAGGCACTGACGCATAGCGATGCGTCACTGATCGTCCCGCTATCGCAGACGCTGGCGCTCAAGCTGATGGGAGCGGTGGTCGCGATCCTCGCAGTGATGGCCGCAGCCGATTACCTCTTCCAGTACAGGCAGTGGTACGACCGGCAGAAAATGTCGCTGCGCGAAATGAAAGAAGAATTCAGACAGACCGAAGGCGACCCGGCGATCAAAGGCAGGATGAAACAGGTGCGGCAGTTCCGCATGCGCCGCCGAATGATTGCCGCGGTCCCGAAGGCCGCCGTGGTCATCACCAACCCGACGCATTACGCGATCGCCCTGGAGTACGAGCGAGGGATGGATGCGCCGGTCTGCGTTGCCAAAGGTGTCGATGCCCTTGCGCTGAAAATCAGGGAGGTCGCGGGCGAACACTCCGTTCCGATCGTGGAAAATCCGCCACTCGCGCGGGCCCTGCATGCTACCGTCGAGATCGACCAGCAGATTCCGCCCGAGCACTACAAGGCGGTCGCCGAGGTGATCGGCTATGTCATGCGGCTGCGCCGGATGGCGTCGGCCAGGCGCTGACAGGGCAATTATCCAGAGGCCGGGATTCCGCCAAGGCTGGCACTTGCGCCAATAGGGCGCCTTAAGGCACTCAAGGGCTATGGCAAGTCAGGATCCGGCAGCGCTGACCCGGGTGCGGTACGAGCGCAAGGCTTTCGACAAGAGCCAAAACGCGCCCCGCGGCGGCTCGATCACTCTCGTACTGGTGGTTGCGGCTGTCCTGATCGCAGCCGCCGGCGGCCTGGTCTATATCGGCCATGAGTACGTGGAAGCTTATGTCCTGACCTTGCTGGCGGTGCTTGGAACCGTCGGCGTATTCGCGCTGTTCGCGGCAGCTTCCGGCATCATGAGATTTGCCGGCAAGGACCAAGGCAATCCGCTACTCAAGGCAGTCGTCGACGGTGCCTTCGACGGTATCGTGGTGACCGACCACGCGGGCCGCGTGTTTTATGCCAACGCCGCCTATCTCGACCTGATCGGCGCAACCGGCACCAACGATGTCAGGCCGATAGAGCGCGTATTTATCGGTGACCCCGATGTGTCGGAGTCCATTTACCGTCTGCTCAAGGCCGCGCGGGAAGGCCGCCGGCTACAGGAAGAGGTTCGGGTCACGGGCGCGGCCGGCGAGGGCGCTCGCTGGCTGCGGCTGCGCGTGCGTGCCCTCGGCGAGAGTAGGCGCGACGCGCGCATGACGGTGTGGTCGATCGCCGATGTCACACGCGATCGCGAGCGTCAGGAGAATGTGTTTCAGGAATTGCAATACGCCATCGATTATCTGGACCATGCACCAGCCGGCTTCTTTTCCGTCGATGCTGGCGGGGACATTATCTACCTGAACGCAACGCTCGCGGCGTGGCTCGATCACGATCTCGCTCAAGTTGGTGCAGGTTCGCTGAAGCTCGGCGACATCATCGCTGGCGAAGGGGCGGCGTTGCTCACGACCCTGAATGCCGCGGCCGGCGAGGTGAAGACCGAAGTCTTCGACCTCGATCTCAAGAACCGCGGCGGCAAGCCCGTGCCGGTGCGTCTGTTCCACAAAATTGCATTCGGCGCCGACGGAACGCCGGGCGCTTCGCGGACCCTCGTGCTCAACCGCGCAAAAGGTGAGGGCAGTGATCCGCAGCGCGCTGCTGAAGTACGCTTCATGCGGTTTTTCCAGAACACCCCGATGGCAATCGCCACTGTGGACAGAACGGGTGGGATCGCCCGGAGCAATGCGCGGTTTGCCGCGATGTTCGAGGGGCTGCTCAAAAACGAAGACCGCTCGATTCTGTCGGTGGTGATGGACCGCGACAAGCCGGTGCTTGAAGCCGCGATCCGCAAAGCGGCGGAAGGGCAAAGCGATATCGCGCCGGTTGAAGCTGCGTTGACCGGAAACGCGGAGCGTTGGGCCAATTTTTTCGTACTGGCGGTCGAAGAGGAAGATCGCGACGGCGAAGCCGCAATCGTCTATGCGCTTGAAACCACAGCGCAGCGCACGCTCGAAAATCGCGTTCAACAACAGCAGAAAATGGAATCGGTCGGCCAGCTCGCCGGCGGCATTGCACACGATTTCAACAACGTGCTCTCCGCCATCATGATGGCAACCGACTTCCTGCTCAACGCGCACAAGCCGACCGACCCGTCCTTCCGTGACATCATGCAGATCAAGCAGAACGCCAACCGCGCGGCAGCGCTGGTGCGGCAACTGCTGGCATTTTCGCGCAAACAGACGCTGCGGCCGCAGGTTCTCGATCTCGGCGAAACGCTGAGCGATCTTGGAATGCTGCTCAAACGGCTCATCGGCGAAAACGTGACGCTTGAAACCGTTCACGGGCGCGACTTGTGGCCGGTGAAAGTCGACATTTCGCAATTCGAGCAGGTGATCGTGAATCTGGCAGTCAACGCCCGCGATGCGATGCCGGAAGGCGGCAAGTTAACTTTGCGCACGGCCAATGTTTCGGCCGAGGAGTGCGCGAAATTTGCATACAAAGGCATGCCCAATGCCGACTACGTACTGGTTGAGGTCGGCGACACAGGGAGCGGTATCCCGCCGGAGATTATCGAGAAGATCTTCGAGCCGTTTTTCACCACAAAGGAAGTCGGCAAGGGCACGGGTCTTGGCCTTTCGACGGTTTACGGAATTGTGAAGCAGACCGGCGGGTTCGTTTACGCCGACTCCGAGCCGGGCCGGACGTCGTTCCGAATCTTCCTTCCACGTCACATTCCGGGGGCTGATGAAGTCCTTGCGAATATTCCGGCAGCGGAAGCGCCGGCGATCGCGAGCGCGCTCGCAGCCGCGGACACAATGGCGCGTGCCGCCACTGCCGATCTGACCGGGCAGGGCACGATTCTGCTCGTTGAAGATGAGGAAGGCTTGCGCGCGCTCAATGCACGCGGGCTGACTTCACGCGGCTACACCGTGCTGGAAGCGGGCAACGGTGTTGAAGCGATCGAGGCCTTCGACAAGCACGGCCATGTCGACCTCGTCGTATCGGATGTGGTGATGCCGGAAATGGACGGACCGACGTTGCTCAAGGAGTTGCGACACCGCGACCCGGGTGTGAAAATTATTTTCGTGTCCGGCTATGCCGAGGAAGCCTTCAGCAAGAACTTGCCCAGCCAGGAACAATACGCGTTCCTGGCCAAGCCGTTTACGCTTAAGCAACTGGTTGCCGAAGTGAAGAAAACTCTGGTGCAATAGTCGCGTCTAGACGCGACCGGTTAGCGCCAGGATCAACACGACGATCAACACCACACCGAGGATGCCGGACGGGCCGTAACCCCAGCCGGAGCTGTAGCCCCAGCGCGGGAACGCACCGACTAGGGCCAGGATCAGCAGAATGATGAGTATGGTACCGAGCATTGTTGCGCCCCATTAGTCGCTGCTGCGGCGGGATGCCGCCATTTGCAGAGTTCCCCGAAACAACGATTTTATCGTTGCTTGGTTCCACGCGCTCAGTTGCACGACTGGGCAAGGCGCGTCTTGTCGAACACGCTCAGTTGCAATCGGCAGGAAACATTGCCGGTATTAAACTGTGGTCGAGGCGCTTGAAAAAAATCCCGCTCGCGCGCCACAGAGGCGCTGATTTCGATATCGGCGTCATTGCTCGCGAGGGCCGCCGCTTGATCGGCCGATCGATCAAGATCGTCAACCGGGGCGAACTTTGCGGTCGCCGCTACTGTCAGGGTCAGAAATATCGCAACAGCCAAAATGCTCTTCATCGGCCAGCCTCCATACGGAGGAGGAAATTACCGGCGAAGCGGCCTGTTCCATGTGACTTATGATATTTCCGTGATGTTTGGGCTTGCTTCACCGCGACCTTGTGGCGCTGGCTCGACCCCTTACAAATCGTTCGTCGCGTACATACTCTCCCTGCGCCGATTAGCCGGGGGAACGTCATGAAACGCCAACGCTTTTTGCTAGCCATTGCTGCGATTGCGGCAGCGCTTGTGCTTGTGACCGCCGACGCGCACGCCCGCGCCGGTGGCGGTTTCTCCGGTGGCAGCCGAGGAATGCGCACGTTCTCGGCGCCGCCGGCCACGCAAACCGCGCCGAATGCCGCCGCACCGATGCAGCGTACGCTGACGCAACCCGGAGCTGCCGGCACCGTCGGACAAGCCGCGCCGCGTCCCGGTCTGTTTGGCGGTGGCCTGCTTGGCGGTCTTGCCGGCGGGTTCCTTGGCGCCGGTTTATTTGGCCTGCTGTTCGGACATGGGTTCTTCGGCGGCATGGGTGGCTTCGCCTCGATGCTCGGCCTGATCCTGCAAATCGCACTAATCGTGATTGTGGGGCGGATGCTATTCGCCTGGTGGCAACGCCGACACGAGCCCGCCTATGCGACAGCGCATCCGGCGACCGGTCATTCCTTCAGCGGCCTTGGTGGAATGTTTGCCGCGAATGCGCCCACCGGCGAACCCCTCACCATTGGCAAGTCTGATTATGATGCGTTCGAGCACATGCTCGATGAAATCCAGACAGCCTATTCGGCTGAGGATCTCAATGCGCTGCGCGCGAAAGTGACACCGGAGATGTTGTCCTATTTCTCAGAACAACTCGCCGAGAACGCAAGCCGTGGTCTGGTGAACAAGGTCACCAACGTGAGACTCGAGCAGGGTGACCTGGCTGAAGCTTGGCGCGAAGGCGGAGTTGACTATGCGACCGTCGCTATGCGCTTTGCGCTCACCGACAGCATGATCGAGCGCGCAAGCGGTCGCACCGTTGAAGGCGGCGAGCCAAGCGAGGTCGTCGAATTGTGGACCTTCATGCGCGCGAGTGGCGGCAACTGGATACTTTCTGCGATCCAGCAAACGTAGGCCGCGATCAGGCGCTGCTTTCGGCGGGCTCGACTTCTTTCGCTGCAACATCGGCGCCGGATTTCGATGCCTTTGTTGCTTTGATTCGATCGTCGAGCCAGGTCTCGAATTTCACGCCGAGCTCACGTGGTTTACGCCATATGACCCGGCAACGGCGCCGCGCCGAGCCGTTTTCCGCAAAGAATAAGACAAAGTTGTCGGGAATTGCTTCGGAATCCGGAATGTTGATGCGCGCGCCGATATGCGAAATATCGAACACGGCGCAGTCGCAACGCTCGCCACCCTCGAGCGACAGCCATGCTTCGAATCGCATGCGGTGGCGCCTGGCTTTTCGCTTATCTCCGCGCATATCGCCCCATCACGGCCACATTTGGTTGGCGCGGCCTCGTTTTCACGATCCGTTAAGACTGGATATCCGTACGATGTTAGCGAGTTGCGATTACGAATTCATAAAACGTTATCTGAGAGCGGCGATCGGCGGCTGACCCGTTGACGTTTCAGCGAAATTTGTCTATGTCGCCGCCCGCAACCTGGTTTTCGGCCTAACTTGCTGCCACGCTCCCGGTTTTGGGCTACGCCTCAAGTGAACTCCCAAAAACTTGGCTTGTGACCGCCAACGCGATGGCCGCGCGGGCGTTCAACAGGAAGCGTGAAAGGAAACACTTGATGCCTGTCGGAACTGTGAAATTTTTCAATACGCAAAAGGGCTTCGGCTTCATTCAGCCGGACGATGGTTCGAAGGATGTGTTCGTGCACATCACCGCGGTAGAGCGTGCCGGTATGCGCTCTCTGATGGAGGGCCAAAAGGTCAGCTTCGAAATCGTAACTGAGCGGGGCAAGCAGGCCGCCGGCAATTTGCAGCCGGCCTGATATTCCTCAATCATATGCCTTGAGTTGAAGCCCGGCGGTAACGCCGGGCTTTTTTGCATGCATTACTTTTAAAGTACTGCTTTTAAAGTATTGCATTCGATACGGCGCTCGCAGGACACTGCCGCGACAGGGGAGAAAAACGATATGGATATTATTGCTTGCGGATCGCGGCCCTCGCGCCGCATGGGCGCACCGAGCTTCACCGGAACGGTATGGCAGGATCCGGTTATTCAGGCGCCGGATCCGGCCCGCATTCGATCGGCTTGGGTGCGGTTCGAGCCAGGTGCGCGGACCGCTTGGCATACGCATCCCCTCGGTCAGACGCTTTTTATCACCTCAGGTATCGGCCGGGTGCAAACCTGGGGCGGGCCGGTGCGCGACGTTCGCGCCGGCGACACCGTCTGGATTCCTCCGGACGAAAAACACTGGCATGGCGCGACCGCTGAACACGGTATGGAACATATCGCCATGCAGGAAGCTCAGGGCGGCGAACACGTGACCTGGCTCGAACCGGTGACCGACGCACAATATTCCGCCAAATCGGGCTGAGCCGGCCCGAGACATCAACGAAGCGTGAGCGCCGGAATAGCGCCCCATATTTGGTGTTCTGCTTTCCCGATGGCGGGCAACAGCCCTTGCCAATGTCGGGAGGTAATAAAATGACGGTCGTTCGGATTGGCGCGCCGCTCGCGGCATGCCTTGCATTTTTGTGTGCGGTTCCTGCGCATGCGCAACAAGCCAATATGAGTTTCTTCGTCACAAGCGTTGGCCCCGGCAAGGGTGCAGATCTCGGCGGGATCGCCGGTGCTGACGCCCATTGCCAGCGGCTCGCGTCGTCGGCGGGCGCGGGCGCAAAAACCTGGCACGCCTATCTGTCCAGCCAAGGCGCGGGCGCCGTGAATGCCCGCGACCGCATCGGCAAAGGTCCCTGGAGCAACGCCAAAGGTCTTGTCGTCGCGACCAGCGTCGATGATTTGCACAGCGCCAATAACAAGCTCAACAAACAGAACAATCTTTCTGAAAAGGGCGACGTGATCAACGGGCGCGGCGACACGCCAAACCGGCACGACATTCTGACCGGCTCGACTGTGGACGGCAAAGCCTTTCCGGATGACAAGGACATGACTTGCAAGAACTACACGAGCAGCACACAGGGTTCGGTGATGCTCGGCCACAACGACCGCCAGGGTCTGCGTGACGATGACGCATCACGATCGTGGAACTCCTCACACCCGTCGCGCGGGTCTGATGGCGGCTGCTCGCAGGCCGATCTGCGTTCAACCGGCGGGGATGGGCTGCTGTACTGCTTTGCAGTGAACTAGCCGGCCATAAGGACCCCCTTGAAGTCGCTCCTGGGCGCGAGCCAAGCTCGCGCCCTTTGCATTTTGTTCTCTCAGTTGAGGTGACCCCATGCGGTATGAATTGTTCTACTGGCCGGAAATTCAGGGGCGCGGCGAATTTGTGCGGCTCGCGCTTGAAGATGCCGGCGCCGCTTACGACGATGTGGCGCGGAAGTCCGGGGGGATGGACCGCATGATATCCATGATGAACGGCGTGCGCGACAAACATCCGCCATTCGCGCCGCCGTTCCTGAGGGCGGGCAAACTGGTGATCGCGCAGGTCGCCAATATTTTATTCTACCTGGGTCCGCGGCTAAAACTTGGCCCGCGGGAGGAGGCAGGCCGCCTCTGGTTGCACCAGCTCCAGCTTACGGTCACCGACTTCGTCAAGGAGATCCACGACACGCACCATCCGGTGGGCTCGGGCCTTTACTATGAGGACCAGAAGCCGGAGGCGAAACGCTACTCCGATAATTTTATCGACGAGCGCGCGCCCCAATATCTGGATTACTTCGAAACGGTATTGAAGAAGAGCGGTGGCCCATATTTGGCCGGCCGCAAGGCAACTTATGTCGATCTTTCGATGTTCCAGTTGATCGAAGGCCTTCGGTACGCTTTTCCTCGGGCGATGAAAGACATTGAGCGGAAAGTGCCGGGCCTTGTCGCCGTGCGTGACAAGGTTGCGGCGCGGCGGGGCATCAAGGGCTATCTCGTATCGCCGCGGCGGATTGCGTTCAACGAAATGGGAATTTTCCGCCACTATCCTGAACTGGATCGATAAGCGTTGGGCATACGGGGGCGGCACAATGGAAATGGCAGAAGCGGGATATCTCTACACGATAGCCATACTCGGCATGACCTTCATCGGATTTTCCGCCATCGTGATGCTGCTGCGCCAGGCGATCGGCCTAAAATTGCGACCGTTCGACGCATTGTTTGCGCATGTCTACATGGAGTTTGGCTTGATCATCAGCGTGGGCGCGATGTTGCCGCCTCTCGTCAGATTTTGGGACGCTGGTCCGAGCATGGTCTGGCAGATTTCGAGCGCTTTGGTGGGTGTCCCGCTTCTGTTGTTTGGACTGACTTATCCCGCGCGCCGGCGGGCAGCGTCCGGTGAAAGCACTCCACTCTACGTCCGGATCAATGTCTCCATTGTTATATTGATCAGCATCGCTTTCCTCGTGAACGCATGCGGCTTATCGCAAGGGCGAGGAGCTGCGGTGTTTCTCAGCGCTCTCACCGCATTCATGATTTTCGCCGTCGGCAGCTGGCTTCGAGCGCTCAATCTGATTTTGCTCAGGAAAGCACAATCGCGGCGCTAGCCACGCGCTTCCAGGGTCTTTCCACCTGCTGTCACAGGCTTTGCCGATACGAGCGTGAAGGCGATGACGCAAGGCGCAGTCCCTGTGTTCACCCAATTATGAATGGTGCCGCGCTGCACCAGCACATCGCCGGCCTTGAGGTGCACCTTGCCGATGTCGAGCTCCATATCGATCTCGCCTGACATGACAACGGCATAGTCAATCGAGTCGGTGCGGTGGTTGCGCGGCGCTACGCCCGGGCCGAAGCTGACAATGCGGAATACCGTTCCGTTGGATATCGTTGTGCCGATCTTCTTGCCGGAAGGGTCCGTGTTGCCGTCGTTGTTGATCGGGAAGTCTTCGGTGGACCAGATCACGCTATAGAGCGCGCCGGGCCGTTGCGTAGCTACATTCTTGACGGTCTCATCGATCAAGACCTTGGCGCGGCCCTGATCGTCATGTCCGGTAATGACGCGGCGGATATTCAGGCTCATCAATTGACTCCCTTGTTACTTTACTCGACTGCAACCGGCTTTTTGGATGTTTCGTGCCAGAGCAGAAACAGACCGGAACCGACGACAATCGCGGAGCCGGCAAGCAGCGCAAGTGTCGGCACATCGCCCCAGAATATAAAACCGAGGGCGGCCGACCAGACCAGCATAAAATAGTAGAACGGCCCGACGGCGGATGGCGGCGCCAGCGACAGTGCCCGCGTCCACCAGTATTGTCCGATCGCATTGATGACGCCATTGCCGAGCATCGCGGCCGCATCAGTCGACGTGGGCCAGGCAAAAAAGAATGGCAGGGCGAGCCCAAAAAAGAGTGTCAGAAAAATCATCTGATACATGGTCAGCGTTTCAGCGGACTCTGTTGTCGTCATGCCGCGCACGGCGGCCGTGACGCTGCCGAACAGCACCGCATTGGCCAGCGCGTACATTGCGCCGAGCCGGAAACTGTCGGCGCCCGGTGCGGCCACCAGCAACACGCCGAGAAATCCTGTGGCAAGCGCACCGGCGCGGGCCAACCCGACCTTTTCGCCCAGCCACAGCGCGGCAAACAATGTTGCGAAAAGCGGCGAGGAAAAATTGATGGCGACAGCGCCGGCCAGCGGCATCAATCCGAACGCAACAATGATCAGGCTCTGCGCGGTAGCCTGCGTGACGCTGCGTCCGAAATGGTCGCGCAGCCGGCGCGTGCGTAAAACCATGAGGCCGGTGCGCGGCAAGATCAACACGGCGCAGGTGACCAGCGACGCGACAGCACGGAAGAACAGGACTTCGACGAAGGAATATTCGGCGACCTGCCATTTCGAAAGCGCGCTGGAGACCGCGAACATGATGGTCGCGCCGAGCATGAACAAGATGCCAAGCGGGATCCGGTCGGCGCGCAAGCGCGCGCGCTGGTCAAGGCTGTCGGCGGTCAAGGGAGGCCCCGGCGAAGTTCCGGCATTTGGCTAGCACGGTTGAAAAGGGGTGGGCAGAGGCGGAAAGGAATGGCGGGCTTGCGCTTTCGCTAGCGCCGCCGGCTGCGGGCACGCCGGGTGGCCCGCCTTTTCTTCAACGCGCGCGCTTCCCGTTGTTTGCGCGCACGGCGCCGGCGGCAGCGGCGGCATTGGCAGCGTGAGCGGCCAATGACGTATTTGAGGTAGTCATTGCCGTAATCGTAGGTGATTTCCTCGTCCGGCTTGATATTGCGCAGCGCGCGGATGAACACCCGGCCGCCATAGGTGTAGGTTTCTGCGTTCGGATTGCAGGAATGGTTGGCATAGCGTGCGATATTGTTGCGCGGCGATCCATCGATAGTGATCTGTTTGTTGATTTCATAGAGATAGCGGTTGCCGCGCCGTTCGAGCCGGCCGGCTTCCTCGGCATTCACGCGCGGCCCTCTGTATTCCGCAATTTTTAGACGCTTCTTGATCGGCCCGGTGGCAAACAGGCCAAGGCCGGTGATCGAACGGCCAACGCGGAACGATCTTCGGGGCATTGCAAGAACTGAAGGTGAGAACTGAATGAACGACGAGAGGAGGCGTTGCGGATGACAGATGAAACGCTCCTCGTCAATCGGCCGTTTGCTTCCGGCCGCAATGCCTGCGCTATCGGCAATCTCGGATTTCTAATGAACGTATTGGCCGGCCCAGGAGAGCAGCGCGCTGAATTGATCCGGGTAGACAACGAAATAAACAATGAGCGCCACTGGTGCCAGCATGAACATAAGATCTCGCATGGGTTTCCCCTCGCGCTGACATATTGCCGGGCGTTCTTTCCAAATGAATCACCTGATTGCGTCTATAACGCAGGCATAAAAAAAATAGCGTGAGCACATAAAATGATTTCAATTTCTCGATTATAGCGACGGTTCGGGCCGGTCCAGGTAATTAGATGCCGGATTTCAGGGGGTCGGTCCGGTGATACCAGGGACATCCGGGAACCTGTGTTTTCTGGGTCACGGTCGCAAAGATTCGGGCGCGCAGAGCGACAAAGCTGTTGCGCAGCTTCCGCACGGGCGTAACCCTGAAACCCGAGTTTGGGGACGGACCGACGGTGACGGCGAGACCGGCGTTCTCAGTGGCTCTCGTGGCAAGCTGACTGACAACGTTGTGCGCGCCGGATGAACGACAAATCTACCAGCTCCGAACGGTCGCTGGGGCATAACTGAGGCCGCCTGGGGTTGGCGGCCTCTCTGTTTCACGGCGGCCTAAAGCTCAAATCCCGTACATCATGATTGCAACGGTGAAGGCAACGACACCGGCCCAGTTGAGCAGTGTCGGTACGCTGACCAGCAGGCCGGCGAGGCCAAGCCGGTGATTCTTGAGCGCGAGGGCCGCTCCCGCGAACGCCGAGGCGGGAAATAGGAAGTAGTGTGAGAATTCCTCCAGGCCGCCAAAGTTGAGGCCCAGCGTGAGGCCGTGGATTGCGATGGAGGGCAGGCCGTCGAGCAACCAGCCCACAAGTACGAGCAAAGCCAGCGCCAGGATGGCGCGGCGAAGATTGCCCATTCCGGCAAACACCAAGGCCGCGCCGGCGATCAGCGGCGCCAGCGCGAGCTTGATGCTGGCGAGCGTTTGCGCGAAGCGCAGAAGCGCGGTGGGGTGCTGATGGTCGGTGAAGATATTCTCCACGCCTGACAGCGCGTCAAGAAATTCGAGTGCGGCGATCAGAACAAGGCCCGCGCGCAGCCAGCGATGCGACGGCGGCGCCGAGTCCGTGGTTGCGATGATGGTCATCGATAGCCCCGGGGCTGCGTGAGCACTATATGCCAAAACAGTCGCCGTCGGTTTTCCTGCTCGCTTATGCCTTCCCCTTCGGGAAGGATAACATAGGGCAATCGAGGTTAGGCACAGCGAATGGAGTAACGCGCTCTCATGGCATCATCATCGGTCGCGAAGCGCTGGCCCGAACTGCCCTATGCGGCGTGGAAGGACACGCGTGAAACACTGCATTTGTGGATGCAAGTGGCCGGCAAGGTTCGGTTGGCGCTGACGCCGTGGCTCAATCACTCATGGCACGTCGCGCTCTACGTCACCACGCGCGGCCTCACCACATCGCCGATCCCGTGGCGCGGCGGCAGTTTCCAGATTGATTTCGACTTTATCGATCACGTGCTGTGGCTGAGGACGAGTGAAGGGCATTTCCGTCAGATCATGCTCAAGCCGACAAGCGTGGCGGAGTTCTACGAAGACATGATGATCGCGCTGCGCGAACTGGGCGTCGATGTTCGTATTCCGACCATGCCGAACGAGATCGCGGGTTGCATTCCCTTCGATCAGGATACGCTGCACGCGGCCTATGACGCCGGCTACGCCAACCGCTTCTGGCGCGTGCTGCTCTCCGCCAGCGAGGTCTTCGCCCATTTCCGCACCGGATTTCTCGGCAAGACCAGCCCCGTGCATTTCTTCTGGGGCAGCTTCGATCTGGCGGTGACGCGATTTTCCGGCCGCCCGGCGCCGCGCCATCCCGGTGGCGTGCCGCATTTGCCCAATTCCGTCGTACAGGAGGCTTACTCGCACGAGGTGTCGAGCGCCGGTTTCTGGCCGGGGGGCGGCGGGCCAATCGACTATGCCGCGTTCTACTCCTACGCCTATCCGGCGCCTGACGGCTTCGACGCCGCGATCGTGAAGCCGAAGGACGCGTCCTTCAGCAAGGAGTTGGGCGAGTTTCTGCTGCCCTACGATGCTGTTCGCTCGGCGCGTGATCCGGACGCAGCCTTGATGGATTTCTTGCAGAGCACCTATGATGCGGCGGCTCGTCTGGCGAAATGGGATCGCGCGGCGCTCGAGTGCGGATTGGGTGAAAAGGGCAGGGTGAGGCCGATCTAGGCCTCCTTCCGTCATTGCCGGGCTTGACCCGGCAATCCATGATGCGCGTCTCTGAGCTATCGTAGAAATTTTGTCCGTGCACTTGATCATGGATGCGCGGGGTCAAGCCCGCGCATGACGCCGAAGGTATGGCAGGACGTGAATGCTGCCGCACGATGGCCACGCCAAAGCCGATGCTATCGCTCTACGCAGATTATTCTGATAATTCTCTCTTGCAGGAAACGAGTTCCACACCCATGAACGCCCCCCTCACGCCTCACGCCACACCGCCTTATCACCACACGCCCCTGTTTCCGCTGGGCCCGGACAAGACGCCCTATCGCAAGCTTGAGATCGGCGGCGTCAAGGTCGAGAAGGTGATGGGCAAAGACATGCTGGTGGTGAGCCACGAGGCGTTGCGCGCGCTCAGCGAGGCGGCGTTCACCGATATCAATCACCTGCTGCGCCCGGCGCACCTGAAGCAGTTGCGCAAGATTCTCGACGACCCCGAAGCTTCCGAGAACGACAAGTTCGTCGCCTACGATTTCCTCAAGAACGCGAACATAGCGGCGGGCGGCGTGCTGCCAATGTGCCAGGATACCGGCACCGCGATCATCATGGGCAAGAAGGGCCGCATGGTCTTCACCGCGGGCGATGACGAGGCCGCCCTCGCCGAGGGCGCGCGCGATGCGTACCTCAAGCGCAATTTGCGCTATTCGCAGCTCGCGCCGATTTCCATGTTCGAGGAAAGGAACACCAAATCGAACATGCCGGCGCAAGTCGAGATCTACGCCGAGGGCGAGGACGCCTACAAGCTTCTGTTCGTCGCCAAAGGCGGCGGCTCGGCCAACAAGGCGTTCCTGTTCCAGGCGACGCCGTCGATCTTGACGCACGATCGCATGCTGGCATTTCTGAAGGAAAAGGTGCTCACGCTCGGCACCGCGGCGTGCCCGCCTTATCACCTGGCGATTGTCATTGGCGGGACGAGCGCCGAGCTGACGATGAAAACGGTGAAACTCGCCTCGACAAAGTATCTTGACGAATTGCCGACCAGGGGCAGCGAAAACGGCCATGCCTTCCGCGATCTCGAAATGGAGAAGGAAGTGCTGGCGATGACTCAGTCGACCGGCGTCGGTGCGCAATTCGGCGGCAAATATTTCTGCCACGATGTGCGTGTGATCCGCCTGCCGCGCCATGGCGCGTCGCTGCCGATCGGACTTGGCGTATCATGCGCCGCCGACCGGCAGGCGCTTGGCAAGATCACCCGCGATGGCGTGTTCCTCGAAGAGCTCGAGCATCATCCGGCGCAATATCTTCCCGAGGTCGATCAGGAAAAACTGGGCGGACAGGTGGTGAAGGTGGATTTGCGCCGTCCGATGAAAGAAATTTTGGCGCAGCTTTCCACGTATCCGGTGAAGACTCGGCTCTCGCTCACCGGTCCCATGATCGTCGCGCGCGATCTCGCGCACGCGAAATTGCGCGAGCGGCTGGAAAGCGGGAAGGGCTTGCCCGACTATTTCAAAAACCATCCGATCTACTATGCGGGACCGGCGAAGACGCCCGCGGGTTACGCGTCCGGTTCGTTCGGCCCGACCACGGCCGGACGGATGGATAGCTACATCGACCAGTTCCAGGCCGCCGGCGCATCGATGATCTCGCTGGCCAAGGGTAACCGCTCCGCGCAGGTACGCGATGCGTGCAAAAAGCACGGTGGCTTTTATCTGGCCTCGATCGGCGGCAGCGCGGCGAACCTCGCCGAACACTGCATCAAGAAGGTCGAGGTGCACGAATACCCCGAGCTCGGCATGGAAGCGATCTGGAAGATCGAGGTCGAGAATTTTCCCGCCTTCATCGTCATCGATGACAAGGGCAATGACTTCTTCAAGGAATTGAATTTGGGCTGACGCGCTTCGTCACGCGTTCACGATCAAGCGCCGCGCTAAAAGATTCCGGCCCGCTCAGCCGATCGCTGCGACCGTCACCATCAGCAGAGAGATGCCGACATATTTTGCGGTTTGCGTGACGTCGGGCAACTGATCGGCAAAACCGACCATCCACAACAATGCCGCGACTGCGATCAGGGAATATCGCACCGCCGGAATCGCGGTGCACTTCTTCAGTTGTGCCAAGGCCTTGCGCATAACACGCTCCGTTAACCGCGTCCCCGGCCCCGCGGTCATAACGCCACTGTACTGCGATGCAATATAGCCTATTGCGGCGCAATAAGGCAAATCTGACGAACGCCAGGATCATACGGACAACGCGCTGGATGGAGTTGGTTTCCGTGCGCGCAGCGAAAGACTGGCGATCAACAAGAAGGCCGCGTCAACCGGGCGGCCATTGCGCGCGCGTTTGTAGGCTCAGCAGTGCGCGCATCGGCGGCGCCCATAGGCACAGACACGACAGTGCCACAGCCAGCACCAGTGGCCGGCGTATTCTTAACCGGTGTGTCCAGTGAGCAGCCAAAACCGCTGCGGAAAAAGCCGAATCTGCATCACCTTTTTGTCCGTGTCGGCCGCGGCTTGCGCTTGAGCGGGATAATCGTTGCGCTTCCGCCGGCGCTTCTTCGCAGCGCTTCCTTGAGACTGCCCGGGCGGCCGTGCTTTTTCAAAAGGTCATTGAACGCTTCGTCGGCGAGCTCCTGAAATGACTTCATGCTTTCGGACCCAAGCAACCGGAGCTGTTGCCAGGTCTCCTCGTGAAGCTGTACGCGCTTTCCGATCATCGTCGTTTCCCAAATGAATTCAGTCGCGCTCAAACCATGCGATAGAATGGGCCATACCCAGGCAAGAACTCAAACACTGCTTCGATTTGTGGCTGCTGCGGGCGGGAATGGTGTTGCTGGTATCGAATTACCTACAAGAACATATTGCGAACGGAGAACAAATAGTGTACATTGCTTGCCTTCAGTCGATTCCGACGGTGCGGGGGGCCCGCGTTGTCGGGGGGTCGAATCCCGGCCATAAGGAGCGCGACATCATGAGTCAGCCTGCACTGCGTCTCGTCGAAGGATCTTCCATGGATAAGTCGAAAGCCCTGTCAGCTGCGCTGAGCCAGATCGAGCGCCAGTTCGGCAAGGGCTCGGTCATGAAGCTCGGCAAGAACGACAAAGCCATGGATATCGAAGCCATTTCCTCGGGTTCGCTTGGGCTCGATATCGCGCTCGGTATCGGCGGTTTGCCACGCGGCCGGGTGGTGGAAATCTACGGGCCGGAATCCTCCGGCAAGACCACCCTGGCGCTGCACACCATTGCGGAAGCCCAGAAAAAGGGCGGCATCTGCGCCTTTGTCGATGCCGAACACGCACTCGATCCGATTTATGCCCGCAAGCTCGGCGTCAATGTCGATGAACTGCTGATCTCCCAGCCGGATGCCGGCGAGCAGGCGCTGGAAATCGCCGATACGCTGGTCCGCTCCGGCGCCATCGACGTCCTGGTGGTCGACTCCGTGGCCGCGCTCGTTCCGCGCTCCGAACTCGAAGGCGAAATGGGCGATGTGCAGCCGGGCAGCCAGGCGCGGCTGATGAGCCAGGCGCTGCGCAAGCTCACCGCCTCGATCTCGCGATCGCGCACGATGGTGGTTTTCATCAACCAGATCCGCATGAAAATTGGCGTGATGTATGGCTCGCCGGAGACGACCTCGGGCGGAAACGCGCTGAAATTCTATGCCTCGGTGCGCCTCGACATCCGCCGCATCGGCGCCATCAAGGAACGAGACGAGGTGATCGGCAATCAGACCCGCGTGAAGGTGGTCAAGAACAAGCTGGCGCCGCCGTTCAAGCAGGTCGAGTTCGACATCATGTATGGCGAGGGTGTTTCCAAGACAGGCGAATTGATCGACCTCGGTGTCAAAGCCAATGTCGTCGAGAAGTCCGGCGCCTGGTTCTCCTATGACAGCCAGCGCATCGGGCAGGGCCGCGAGAACGCCAAGCAGTTCCTCAAGGAAAACCCCGACGTTGCCGCCAAGATCGAAGCCGCCGTGCGCCAGAACGCAGGCCTGATTGCGGAAGCAATCATGGCGGGTGAGGGCGAAGACAAGGACGACAACGAGGACGCGGCGGAGGCTTGAAAGGATGACGGGCTGCCGGGCGGCGTTGTTGCGACGCTGCCGTCCGGAGCTGGTTTTCGCGAAGAGGGCGTAGCCTTCACAAGCGAAGAGCCGGCGCAGGAGCGGCCAGAACCGCTACCTGTCCTGCCCACGCCGACCAAGCCTGTCGAAATCAAAGACCTTGCCGAGCCGATCGCAGAGCCAAAGGCCGCTAAACCGAGGAAGGCCGGAGCTGCGAAAGGCAAAGCCAAGAGCGCCAGCAAGACGGCGATAGAAACTGCGGACACCGAGAGCAGCGCTAAGAGCAACAACAAGAGCAAAGAACCGAAGGCCGCGGCCGCGAGGGCCAAGGAATCCAAGGAATCGAAGGGATCCAAGATGAAGAGCTCAAAGCGCAAGGAAAAGGCGGCCCGGTAGCGGTTTGAAAGTTAGTAAGGCGAGGCGGCGGCGCCCGAGTTTTCCGCTGCACCATTAGGTGACGCGTATCACTCAGTGATGCGTTAGGCATTCGCCCCCGTCGGCACCCGGCTGCGTAAAGCGGCCGCAACCGAGGACGGGGGCGAAGGCGTTCTGGCGAGGACCGCCTCCCGGACGCGGCCTTCCTAGACTTAGGCAACCCCCGCCGCTAAAAGCTGACTTGAAAACATCAAGCCAAAATGGGGATTTAGACCCCGGCGGGCAGGGGATCTAACGGCATTTCAAGATGAGCGGCGTCAACGATATCCGCAAAGGCTTTCTCGATTTCTTCGCCCGCAACGAGCACCAGGTCGTGGCGTCCTCGCCACTGGTTCCGCGCAACGACCCCACCTTGATGTTTACCAATGCCGGCATGGTGCAGTTCAAGAACGTATTCACTGGTCTGGAAAAGCGGCCCTATTCTCGCGCGGTGACCGCGCAAAAATGCGTGCGCGCCGGCGGCAAACACAATGACCTCGATAATGTCGGCTATACCACGCGCCATCACACCTTCTTCGAGATGCTCGGCAATTTCTCCTTCGGCGATTACTTCAAGGAGCGCGCGATCGAACTGGCCTGGACGCTGGTCACCAAAGAGTATGCGCTCCCCAAGGACAAGCTTTTGATCACCGTCTATGTCGACGATGACGACGCGTTCAAGCTTTGGAAAAAGATCGCCGGGCTCCCCGACAGCAAGATCCTGCGGATTGCGGGGTCGGACAATTTCTGGGCCATGGGTGACACCGGCCCGTGCGGCCCCTGCTCCGAAATCTTCTACGACCACGGCTCGCACATTCCCGGCGGGCCGCCCGGTTCGGCCGACTCCGAGGGCGATCGTTTCGTCGAGATCTGGAACCTCGTGTTCATGCAGTATGAGCAACTCGAGGGAGGAAAACGGATCGATCTGCCGCGGCCATCCATCGATACCGGAATGGGACTCGAGCGCATCGCCGCGGTCTTGCAGGGGACCCACGACAACTATGCGATCGATCTCTTTGCCACGCTCATCCGCGTCATAGCGGATTTGACCGGTGTCGATGCCGAAGGGCCGCAGAAGGCCTCGCATCGCGTGATCGCCGACCATCTGCGTGCGTCGGCGTTTTTGATCGCAGATGGCGTCCTGCCGTCGAACGAAGGCCGCGGCTATGTGCTCCGCCGCATCATGCGGCGGGCGATGCGCCACGCCGAATTGCTCGGCGCAAGAGAGCCACTGATGTGGCGGCTGGTGCCGGCGCTCACCCGCGAAATGGGCCAGGCCTATCCCGAACTGTTGCGCGCCGAGGCGCTCATCACCGAAACGCTCAAGCTCGAGGAGACGCGCTTTCGCCGTACGCTCGAGCGCGGGCTCGCCATCCTCGACGAAAAGAGCAAAGGCCTCAAGAAGGGCGCCATGTTCGACGGCGAAACAGCCTTCACGCTTTATGATACTTACGGTTTCCCTCTGGATCTGACGCAGGATGCGCTGCGCACACGTGGCATTAGTGTCGATCTCGCCAGTTTTGAAGACGCCATGGAGCGCCAGCGCGAGAAAGCACGCGCCTCCTGGGCGGGCTCGGGCGATGCCGCGCAGGAGACAGTCTGGTTTGCGCTGCGCGAGAAGGTCGGCGCGACGGAATTCCTCGGCTACGAAACGGAGAGCGCCGAAGGTGTTGTTGCAGCTCTCGTGAAAGACGGTAAGGACGTTTCCGAACTGAAAAAGGGCGAAAGCGGCGTGGTGATCATGAACCAGACGCCGTTTTATGCCGAAAGTGGCGGCCAGGTCGGAGACACCGGCGAGATGCGGCGCGAGGGTGTGCGGCTGACGGTCAGCGATACGCAAAAAAAGGCCGGTGACCTGTTCGCGCATCTCGTCAAGGTGGAGCAGGGCACTGTGAAAGTCGGCGATCCGCTGCTGCTTGATGTTGATCACACCCGCCGCGGCGCTATCCGCCAGAACCATTCCGCCACGCACCTGCTGCACGAGGCGCTTCGGCAAGTGCTGGGCGATCATGTTGCGCAGAAGGGCTCGCTGGTCGCGCCCGAACGGCTGCGTTTCGACTTCTCCCATCCCAAACCAATGACTGCCGAGGAGATCGAGCGGGTCGAAGATATCGCTAACGACCTCGTCCTTCAGAACTCGCCGGTCACCACCCGGCTCATGGCGGTCGACGATGCGATCGCCTCCGGCGCACGCGCGCTGTTCGGGGAGAAATACGGGGATGAGGTCCGCGTTGTGGCGATGGGGAATGGGACCGGCAACACGATGGGCTGGTCGGTCGAGTTGTGCGGCGGTACCCATGTGCGCCGCACGGGCGACATCGGCCTCATTTCTCTGGCCGGCGAGGCCGGGGTGGCAGCCGGCGTGCGCCGGATCGAGGCCCTGACCGGAAAAGCCGCCCGAAAGGCCGCTAACAAACAACTTCAAGTCGTTAAAGCAGCGGCCGCAGAGCTTAAAGTTCCACTTGAAGAGATGCCTGGACGCGTCGGAGCCCTCTTGGATGAACGCAAGAAACTCGAACGCGAGCTTTCGGACGCGAAAAAGAAGCTGGCCATGGGCGGCGGGGGCAAGGCGGCCGGCGAGGCGACCGATGTGCGGGAGGTCAATGGCGTGAAGCTCCTGGCGCGCGCCGTTTCGGGGATCGAACTTAAGGATCTGCGCAGCCTTGCCGATGAGGGCAAACGCCAGGTTGGCTCGGGCGTCGTTGCTATCGTCGCCACCGCCGAGGATGGCAAGGCCGGGATTGTGGTTGGCGTCACGGACGACCTGACCAAACGTTTCAATGCCGTCGACCTTGTCAAAAAGGGCGCCGAAGTGCTCGGTGGCAAGGGCGGTGGCGGTCGCCCGGACATGGCGCAGGCTGGCGGACCAGACGGCTCCAAAGCAGAAGATGCACTGAAAGCGATCGAGGCTGCGCTCGGGGGCTGAAAACGCCATCCAGCGCGTCCTGAAAGGACCAACGCGGCATGGCACGCAACTTGCGCCGGCGTGTTTATCACGTGCTCGAACAGGGCCCGGTTGGCGATCGCGTCAGCAAGGCGGTCGACCGGTTCCTTGTGGCTTTGATCCTCGTCAACCTGATCGCTGTCGCGCTTGAATCAATTCCGAAATATGAGGCGCGTTACGCGACGACCTTCGCACTGATTGAGTTTTTCTCTCTCATCGTGTTCACGATCGAGTATGCTTTGCGGCTCTGGTCTGCAGTCGAGCACGGGCCGCATCAACATTTGCATCCCATGCGGGCGCGCCTGAAGTACGCGCTCAGCCCCGCCGGCATCATCGATCTCATCGCGGTCCTGCCGTTCTGGTTTGCCATGGTCTTGCCGGGCGATCTGCGCGTGGTGCTGGTCTTCCGGATGGTGCGTTTCTTCAAGTTTGCTCGCTATTCGCCGGCCATGCGCTCGTTGCTGGACGTGCTCTATAATGAGCGCCGTGCGCTGTTTGGTTGCCTCGTCATTGCGCTTGGCAGCGCCCTTGTTGCGGCCTCCCTGATGCACTTGGCGGAAGGCGACGTCCAGCCTGAAAAGCTCGGCACGATTCCCGATGCCTTTTGGTGGGCGATCGTGACGATCGGCACGATCGGGTATGGCGATGTGGTCCCGGTGACCCCGCTGGGCAAGCTGATTGCAACCGGGACGATCTTCACCGGGCTGGTAATGATGGCGCTGCCGGTCGGCATCATCGCCACTGCATTCGCGGAGCAGATCCAGCGCCGGGATTTCATAGTCACCTGGGGCATGATTTCCCGCGTTCCGTTGTTCGCCGAGCTCGATGCCACGGAAATTTCCGACATCATGGAATTGCTCCGGGCCCAAGTGATCGAGGCCGGCGAAGTGATCATGCGCGCCGGCGATTCCGCGCGGTCGATGTATTTCATCGCCGCCGGCGAGGTCGCGATCGAGATCAAGGGTAGAAAGGAGCCGGTGCGGCTCGGGGTCGGCCAGTTCTTCGGCGAAGTGGCGGTCCTGCGCCGGACCCGGCGCACTGCGACGGTCACGGCGGTCACCCGCACCAACCTGTTAGGGCTCGACGCTCACGATTTGCACGCGCTGATGCAGCGCGACCGGCGCATTGCCGAGCGCATCAAGGACGTGGTGGAAAAACGGGTCGGCAAGCGGGTCGTGCCCAAGCGCGAAATCGCGGCCGAGAAAGAAAGCAAACAGCCTTAGGCGAGCGCCGAATTCAGCCGCCCATCGCCGTTTTCAGATTGGCGTCCACTTTGTCGAGAAAGGCGGTGGTGGAAAGCCACTTTTGGTCGGCGCCGACCAGAAGCGCCAGATCCTTGGTCATGAACCCTGCTTCGACCGTGTCGACGCACACCTTTTCGAGCGTCTTCGAGAATTTTGCCAGCGCGTCGTTCTTGTCGAGCTTGGCGCGGTGGGCGAGGCCGCGGGTCCAGGCAAAGATCGATGCGACGGAATTGGTCGAAGTTTCCCGTCCCTTCTGGTGTTCGCGGAAATGGCGCGTGACGGTGCCGTGGGCGGCTTCCGACTCGACGATCTTGCCGTCCGGAGTCATCAAAACCGATGTCATCAGACCGAGCGACCCGAAACCCTGCGCCACGATGTCAGACTGCACGTCGCCATCGTAGTTCTTGCAGGCCCAGACATAGCCACCCGACCATTTGAGTGCGGCGGCGACCATGTCGTCGATCAAGCGGTGTTCATAGGTGATTTTCTTCTTGTCGAACTCGGCCTTAAATTCCTTGTCGAAGATTTCCTGGAAGAGGTCCTTGAAGCGGCCGTCGTAGACCTTGAGGATCGTGTTCTTGGTCGACAGGTAGACCGGATAGCCGCGGGAGAGCCCGTAGTTAAACGAGGCGCGCGCGAAATCGCGGATCGAGTCGTCGAGGTTGTACATCGCCAGCGCGACGCCCGAGCCGGGGAATTCGAATACCTCGTGTTCGACCTTTTTGCCGTCGGGGGTAACGTAACTGAGCGTCAGCTTGGCCTTTTCGGGCACGCGGATATCGGTCGCGCGATACTGGTCGCCATAGGCGTGACGGCCGATCACGATCGGCTGCGTCCAGCCCGGCACCAGGCGCGGCACATTCTTGCAAATGATTGGCTCACGGAAGATCACGCCGCCAATGATGTTGCGGATGGTGCCGTTTGGCGAACGCCACATTTTCTTGAGGTTGAATTCCTTCACGCGGGCTTCGTCCGGCGTGATGGTGGCGCATTTCACCGCGACGCCGACTTCCTTGGTCTTGTTGGCGGCATCGATGGTGATCTGATCGTCGGTCTCGTCGCGCTTCTGGACGCTGAGGTCGTAATAAAGAAGGTTGATGTCGAGATAAGGATGGATCAGCTTGTCCTTGATCAGCTGCCAGATAATGCGCGTCATCTCATCGCCGTCCATTTCGACGACGGGATTTGCCACCTTGATCTTCGCCATTGCGGGTAGAACCTTTTGAAAGTTGCGCGGACGGGGAGGAAAATGCTTCCGGCACGCGCCCTATAGCACCCAAAATCGAGCGGTGAAAGCCGACAATTCCGGCATTCTTTCCTACAGCGAACGGGGCGGCTATACCGCGCATGGAGGATTGCATGCCCGGTGCCGGCACCGACAAAACCAAGCGCTGGATTGAAACGCCGGCGCCAATCGTCGTTCTGGTCGAGCCGCAACTTGGCGAGAATATCGGCGCGGCAGCCCGCGCCATGGCCAATTTCGGGCTCTCCCGCCTGCGGCTGGTCAAACCGCAGCAGGGCTGGCCCAACGAAAAGGCGCGCGTCATGGCGGCGGGCGCCGACCGGGTCCTCGACAGTGCGGCGCTTTACGGCAGCCTCGAAGAGGCGATCGGCGATTGCAGCTTTGTTCTAGCCACCACCGCGCGCAATCACGATCAGGCAAAGCCGGTGGTATCGGCGGCCGCCGCCGCATCGGAAATGGTGACGCGGGTGGCGGCGGGTGAAAGCGTCGCTATTGTCTTCGGCCGCGAGCGCATCGGGCTCGAAAATCATGAGGTGTCGCTTGCCGACCGCATTGTGACCTTGCCCGTCAATCCGGCTTTCGCGTCGCTCAATCTGGCCCAGGCAGTTGTGATTATTGCATACGAATGGTTCAAACGCGCGGGCGGCGGCGAATTGCCGTTCGCTATGCCGGAAAAATCACCGCCCGCGCCCAAGCAGCAACTCGATGCGTTCTTTTCCGACCTCGAGCGCGAACTGGAGCGGGTCGAGTTCTTCCGGCCCGAAGAGAAGCGCGGCACCATGAGCGTGAACTTGCGCAATATTTTTCAACGGATGGCGCCGACGCAGCAGGATATCCGTACGCTGCACGGCGTCATCAACGCGATCGTGCAGGGGCGCAAGGGCCCGGCACGGGGCGGGATACTCGATTCAGCGCAATCTCAGCAACTGCGCGATCTGCTGGCCGAGCACGGTGGCGGCCGTGTGCCGGGCGAACGCGGCCCGGTGCGGGGTTTGGCCCGCCTTCTGCGCCGCAACCCCACCGAGGCAGAACGCGCGTTATGGCAGGCGCTGGTCAACGACCGCCGTTTTGCCGGCCGCGGCTTCAAGCGGCAGGTGCCGATCGGGCCGCATATGACCGACTTCGTTTCGTTCCCGTTGAAATGCGTCATCGATCTCGTGCCGGCGCATGAAATCGCCGAGGCGGCGCGCGCGCGCGCCGAACGACGCACGTACCTCACGCAGCGGGGTTATCGCGTATGCGAGATCAATGCGGCCGAGGTCGAGAGGGACGTGGCGGGTGCGCTGGACGCATTGGCTGATGTGATCCAGTGACGCGGAGGCGGCCCTCAGCCTCCCTTTAGCGCCTTGAGTTGCGCTGCGGTCGCTTCGCGCACAGTCGTCTGGTCATTTCCTGCGATGATAAGACGAAAGCCACGTTTGGCCATGGCCAGTGCGCTCTTGGTATCGCGGCAATAGATAGCGGGGATTTTGCCGGCCTTTTTTGCCGCAGCGCAGATCTTGTCAATCGCCTGTTCGACCGTCGGCGCCTGCACGTCTTGCGCCGTGCCGCCGCTGAGCGTGATGGCAAGATCATAGGGGCCGATGAACAGCGCATCGATGCCTGGTGTCGCCGCAATCGCGTCGACATTGCCGAGCGCAGTTGCGGTTTCGATCATCGCGAAGGTAAGCGTCCCTTCGTTCGCCTCACGCATATAATCGGTCGCCGTGGCGCCGGGGCTTTGCAGCGCGATCGCGCGCAGCGGACCCCAGCTGCGCTCGCCGAGCGGCGGATATTTCGCAGCGGCCGCGAATTTGCGGGCATCGGCGGCGTTATTGACCATCGGTGCGATGACCGCCTCGGCACCAAAATCGAGCGCGCGTGAAGCCAATGCGAAATCATCAAGCGGCACCCGCACCACCGGCGTCGATCCGGCATGGTTGAGCGAACCGACGCCAACGATGAGCGAGGCGGTATCCCATAGTCCGTGCTGGGCATCGAGCACGACGGCGGCAAAACCTTCGCGCGCGATCGTCTCGGCGACGAGAGGGGAGTTGAGCATGCACCAGGCGCCGTAAACCGTTTCGCCCGCGCGCAAGCGCTTGGCGAGAGCGAAAGCAGGCACCTCAGCCGCTCTTCTTGATCTGCGCGACAGCTTCCGTTAGCAGCTCGGTCATCCGCGACCGGATTTGCTGTTCGGTAACGCCTTTCGGCTGCAAATCCTTGATCACCTTGTGCACAACGTCCTTGTCGCCGGCCTCAAAATCGGCGAGCACGACCTCCTTGGCATAAGCCTCGGCGTCGGCACCGCTTTTCCCGAGAATCCCGGCCGCCCACAGCCCGAGCATCTTGTTGCGGCGGGCCATTGCTTTGAAGCGGAGTTCCTCGTCATGCGCGAATTGCTTTTCGAAGCCTTCTTCGCGCTTGTCGAATGTTGTGGTCATGCCACCCTCGTTACCGGCGATCTTTACATCGCATAGGTGCTATTTGTTCGCGCCTTGCATATCGCCGCAGCAGCGTCAAGGCAACATCGGGCGGGTCTTTTGCGGCGAAATTACGGAGTGGAAAACGTGCCGCAGGCGCGATTGTGCTGCCCCGACCGATCGGCTAGGTTGAATCGGTGCCCGGCCCGCTGGCGCGGCCAGCGCTTTCAGTCCGGTCCCGCAGCCGCGGATCTTGCAAAGTTGTTCAACTAGGAGCCACGGCAACCCGATGGACTTTCACAAACCACGGTATACGCCCATGAGCCGCCGTCGCCGCATTTACGAGGGCAAGGCGAAAGTCCTCTATGAAGGCCCCGAGCCAGGAACGCTGATTCAGCATTTCAAGGACGATGCAACCGCCTTCAACGCCAAGAAGCACGAAGTGATCGAGGGTAAGGGCGTCCTCAACAACCGAATCTCAGAATATGTGTTTCAGCACCTCAACGACATCGGGGTGCCGACGCACTTCATCCGCCGTCTCAATATGCGCGAGCAGTTGATTCGCGAGGTGGAGATCATTCCGCTCGAAGTTGTGGTGCGCAATGTCGCCGCAGGCTCATTGGCACAGCGCCTGGGCATCGAGGAGGGCACGCAGCTGCCGCGCTCGATCATCGAGTTCTATTACAAGAACGACAAGCTCAACGATCCGATGGTGTCGGAAGAGCACATCACCGCTTTCGGCTGGGCTTCTCCCCAGGAGATCGACGACATCATGGCGCTTGCCATCCGTGTCAACGATTTCCTTTCGGGGCTTTTCCTCGGCGTCGGCATTCGTCTGGTCGACTTCAAGATGGAAACCGGCCGGTTGTGGGAAAACGACGTCATGCGCATCGTTGTTGCTGACGAGATTTCCCCCGACAGCTGCCGGCTGTGGGACATCAAGACCAACGACAAGCTCGACAAGGACCGCTTCCGCCGCGATCTCGGCGGGCTGGTCGAAGCCTATACCGAAGTGGCCAAGCGCCTCGGCATCATGAGCGAGGGCGAGCGCCCGCAGGGCACCGGACCTGTGCTGGTGAAGGGCTGACAACACATCGAAGAGTTGTTAATGGCCGGACCTAGTCCGGCCATTTTATTTTGGCCGGCGCACACCATCTCCGCTCGTTCCCATCCGCCTTTTGCAGACCAGTGGTGCAGATCCGTTGGCGACCTGCCTTGAAAAGAGGCGCAGGTGCGATGACCTGTGTAGTGTTCGCCCGCACGGTTGAGGCGGCCTGTCGCGGGTGCTAGGTCAGGGCGTCGAGACCCGGAATCGACTGAAAAACCAAATGAAAGCGCGCGTCACTGTCACATTGAAATCCGGCATCCTCGACCCCCAGGGCAAGGCAATTGAGGGCGCGCTGCGCTCGCTCGGAATTGTCGGGGTTTCCGCCGTTCGCCAAGGCAAGGTCTTCGATATCGAGATCGATGGCGCCGACCGCGCCAAGGCCGAGGCGCTGCTCAAGCACGCGGCCGACAAGCTCTTGGCCAATACCGTGATCGAGAATTACCGCGTGGAAATTTTGGGATGAAAGCCGCCGTCCTCGTCTTCCCCGGCATCAATCGTGAGCGCGACATGGCGCGCACGCTTCGCATGATCTCGGGGCGTGACCCCGCCATTATCTGGCACACCGAAACGGAACTTCCTTCCAGCACCGATCTGGTCGTGATTCCAGGTGGGTTCTCCTACGGAGATTATCTGCGCTGCGGCGCAATCGCCGCGCGCAGCCCTGTCATGGACGCGGTGCGCGCTTACGCCGCCGGAGGTGGGCTGGTCCTCGCCGTGTGCAATGGCTTTCAGATCGCCTGCGAGGCAGGGCTTCTTCCCGGCGTGCTCATGCGCAATGCGCGGCTCAAGTTCATATGCCGCGACATTTTCCTCAAAGTCGAACGCTCCGATACGCCATTCACCCGCGGCTACAATGCGGGCCAGGTGGTCCGCGTTCCGACCGCGCATGGCGAAGGCAATTACACTGCGGACGCCGAGACAATCGCCCGGCTGGAAGGCGAGGGGCGGGTGATCTTCCGTTATGTCGGGCCCGACGGAGCGCGCGACCCGGCTTTCAATGTCAACGGTTCGACCAACGCGATCGCCGGCATCATCAACGATTATGGCAATGTCCTCGGCATGATGCCTCACCCGGAAAACCACGTTGAAGCCGCGATCGGCCCGACCGACGGACGCGGCTTGTTTGCGGGGCTGGTCGAGGCGCTCGACCGGGCGGCATAATCTGTGGTCCGCAACGAACCTCACATGACGCCCGAGCTGATCGCCGAGCACGGCCTCAAGGCGGACGAATACGACCGCATCCTGAAACTGATCGGGCGCGAGCCCTCGCTTACCGAACTCGGTATATTTTCGGCGATGTGGAACGAGCACTGCTCGTATAAATCGTCCAAGGTCCATCTCCGCACGCTGCCGACCAAAGGTCCTTGGGTGATCCAGGGCCCAGGCGAGAATGCCGGCGTCATCGACATTGGTAATGGGCTCGCTTGTGTGTTCAAGATGGAGAGCCACAATCACCCGAGCTACATCGAGCCCTATCAGGGCGCGGCGACCGGCGTCGGCGGCATCTTGCGCGATGTTTTCACGATGGGCGCCCGACCTATAGCGTGTCTGAACGCCCTATCGTTTGGCGCGCCGTCGCATCCGAAGACGCGGCACCTGGTGTCAGGCGTCGTGGCCGGAATTGGCGGCTATGGCAATTCGTTCGGCGTGCCGACGGTCGGCGGCTCGGTGCGTTTTCATTCGCGTTATGACGGCAATTGTCTGGTCAACGCGATGGCAGTTGGCATCGTGCGCAAGGACCAAATCTTCTACGCCGCCGCTTCGGGCGTCGGCATGCCAATCGTCTATCTCGGCTCCAAGACTGGGCGCGATGGCATCCATGGTGCCTCGATGGCGTCCGCGGAATTTGATGAAGATTCCGAAGGCAAGCGCCCAACCGTGCAAGTCGGCGATCCATTTTCGGAGAAACTGCTGCTCGAGGCATGCCTTGAGATCATGCAGAAAGGCTGCGTCATCGCCATCCAGGATATGGGCGCCGCGGGTCTGACCTGTTCGGCCGTGGAGATGGGAGCCAAGGGCGATCTGGGCGTCACGCTCGATCTCGATAAGGTGCCCTGCCGCGAGGAAGGCATGAGCGCCTACGAGATGATGCTGTCGGAAAGCCAGGAACGCATGCTCATGGTGCTCAGGCCCGAGAAGGAAAAGGAAGCCGAAGCCATCTTCCGTAAGTGGGGGCTCGATTTCGCGGTAGTGGGGGAGACCACACCGTCAAAACGTTTCGTCGTGCGCCACGGCGGCGATGTGATGGCTGACTTGCCGATCAAGGAACTCGGCGACCAGGCGCCGGAATATAAACGGCCTTTCGTCTACGGCGTAAAACCGAAAGAGATCGACGCCGAGAGCGTGCAGGCGCCGGTCGGTATTGTTGCAGCCCTGGAGAAACTGTTGGCGACGCCGGATCTCTGCTCCAAACGATGGGTGTGGGAACAGTACGATCACGTCATTCTCGGTAACACGGTGCAACGGCCGGGTGGCGATGCCGCGGTGGTGCGCATCGAGGACGGTCCGAAAGGTCTTGCGCTGGCCACTGATGTGACGCCTCGCTATTGCGAGGCCGATCCGTTCGAGGGCGGTAAGCAGGCCGTGGCGGAGTGCTGGCGTAATCTCACGGCGGTCGGCGCCAGACCGCTTGCCATCACGGACAATTTGAATTTCGGCAATCCCGAACGGCCGGAGATCATGGGCCAGTTCGTGGGTTGCATCCGCGGCATCGCGGAAGCCTGCAAGGCGCTCGATTTCCCGGTCGTATCCGGCAACGTGTCGCTCTACAACGAGACCAACAGCCGTGCGATTTTGCCGACGCCATCGATCGGAGGCGTCGGTCTCATCGATGATTTCAAAAAATCGGCAACGCTCGCATTTAAGCAAGCGGGTGAAACCATTCTATTGGTCGGTGAAACGACGGGCTGGCTCGGCCAGTCGATGTATCTGCGCGAAGTGTGCGGCCGGGAGGAGGGCGCCCCGCCGCCCGTCGATCTCACGGAGGAGCGTGAGAATGGCGATTTCGTGCGCGCGCTAATCCTCGACGGCGTGGCGACTGCGGCGCATGACCTGTCTGATGGCGGCCTGCTGGTGGGTCTCGCCGAAATGGCACTTGCATCCGGAATCGGTGCGAATCTATCCGCAGCGCCGTCTGATATCCCCGCCCACGCCCACTGGTTTGGCGAGGACCAGGCGCGCTACATCGTCACCGTGCAGACCCCGCACGTGGATGCCGTGCTCGCCCGCGCGAAGGCCGCGAACGTACCGGTTTGGACAATGGGCAAGACCGGTGGCGACACATTGACGCTTGCTGGGGAGAGTCCCATCCTAGTCACGATTCTGCGCGAACGTTTCGAGGCGTGGCTGCCGACCTACATGGCCGGCGAGCTGTGAACGATCTGCGAGGGTCCGTCCGATGCCTATGGACGCCGGTGAAATCGAGCGGCTGATCAAGGCGCACATCCCGGATGCGCAGGTGACGATCCGCGACCTTGCCGGTGATGGCGATCATTACGCCGCAACCGTCATATCGGCTTCGTTCAAGGGCAAATCGCGGGTGCAGCAACATCAGCTCGTCTACGACGCGCTCAAAGGCCAGATGGGCGGCGTGCTGCATGCGCTTGCCCTGCAGACCGGCACGCCTTGATGGATTCCAGGCACGGCGTTCGCATTCTCTCGCCCGAGGGTGCAATCGCGCCGACCGGAACATGGAGCGTCGGCGCGCGCGCAGGCGCCTTCGTATTCGTCGCGGGCATGCGGGGCATCAATCCGGTGAATAGCCGTCTGGTGGAAGGCGATGAAGCGCGCATCCGACAGAGTTTCATGAACATGAAAATGATCGCGGAATCAGAGGGCGCCGGTCTCCATGATTGCGTTCGTCTGACGGTGTTCGTGACCGATATGATTCGGTTGCGTCCGCTCGTAAACAAGGTGCAGGAAGAGCTTTGGGGCGGTGCTCCTTATCCGCCACGCACCATTGTCGAGGTCGCCAAACTCAATCAGGACGACGTTTTTGAGGTGGAAGGCACGTTTTACTCGCCAAAAAGTCAATGAATCTTGTATTGGGCCTTGGGTTGGCGCGGGTTTCTGAGATACATATATCGGTGACAAGGCGGCGCGTCGCCAAACAGGATGAGACTCATGGGCATCGAGCAATTCATCGACAATGAAGTGAAGGCAAACGATGTGGTGCTGTTCATGAAGGGCACACCGCAATTTCCGCAATGTGGGTTCTCGGGCCAGGTCGTGCAGATCCTCGACCATTTGGGGGTCGCCTACAAAGGGATCAACGTGCTCGAATCCGACGAAATCCGGAACGGCATCAAGACTTATTCGAACTGGCCGACAATTCCACAGCTCTATGTGAAAGGCGAGTTCGTCGGTGGCTGCGACATCATCCGCGAGATGTTCCAGGCCGGCGAATTGCAACAGACCCTGAAAGATAAAGGCGTCGCCGTTCAGCAAACCGCCTGACGCGACGCGCGCGTGGCGAAATTCTTTCTTTTCCTTGCGACAACCGCTGACCTTGCCATCGCCGCGCTACTCGTAGGCATGTCCGGGTTTTTGTTCGGCGGCGGCCCCGAAAGCATGCATGCCGGAACGCTGGCACTGGCGGGCTATATCGTCGCCATCATCGGTTGTCTGGCAGCTCCTGTCGTGGGGTTTGTTTTCGACAAACGGGGCAAAATTGGACTTGGTCAGGCAGTAGCCTGGGTGCCGGTCGCCGGTGCCGTCACCGCGCTCGGGATCCCTGCGCCCTACTAAGCTGCCGGAACAAATCGGTAACCTCCGTCCTTGCGCTCGACCGTTCCGAGGCCCGGGTAGGGCAGGTGAAACCCAATCAGTTTCGAACGGTCGGTTGCCAGCCGGTCGAGCAACGAGCGGCGCGTTGCTATCGCTTGATCCGGCACATGATCCGCGATCGGCTTCCATTCCGGATGCTGAAAGGAGATGAGCGGATGGGTGAGGGCGTCGCCAGCTATGATCAGTCCGTCGCCGCCGGCGAGTTCAAGCGACACATGACCTTGCGTGTGGCCGGGCGTATCGACAATCCGTAGGCCGGAGACGACGTCGTCTCCGGCTTGCACCATTTTGAGCCTGTCCTTGATCGCCGCGTAATTGCGGCGCGCGCCGGTGACAAACCCCGCGCGTTCCGCAGGGAGTCCGCGCGTCGCGTTGTCGCCAGTCCAGAAATTCCACTCGGCGCCGGCCACATAAAAAGTGGCATTCGGGATCATCAGTTCGTCGAGTTCATCGACCGCACCCCAGAGGTGATCGGGATGCCCGTGCGTGAAAATCACCTTGCTGATCTTCGCCCTGTCGACACCGGCCACTCTGAGATTATCCCACAATTTGCCGGCGGTAGGCATGAACCGGTCACCCGAGCCCATATCAACGAGGATGAGCTCGCTCGCCGAGCGGATCAGAGTCACATTGGTCGGCGAGTCATATTGCTCTCCGGTTTGCCTCGCCGCCTGGAGCAGCGCGTCACGCTCGGCGGCTGGTGCGTCGGGCGCCAGAAAACTTGTCGGCAATACTAGGTGGCCGTCGCTGACGATCGTAAGTTCAAAGCCTCCATGCTTGAACGCATAAGGCGATGCCGCAAAAGCAGGCAGGGCGCGCACGAGAACACCCGCGGCGGAGGCGGCAAGAAGCCCGCGACGGTCAAGGTTCAGCATCGATGAAGCCGGCGTGGTAGAGGCTGACCCGCGTTCTACGCCAATGCCGCGTGCGCCGCTACCTACGGCGAGTACTGGTTGCCCGGCTGCAGTTTTCGACTAACGCGAGCGGTTCAGGCGGTTCATGATCAGGTAGATGACGCCGAGAACCAGCGCCAGTCCGATCAAGCTTTGCGTGGGTACCCCACTCGCGAACTTCGTAACGTTGTCGGCCACCGACACCACGAACACCCCGGAACCCTGTCCGAGGATGAGGTAGATCAACATGATCGCAAGGATAGCGACGAAACCAAGCTCGACGCATTCCCACAAGATCTGTTTTGCGGTGGCCATGTTGGCCATGAATTTGCGCATGGCAAAACCTCTTGATGACACACAGCCTAGAGGTGGGGGGCGTGGCCCCCCACCCTGATTGCGTCAGCAAAACTGATCAGGCTAGCGCACGCCGCGTCAGGCCATTTTCCGGTTCGAGAACAGCCAGAGGACGATCCCGAGAGTGATCAGACCGACGAGACCGTTCCCGCCCATGTCTTTCACCCAGCCCATGATGTTCGCTGTCACGGCGCCGAAGAACGGCAGATTGGCGCCGACAAGTAGCGAGAGCACAATCGCCAATGCCAGCAGCATCAGAGCTAATTCCGTCAACGCCCCGACCCACTCTTTGATCGTATCGATCCCTTTCATTGCGGAGTCTCCCTAGGCATGTCCTCCTGATTCGAGGACAGCGTTTGTTCTTAGCGCTTTTCGCCTACTAAATGTAGAGAATTGTCGCAATGCAGCCACAAAATAAGCTGTGCACGATCTTTTTAAGCGGGGATAACTCGCCAAACCTGCCAGATTTGGCACAGCCCAAAGAACCGAGATTTTGGGTTTTCTAGCTCTCCTGGCCGGCGCGATTGCGCCGGTCAGGGCAGATGGGTCCGCTGGGCGTCAGCGGGAGTAATATTCGACCACCAGATGCGGTTCCATCTGGACCGCATAAGGCACGTCCGTGATGACAGGAATGCGCGTCAGCTTGGCGGTCAGCTTCGATGCATCAACGTCAATGTAGTCCGGCACATCGCGCTCGGCCAAAGCCTGAGCCTCCATCACCAGCGCAAGCTGCTTGGACTTCTCCTTGACCTCGACGACGTCGCCGACCTTTACGCGGAAGCTCGCGACCGTCACGCGCTTGCCGTTCACACGGATATGGCCGTGGCTGATGAATTGCCGCGCGGCAAAAACCGTCGGCACGAACTTGGCGCGGAAGATAAGTGCATCCAACCGCCGCTCCAGCAGGCCGATCATATGCGCACCGCTGTCGCCTTTCAGCCGGCGGGCCTCCTGGTAAATTCCGCGGAATTGACGCTCGGAAATATTGCCGTAGTAACCCCGCAGTTTTTGCTTGGCTTTGAGTTGAACGCCGTAATCGGACAGCTTGCTTTTCCGGCGTTGGCCATGCTGGCCAGGCCCATATTCACGGCGGTTCACCGGGCTTTTCGGGCGGCCCCAGATGTTTTCGCCCATCCGGCGGTCGATCTTGTACTTGGATTCCATACGCTTAGTCATTCGCGTCCTCGATTGTGTTGCTGTTGCTGAGGATCGCGCCCTCCTCTGTCCCGGCAGGGCCGGGACCGACAGGCAGAGCCTCGTAAGCGTAAGGCCTTGCCGCAGGTCGCGAAACGCCCGGCGGACACTGAAATCCGTCGGGCGCGCGGGTTTTAGGGGTGAACCGGATGGGTGTCAAATCCGACGCAAGTATAACAAGTTAGCGCTGAGATCGTTGGTCGCATGATCCCGCCTTGCCGAAGCGCCACGGCGACACCACCTTAGAGGCTTCAGGCCGGGCCCCTCTGGCAGCCACGTGGCTGCGATGTCGGACTGATCAAGATCGGGGCCCAAATGAGCCGAATATTCCCGCCGGACCCAGTTGATATCTGCCGTCGTCTACGGCTTGTCTCCGTGATTGCGCCGGAGCGATGCCGATGAGCGATCTGTTCGTCCTTTCCTATGACGCGATGGCCGCGCTCCTCCAGGTAATCATGATCGACCTGGTGCTGGCCGGCGATAATGCGGTGGTGATTGGACTGGCAGCCGCGGGTTTGCCTGTCGAGCAAAGAGGGCGGGCGATTCTCGTCGGTATTGCGGCCGCGACGCTGCTGCGTCTGGCGTTTGCGGCGGTCGCCGTGGAATTGCTGGAGATCGTCGGTCTGCTTCTCGCCGGTGGGATATTACTCCTCTGGGTATGCTGGAAAATGTGGCGGGAGCTGCGCGGGCCCGGCGCAGAAGACACCGAAGTGGCGCTGACCAAAGGGGATGCGCGCGTACCGCGCAAGACTTTCGCGCAGGCGGCCCGACAGATCGTGGTGGCCGACATCTCCATGTCGCTTGATAACGTGCTCGCGGTGGCGGGCGCCGCGCGCGACCACCCTGCGGCATTGGTCTTCGGACTGGGACTTTCAATTGTGCTGATGGGTGTCGCCGCCGGATTTATCGCCCGGCTGCTCAATCGCCACCGCTGGATTGCCTATGTGGGCCTGGCAATCATTCTTTACGTCGCAATCGACATGATCTGGCGCGGGTTCTGGGAAGTGCAGCCGCATTTGTTCGGCTAAAATCCATAGGCCTTCAGCGCCGCGGCGAGTTTAGTCGACGGCTTGCGTCCCGATGTGAACACGATTTGCGGTGGTGAGGGTGCATCGGCCGATTGGCGCTCACGCATCAAATCGACAACACGGCGCGCGATTGCAGGCGCCGGATCGAGCCACGTGACAGGCCAAGGTGCGCCGGCGCGAAATCTCTCGAGCAGCAGCGGGTAGTGGGTGCAGGCAAGCACAATCGTGTCGGTGCGTCGTCCGTCCTTTTCGACAAAGCAGCCGGCGATCTCCGTCGCTATCGTGTCGTCGGGGGAGGATGGACCTGCAAGCTCAGCCTCGGCATAAGCGGCAAGCTTCGGTGAACCAACGAGATGCACGTCGCAACCGGATGCAAACTCGCGGATAAGCGCGCGCGTGTACTCGCGTCCGACTGTTGCCTGTGTGCCGAGGACAGAAACCAGTTTGGACGTCGACTGTGCGCAGGCCGGTTTGATCGCCGGCACCGTGCCGACAAAGGGCACCGAGAAGCGCGCCCGCAACCGATCGAGAGCCAGCGTAGACGCTGTGTTGCAGGCCACCACCACGAGATCCGGCTTGTGTTCAGCGATCGCTTGACCGAGCACATCGATCACTCGCGTAACCAGCATTTCTTCAACCAGATTGCCGTAGGGGAATCCTGCGTCATCCGCCAAATAAAGGAAGCGCGCGTCCGGGCGCGCCGCCTTTACCTCACGGAACACCGTGAGGCCGCCGAGCCCTGAATCAAAAACAAGAATGGTGGGAGCTTCCGGCATCGCGTGACGGCGGCTTACTTGCTCCCAAAAACCCGCTTAAAGATGGTGTCGACAGACTTAAAGTGATGGTCGAGGTTGAAGTTGGCCTCGAGCTCTTTCTCCGAAAGCTTTGCGCGTACATCCTTATCCGCTTTGAGCAGTGACAGGAAGTCGCCTTCGCCGTCCCAAACCTTCATGGCGCTACGCTGCACCAGGCGATAGGCGTCGTCGCGCGCCATGCCCTTTTGCGTCAGCGCTATCAGCACGCGCTGCGAGTGAATGAGCCCGCCGAGCCTGTCGAGGTTCTTCTGCATGGCGGCCGGGTACACGATCAGCTTGTCAATGATGGATGCGAGTCTCGCCAGGACAAAATCCAGCGTGACAGTGGCGTCGGGCCCGATCATGCGTTCCACCGAAGAATGGGAAATATCGCGCTCGTGCCAGAGCGCGACGTCCTCCATCGCGGGCAGGGCATAGGCGCGCACCATGCGCGCGAGTCCAGTAACGTTTTCCGACAGCACCGGATTGCGCTTGTGAGGCATTGCCGAGGAGCCTTTTTGCTTCTCGGAGAAAAACTCTTCTGCTTCCAGCACTTCCGTGCGTTGGAGATGGCGGATTTCGGTGGCGAGCCGCTCGATTGAGGAAGCAATTACGCCAAGCGTTGCGAAATACATGGCATGGCGATCGCGGGGAATAATCTGGGTCGATATGGGCTCGACGCTTAAACCCATCGCCTTGGCTACGTGCGCTTCGACAAAGGGATCGACCTGCGCGAAGGTACCGACCGCACCGGAAATCGCGCAAGTGGCAACCTCCTTACGGGCGGTCACAAGCCGTTCGCGCGCACGCGCGAACTCCGCATAGGCATAAGTGAGCTTGAGACCAAATGTTGTTGGTTCAGCATGTATACCGTGCGAGCGGCCCACCGTCGGCGTCATCTTGTGTTCGAATGCGCGGCGCTTGAGAGCGGCAAGCAGCGCATCGACGTCGGCGATAAGGATGTCGGCGGCGCGCACCAGCTGGACGTTGAGGCACGTGTCCAGCACATCCGATGATGTCATGCCGGCATGCACGTAGCGTGCTTCCGGACCAACGATCTCGGAAAGATGAGTGAGAAATGCAATGACGTCGTGTTTGACCTCGGCCTCGATCGCATCGATGCGGGCGACGTCAAATTTGGCTGCCTTCCCCTTGTCCCAGATTTTTTTTGCCGCCTCTTTTGGAATAATCCCAAGTTCGGCCATGGCGTCCGCCGCATGAGCCTCGATTTCGAACCAAATGCGAAATTTCGTTTCCGGGGACCAGACCGCCGTCATTTCCGGGCGGGAATAACGCGCGATTGTCACGCCGCTTCCCCTCGCGCCAGTGCCGCCGCATTGCGGATCGCGGCGATATTGCCTTTGTAGTTGCCGCCCTTGAACACGGCGGAGCCGGCAACAAGCACATTGGCGCCCGCCTGCACGACACGGGCGGTATTTTCCGGGGTGATGCCGCCGTCGATCTCGATGTCGATTGGCCGCGCACCCGCCAGGGTGCGCACCTCGCGCAATTTGTCGAGCGCTGCCGGGATGAATGCCTGGCCGCCGAAGCCGGGATTGACTGACATGACAAGTATGAGATCGACCATGTCAATGACATGTTCAATACTTGAGACCGGTGTTGCCGGGTTCATTGTGACACCGGCCTTCTTGCCGAGCGTGCGAATGGCCTGCAACGACCGATGCACATGTGGGCCGGCCTCGACGTGGACGGTGATGATATCAGCCCCGGCCTTGGCAAAGGCCTCAAGATAGGGATCACAGGGCGCGATCATCAAATGAACATCGAGGGTTTTCCTGGTGAGCGGGCGAAGCGCCTGCACCACGGCGGGGCCGATCGAAATGTTGGGAACGAAGTGGCCATCCATCACGTCGACATGGATCCAGTCGGCGCCGGCAGCCTCGATCGCACGGATTTCGTCGCCCAACTTGGCAAAGTCAGCCGACAAAATGGATGGCGCGATCAAGAGCGGACGGGGCATTGCTAGCCTCCAGATGCGTTCGGGTAACACGGAGCAGGCCGGGGGGCAACGCGTGGCGCCCACGCCGGCAGTCGGCAATTAACTTCAATCATGTCGGCAAAATTTGCCCTGCACGGCGTCACATTAACCAGTTCCGGAATCGGGAAGTTGTGGACAATCGCAAGAGTGGCGCAGGCTTTTTAGTTCGCCGGATCCTGGCGCGGCTCTTGCGTTGAACCGTTCGGGTGCGACGACTCGCCGTTGTCAGCGGCGTGTTGAGGAGTATCGTGTCATGTCCATGTCAATAAGCGCATCCTCCAATGCGCTGTCTTACCTCCAGCAATTGTTGCAGTACGGTACCAGTGGACTGGGAGCTACGAGTAACGACCCGCTCCTGACGCTGGATCCGACGACTACGGGATCGGATAGTTCGAGCCAGCAATCGGGTACGTCTCCCATCTGGTCCGGTTCCGCATCAACTTTCGAACCAGGCACTTTGGCGGCTCTTATCTCGTTGCAAGGCCAATCAGCCAACGGCGTGGTGGGCCAATCACCGTCCGATCTTTTTTCCAAACTCGATACGGACGGCGACGGGCAGATCAGCAAAACGGAATTCGAGCAGGCACTCGGCGCGGTTGGAGTCGATACGCAAAGCGCCGACGCCTTGTTCGGAAAGCTGGATGCCAACGGCGATGGCAGCATAACTCCGAGCGAGCTCAACAAGGCGCACGGCCGTGGCCATCACCACCATCCCCATGCCGATAGCTCGGCGGAGGGCAGCGACCCGCAGCAGGGCGGTCTGTCGTCGCTGCTCAGCTCGTCGGACATCACCGGTGCCACGACCCAGACGGCTACCAATCCGGATGGGTCGACCACCACGACCATCTCTTATGCCGATGGCACCTCGGTGAGCATGACGACGCCGGCCGCGCCCCAGAATGGTGCGCCGTCAAACAGCGACTCGACAAACAACGGATCGGGTGGGTCTGACGGTTCAAGCAACAATAACAACAACCTGATCGAGCAGTTGATCCAGCTACAGTCGCAATTGGTAACGCAGGCTGCGTCCGCGCTTTCGACGTTTGCCTGAATCTACGCGCTTTGCTGAAGCCGCCTTGCCAGCGGCTTCAGCAAATGCGGTAACAAATAAATGGGAAATTGCGCGACCGCGAAATAGAGCCACGCAATGTCGGGCACCGCAAAGCCGGTAGCCGCCAGCATCAAGCCGATATTGCGGTTACCGGCGATCAGACCAATGGCGAAGGCGCGGGCTCGTCCAACTCGCAGAAATACCAAAACCGTGAGCGCGATCATGCCCAGTGCGAGCGCGAAAGCGAGCGCGGTCAGCTCAATCACGAGCAGGGGGTTGTCGCGGAAATGGTCGGCGACACCGTCCATCGCAGCTACGGCGAACATGAACATCGCAAGCACGCTCAGACCATCGATCCGCTCGCGCTGCGCCTCGATAAAGGATCGTCCAGTCACGAACCGGATAATAGCGGCGGCGATGGCGCAACCTGCGATAATCAAGAACAGCCTGATGCCGAAACCAAACGGCGAGGGGAGAGCGGTGCCGAGAAAGGCATAAGTAAACAAGCTGGCGGTCATTGGCGTGATTGCGGTCGACACAATCAGACTCGCAAGTGTGAGTGCGACATCCAGTCCCAATAGCGCTGCAAGAGCGGGCGACGACATAAGGCCGGGCGCGGACATCTGGAGCACCAGCATGAAATAAAGACCCGGCATGCGTTGGTTGAGTCCGAAGATCATGAACGTAAGCCCAAGGGCTACCGGGACCACCAGCATTGCCCACGCAGTTGCCGCACCAATCAGTCCAGGCCGGGTAAAATGATGGAACAATTCGTCAGGATCGACCCGCAGAAAAGCCAGCATGAGCATAACCACGATCGCCTCGCCGAGATAAGGTTTGCAGACCGCGGCGAGACCGGGGACGGAAAGTCCGACAAAGATCGATGCCGCCGCCACCAGGGTGCCGTGACGGCCAACAAGAGAGAGTGCGGCCGCGAGGACGCCAGCGAACTTCATTGCGGAAAACTCCGGCCGCAGGTGGGTACCCGGGTTTGATAGCCCCATTGGGTCCCGCGTTCCATATATAAGGGCTCATGCAAGCAGGAGATCGAACGTGGCACGCACCGACGCGATGGTTCTAGGCGCCGGCATTGTCGGCACATCGGTAGCGTTACATCTCGCCAAACGCGGGATGAGCGTTGCAATGGTCGACCGCGCCGGCATCGGCGAACAGACCTCTTATGGGAACGCCGGCGTCATTGAAGGCAACACGATATTTCCGCCGGCGTTTCCTTCCGATGCTGGCCGGCTGCTGCGTGTGGCGTTGAAGCACGCGACCGAGGCGAACTATCATCTGTCATTTTTGCCCCGCATATTGCCGTGGCTGTTGGCGTTTCGTGCTGCCTCGCAGCCGAACCGGTTGGTTGAAACCGCGCATTTGATTCGTCCACTTTTTTCTCGCGCGGTCACCGAGCACGAAGCGCTGATGCAGGAAGCCGGCGCGACCCACTACCTTCGTAAGACCGGCTGGCTCAAAGTTTATCGCGGCGACAAAAGCTTCAGAACTCTGAGGGCTGAATTCGACCTCGCCAAGGAATTTGGATTGCCGCTCCAGGCGCTCGATCAGGCCGGTGCGCAGGCACTGGAACCATCGCTCAATCCGGTATTCGCACATGGTGTGTTCTGGCCGGAGGCAGCGAGCGTGAGCAATCCACTCGGGGTAACACGTGCGTATGCCGCGCGCTTCACTACACTCGGCGGTATCATTCTCTCGGGCGATGCGCGGTCGCTGCACAGGAACGGCCATCGTTGGCGGGTTGAGACTAACGAAGGTGCTCTCGACGCAACGGAATGCGTGATTGCGCTCGGGCCATGGGCTCCAGATACGCTCAAAAATCTGGGACTGACCCTGCCGCTCGCGGTCAAGCGTGGTTACCACCGCCATTTTCGTGCAGAGGGCAATGCCGGCCTGTCACGGCCTGTTCTGGACGCTGATGTCGGCTATCTGGTCACACCCATGGAACAAGGCATACGCATAACTACCGGTGTTGAATTCGCCGCGCGCGACGCGCCGCCATCTCCAGTCCAATTCAACCGCATCATGCCAAGGGCACGTGAACTGTTTCCGCTTGGCGAGACTGTGGATGGAAAGACCTGGCTGGGTAGCCGCCCCTGTTTTGCAGATTCGCGTCCGGTGATTGGTCGTGCGCCCCGAGGCGCCGGATTGTGGCTGGCGATTGGCCACGCGCACTGGGGACTCACACTGGGACCCGCCACGGGACGGATGATCGCCGAAATGATGTCGGGTGAGCAGCCGTTCTGCGATCCAAGTCCCTATCGTGCTGAACGATTTGGTTAAGATACTGCCGTAAGTTCACGAAAATCATAGCGATCACGAATGTAACCGTTGAAGAAAGTGTCTTTCGAGAACGCTGACTGAAACGAGGCGGCAACCTCGGAAGGAACATCGACGTATTCAAAGACGCGGCCGGTCACGAAGCTGAGGGTTAACCGCTCAGTCGCTTTGTCATATTCGATGTTCGTAATCCATGGCATGCGACGACAACGCGCAGGCCACTGTTGAGTTCAACCTCGCGCGAATCGATCACGCCAACTCGGCAGCGCGCCGGGAAACGGAAGAGCGGTCGCTTCATAGACACCGCGTGCGATCGCGCGTGCCATCACGTTGGCAGCCACCATGCCCAGTCCAGCCAGACCATAATACGGATCTTCAAGGGGCTTGGAACCGGTGGCCGCTGCGAAGATGACATCGCCGTCGAGCGGCGTGTGAACCGGATAGATAGCGCGCGCAAGACCATCTTGCGCCATGATCGCGAGGCGGTTGCATTGCGCCTTGGTCAGTTTCGCGTCGGTCGCGATTACGGCGATCGTAGTATTCTCGGCCGGGCCGCCTTTAGCGCGCAGCGCAAGATCGCCGGGTGAAATTTTCGCCGGCCATTTGCGTCCACCGAATTCGTTGCTTTGTTCGAATGGGGCCGCCCAAAAATACGGGCCGTCGCCAATCACCGTTGTGCCGACGGCATTGACCACCACCAGCGCGCCGACGGTGATACCTTCAGGTGTCAGCGCAGACGCAGAGCCAATGCCGCCTTTCAGTGTGGCCGTGGTGGCACCAAGGCCGGCGCCAAAGCTGCCGAGCGCGAAGTCGATCGAGGCGCTTTTTGCCGCCTCGTAGCCGAGCTCGCGATAGGGCGGGTAGCGCCCCCAGTTTTTGTCGCCGCCGTTGAGCAAATCGAACATGATCGCCGCAGGAATGATCGGCACCACTGCATCGCGAATGTGGAAACCGCGGCCTTGCTCGCGCATATAGGCTTGCACCCCGGACGCCGCGTCGAGGCCGAAGGCGGATCCGCCCGAGAGGGTGAAGGCGTCGATTCCTTCTACCGTCTGCGCCGGATCCAGCAGCGCGGTCTCGCGCGTCCCGGGTCCGCCGCCGCGTACGTCCACGCTGGCGGTCACGGCATTGTCGAAAACGACCGCTGTGACGCCGGAGCCAAGTTTGACGTCTCCAGCGTGGCCCACGCGGATGCCGACAATGTCGGTGATCAGATTGCGCGCCATAATGTCTCCCGGCGACAACCTTATCACGTCCGTTCACGTTCCGGCGAAACCGTCGTATGGCGCTTGCAAGCGAACGCATTGCATCGCATCTAGAGGCCCCATGAATGGCGAAGTAACCTACCTGGCCGCTTTGATCGCGGGGCTGGTCAGTTTCCTGTCTCCCTGTGTGCTGCCTTTAGTGCCGCCATATCTCATATTTTTGGCGGGCACTTCGCTCGAACGCTTTGCAGACGAGGAATCTGAACCACGGGTCAAGCGCGAAACGGTAGCCGCGGCGGCGCTGTTTGTACTTGGGTTTTCCACTGTCTTCGTGGCGCTCGGTGCAAGCGCCAGCGTTATCGGCGCCCTCATTCGCGCGTATTCAGGGCCGCTCGCGACAATCGCGGGAATTATCATCATCATCATGGGCCTGCATTTTCTCGGCGTGACGCCCATTGCGTTTCTGCACCGGCAGAAACGGCTCGACGTTGCCAAGCCAGTCGGCCTTTGGGGTGCCTATGTGATCGGGCTTGCATTCGCTTTCGGTTGGACGCCATGCATCGGGCCGATTCTTGCCGCAATTCTCGCGGTGGCTGCGTCCGAGCAGACCGTGGCTAAGGGAGCAAGCCTGCTTGCGGTCTATTCGCTCGGTCTCGGGATTCCCTTCATTATTGCGGCCTTCGCAATCGAACCCTTCGCGGCATTTCTGTCGCGCTTTCGCAACTATCTCCACCGTGTCGAGCAGGCCATGGGAGCTTTGTTGGTATTGACGGGGATCGCCTTTCTGACCGGCAGCGTCAATCAGATGAGCGTATGGTTGCTCGAAACATTCCCTGCGCTTGGCAAGATCGGCTGAGAAAGAAAGCCCGCCACTAGGGCGGGCTTTCGCATCGCGGATGTGATCGTTTACTTGACTTTGCTGCAATCAGAGCTGGGGCATTCGACGTAGGTGATTTTCCCGCTTGGATCCTTCTTCCAGATGTACATCACATAGTCGAGCTTCGTGATATCGCCCTTCTTGTCGTACGAGATATCGCCGAGCACAGTCTTGAACTGCATCCCGGAGTGCATTTTTTCTGCGATCTTCTTGGGGTCGAGGGACTTGGCAGCTTCCGCGGCCTGCTTGATGATCTGCACCCCCGCGTAGCTATACAAAGTGTAGGCTTCTGGTTCGAATTTCTTGGCGCGGAATTCCTCCACGACCTTCTTGGCGTCTGGCTTGTTGCGCGGATCCGGGCCGTAGGTCATTAACGTGCCTTCGACTCCGGGTCCGCCGACCGAGGCGAATTCGTCGGAGGTAATGCCGTCACCGCCCATCAGCGGGGCCTTGACGCCCTGGTCGCGCATCTGCCGTACGATCAAGCCACCTTCGGTATAAAGCCCGCCCCAATAAATGAGGTCGGCGCCGGACTGCTTTATCTTGGATACCAGCGCCGAAAAATCCTTCTCGCCGGTGTTCACGCCCTCATAGAGCACTTCCTTCATTCCGGCCTTGTTGATCGTCTTCTTGGTTTCGTCCGCGAGACCTTTGCCATAGGTCGTCTTGTCATGAACGATGGCGATTTTCTTGTCCTTGAAATGTTTCACGATGTATTCGCCGGCAACCTGTCCTTGCTGGTCGTCACGGCCGCAGACGCGGAAGATGTTCCACATCTTACGCTCGGTGACGGTCGGGTTGGTCGATGCCGGCGTAATCTGGAGAACGCCGTTTTCCTGATAGACTTCGGACGACGGGATCGTCACGCCTGAATTGTAGTGGCCAATGACAAACTTGACTCCGTCGGCGGAAAATTTGTTGGCGACCGAAACACCCTGTTTCGGATCGGATACGTCGTCTCCGTAGGAGACGCTGATCTTCTGGCCGAGGATGCCGCCGGCCGCGTTAATGTCGGCTGCCGCCTGGTCGACACCGTTTTTCATTTGCGCACCGGTCGCCGCGCTCGGCCCGGTAATCGGCCCGCCCACGCCGAATTTGACCTGAGCCACGGCAGTGCCTGCGGTAGCCACCGCAATGCTCAAGGCGAAGCCAAAAGTCGTGATCGTTTTCATTTCTCGTTCCCCTCCAACTGGAGCCGGTATTTTTTATTGGTGCCGATACTACGTCAGGGCATTTTGCGACGCCAGCGCATCGGCCCGTCGCGCTCGTTGAGCCAGCGATATTGCGTGATCATTTGTGATGCACGTGCAGCCCTAAACCCCAGGAAACCAAAGACGACGCAAAATGTGCTGTCGATCAGATAATAATGGAGCGACAGAAGGGTGCCGCCGTAAAGACTGAAGTGAATAAAACGAACCGCACCGCCCAGGATGAAGCCATATGCGACAACCTGCCACCATGGTCGCCAGGTCGCCGCTATGGCGCGGCCGGCCAATGCCGCCGCGCCACCGCCCAGGATAATCGTCACCAGCAGGAATACGCCGAATGAGCCTTCCTCATAAAGCAGGTCCGGAATCGAGAAAGCGGTCGAAATTTGGTTCAATGGCGGCCTCCTTCGAGATAGGCCGACTTGATTTCTGGATGCTCCAGCAATTCGTGCCCGGTCCCTGAAAGCGTGATCCGGCCATTGACCATGACGTAGCCCCGGTGGGCGAGCTTGAGCGCGTGATAGGCATTTTGCTCGACGAGAAAAACCGAAAGGCCGCTTTCCGCATTGAGAGTCTTAATAGCGTCGAAGATCTGCCGCACGATCAGCGGCGCAAGACCCAACGATGGCTCATCAAGCAGCAGCAGACGCGGCTGTGCCATCAAAGCGCGGGCGATTGCCAGCATTTGCTGTTCGCCACCCGACAGCGTTCCACCACGCTGGCCGATACGCTGGCTTAGCCGCGGGAACAGCGCAAGCACGCGATCGAGGTCGCGGGCGAACTCAGAGGGTTCCGCGGTGATCGACCCCATCTGCAGATTTTCGAGAACCGTCATGCGAGAAAAAATGCGGCGGCCTTCTGGCGCCTGTGCGAGCTTGAGCCGCGCGATTTCGTGCGTCGGCAGTCGGGTGATATCGTGACCGGCAAACTCAATCGTACCCTCGCGCGCACGCGGATTACCGCAGACAGTCATCATCAGTGTCGATTTTCCAGCGCCATTCGCGCCGATCAACGTGACGATTTCTCCCTCGTTGACCTCAAGATCGACGCCCTTCAACGCCATCACACGGCCGTAGAAGGTTTTGACACCGCGCACAGTGAGGAGCCGCGTGGTCACAGCCCGACCTCTGCCTCGACGTCGGCGACGTCCTTGTCGGGCACTCCAAGATAGGCCGCGATGACTTTTGGGTTGTCGCGGATCGTCGCTGGTGCACCGTCAGCGATCTTTACGCCGTAATCCAGCACCACCACGTGATCAGAAATCTCCATCACTACCGACATGTCATGCTCGATCAACAGGAGCGATATGCCATGCTGTTCGCGGATGGCGAGAAGAAGCTCGTTAAGCTCCGCGCTTTCGCGCGGATTGAGGCCGGCCGCCGGTTCGTCGAGGCACAGGAGTACCGGCTCGGTACACATGGCGCGCGCAATTTCAAGACGCCGCTGCGCGCCGTATGGCAAATCACCGGCAGCGTCGTCGGCGCGCGCCGTCAGCCCGATGCGATCGAGCCACGTTCTCGCGCGTTCAATCGCTGCGCGTTCGGCGGCCGCATAGGAGGGAAATCCGAGAACACCGAGGAGCGTGTAGCCCGATGCGAGCATGAGCCGGTTGTGCTGGGCAACCAGCAAGTTCTCCAGAACAGTCATGCCCGGAAACAGACGGATGTTCTGGAAGGTTCGCGCAACGCGCGCCTGTTGGGTGACCAGGTATTCCGGCATCCGCTCGAGCAAGTAGAGCGCACCGGCGTCGGTGCTAATCTTTCGCTCGCCGCCATTGGTGAGCGCTTCGAGCCAGTCCCACGCGAGAGCATCGCCGTGGCGAAGCGCGATTCGGCCCTCGCTCGGCCTGTAAAAGCCGGTGATGCAGTTGAAGACCGTTGTCTTGCCGGCCCCGTTCGGCCCGATGAGCGCGGTGATGTCGCCTTGGCGGGCAGTGAATGACAGGTCGTCGACCGCGACGAGCCCGCCGAAACGCATGGTCAGATGCTCGACCTGCAACAGAATGTTCTCGCCGATCGCCATCAGCCGTGGCCTTCCTTGACGAGGTTGGCGCCAATGACCTTGCGCTCTTTCAGGATGACCGATGGTTCGCGCGTCGCAATCAGACCGCGCGGGCGCCAGATCATGATCAACACCATCGCAAGCCCGAACAGGAGCATTCGGTATTGGGTCGGATCGAAAGTGGAGCCGAAAATCAGCTTGAGGAAATCGAGCTCGCGCATAATTTCGGTGCCGCCGATCATTATAATAGCGGCGACCGCGCCCCCGATCTGACTGCCCATACCGCCAAGCACGACGATAGAAAGAATCGTGGCGGACTCCAGGAATGTAAATGATTCCGGTGAGATAAAGCCTTGGCGTGCTGCGAAGAACGAGCCGGCAAAACCTGCGAACATCGCGCCCATCGCGAAGGCGGTGAGCTTGGTATTGGTGGTGTTAATGCCGAGCGAACGGCAGGCGATTTCATCCTCACGCAGTGCTTCCCAGGCCCGACCGACCGGCAAGCGACGCAGGCGCATGGTGACAAAAGCCGTGAGCAAGGCAAGCGCGAGGATAAGATAGTAAAGAAAAATCGTGCGGTAGATTGGCGAAAATTCGAGGCCGAATACCGCGGCGAATCCGTTCTCGTCGGCATTAAACGGGATACCGAAAAAGGTTGGACGCGGGATACCGGTAATACCGGCGTAGCCGTTGGTCAGATCGACCCAGTTTATAAGCACTATGCGGACTATTTCGCCAAAGGCGAGCGTGACGATTGCAAGATAGTCGCCGCGCAGACGCAGCACCGGGAAGCCGAGCAGAATTCCCCAGAATGAAGCAAGGACGCCAGCGAGCGGCAGCAGCAACCAAAAAGAAAACCCGAATGTCTTGGCGAGCAGAGCATAGGAATACGCGCCGACTGCGTAAAAGGCGACATAGCCGAGGTCGAGCAGCCCCGCGAGACCGACAACGATATTCAGGCCCCAACCGAGCATGACGTAAATCAGGACCTGGATCCCGAAATTGTCGATCCATTTTACGGCGCGTCCAAATCCCGCAGTCGCGATGACTATCACCGGATATGCAACAACGAATCCAATTGCGAATGGGACGAACCATTTGCCCAGTTGCTTCCGCCAAGCAGGAGCCGAGGTTGAGCGCAGAAGCGCTCGCTGTTTGAGCCGGGGTTCGATCGCAAGCGCATAGGCGAGGCGGCCGAGGCCGACAGCGGCAACGATGGCGAATAACAGAGGCCAACGCGTGACAAGGATGAGATCGTTGCGAACATTGGTAATGGTCTGAAAGCCGATCAGAGGCAGAAACAGACCGAATGCAAGCAGTGCCGTAATGCCCGCGTCCCTTAACGCGCGTGCCGTATTGGCGCGCATGTCCGGGACGTCATCCGCCATATCAGACCTTTTCGACATCCGGACGGCCAAATAGGCCTTGCGGCAAGAAGATCAAAGTGATTGCCAGAACAGAAAAGGCCGCAACGTCTTTGTAATCGATCGAAAAATATGCAGACCACATTGTCTCAATAAGTCCGATCAGAATGCCGCCGATAACCGCCCCGGGCAGCGAACCGATGCCGCCCAGCACGGCGGCGGTGAAGGCCTTAACGCCGGGAACAAAGCCGTCGGAAAAACTGACGACCCCGTAATACATGAGGTACATCGTTCCGGCGACAGCGGCGAGGGCAGCTGCAATGACGAACGTTATCGAGATCGTGCGGTCGACATCGACGCCGACTAGCGCCGCCATTTTTTGATCCTGTTCGCAAGCGCGCTGCGCGCGGCCGAGCCTGGTCTTGGTGACCAAATACCAGAAACAAACGAGCAGCACCGCGGTGACCGCCCAAATGATGAGCTGTTTGAACGAGAGCGTTACAGGGTAGTTGTTTTTCGTGAACAGTACGAAATCGCCTTGCACCATCGGAGGAATTGATTTGTTGCGCGGGCCTTGCGTCACCTGCACGAAGTTTGACAGGAAGATTGACATGCCGATTGCGGAAATCAGTGGCGCTAGCCGGAATGAGCCGCGCAATGGTCGGTAGGCGAGTCGTTCGATCGTCCAATTGACCAGTGAAGTAAACAGCATCGCAACGATCAGCACGAGGAAAAGCGCGAGTGCGATCGAGGCAATACCGAGAAAACTTGTCAGCAGGAGAAAAGCGACCAAGGCTATGAACGCCGACACCATGAACACATCGCCATGAGCGAAGTTCACCATGCCGATAATGCCGAACACCATGGTGTAGCCGATGGCAATCAGACCGTAGATCGAGCCGAGCGTGATGCCGTTAATCAGCTGCTGGAGGAAGACTTCCATCGCGTCCCCTGCGCCTTCCCGAGGTCGTCCGGCCGACGACCAATTGCCCCGATACTAGAGGCTTAACAGGGCATAGCGGGAGCGGCAACGCCGCGGCAACGGAGTGTTATTAAGTGGATTGTCGTCAAGGGACGGCTGCCGTCGTCCGGCCCAAGACCTCGGCCGGACTTCGGCCGGCGCAGGGCACGGATGTTCGTCATGCAAAAATTGCACTGCGCAACGAGCCCGGACGGCGATGCCAGGACTCGTTGCGTAGTGCTGCGTTAGTGCAAGCCGCCAAATATCCAGATCAGCACCAGAATAGGAATCGGGATCCCAAGTAGCCATAGTAATAAATAGCGTCCCATCGTCGGTTCCTCCTTTTAAGGGGAACACGGCGAACACACATCAGGTTCCAGGGACATTTTGTTACAAGATTGAACATGTTGCCGGACCGGAACCAATGCGGCGCGTGAGCATTGTTATTCGGGGCGCATGCGATCGATAAGGCGCCTCAAACCAATGTTGGAGAGGAAAGTAAAATGAACCAGAATCCGAACCAGAAGCCCGGCCAGCAGCAGCAAGGTGGTCAACAGCAGGGTGGCCAGCAGGGTGGCGGGCAACAGAAGCCCGGCCAGCAGCAGCAGGGCGGCCATCAAGGTGGCCAGCAGAACCAGCAGGGTCAGCAGAACCGCTGACGCGTGTTGCAAAGCACGATCCGGAAAGCCTCGCCTGGCGGCGAGGCTTTTCACTTTAGGGCGCGGGCGATATTGGCGTTCGGACTCAAGCTCTAATATGCTTGACATATGGGCACCGTGTCGGCGTTGCCGCTATTTCATCTTTACGGCGATCCGCCGGACGATTCCGCTTTTGATTTCATCCATATTGAAACTATCGCATCGCGCTCGTCGATCCACGATTGGACAATTCGCGCGCACCGTCACCGTAATCTTTTTCAGGTGTTGCTTATCGAGAAGGGCGGCGGCGAGCTGAGCTTCGAGGCTTCGACGGCACGCTTTTCCGCACCGGCCATGATCCTTGTGCCGGCGACGACGGCGCACGGTTTTCGCTTCACTCCCAAGGTCACCGATGGCTGGGTCCTGAGCTTCACCGAGGACGTCGCCGACGCGCTGGGCGATCAGTCGGGCGAGGCGTTGGCGCGGCTCAAAGCAGTGGCGGCCGAACCGCTGCTACCTCTTGCCAATGCTGGTGAGGCTAGGCGCCTGTCTGCGCTGTGCACCGATTTATATGAAGAGGGATCACTCGCGCGCGAAGGCTATCGTTTGGCGATGCGCGGCCTCCTCGCCCTGATCGCGATCGAAGTGGTGCGACTTGGAGTTAGCCGAGCGCGCAGCGGTACCGTAACGTTGTCGCGCGCCGATGCGCGTGTCGACGAATTGCGGCGGCTCGTCGATGAACACTTCCGTAAGGAACGTGTGGTCAGTTTTTACGCCGGGAAGTTGGCGATGACGCCAGACCGGCTCAACGATCACGTTAAACGGGCAACCGGAGTAACGGCAGGCCATCTCATCCGGCAGCGTGTCCTGACCGAAGCGAAACGCCAGCTCGTATTTACCAACCAGGCGATCCACGAGATCGCCTACGATCTCGCCTTCTCGGATCCATCACACTTCACCCGGTTTTTCCGCATGCAGACCGGGATGACGCCGCAGGCATTTCGAGACGGGCGCGGCGGCTAGTTTTTTCATTGCGCGAGCTTTTTGTATCGATTTTGCCTGTTCCAGCGGGCTTTGCCGTGCCGCGTGGTTAATCGGCCAAGGTTAAGAGGCCCGCGGGTAAGGTAAAATTTCGGTTTCTTTTGAACTTCGTATTTGGAGGGCTTACGCACGTTTGCTCGAGTGAGGACGAGGAGGAAGCCGTGCAAAGACTTTCCAATGCCACAGGGGCTTTGATAATCGCGATTGCCCTCTACTTTACGATTTTCTGGGGATACGACGGGTTGCGCACTCTTTCCTCGCCGAGCTATGGCCTCGACGAAGTCTGGCGCTCACAGTTCATATTCGCGATTGGCAGCATATTCGGTCTGGGGCCGACGGGGCTGATCAAGCTTGCTGCGTTTTTCGGGATGCTCAAACTCGCGGTCGCGGGTATCTGCGCCATCCACATTGTGGACAGGATCATATCCATGATGAAGCACGGCCGCGCAAATTCGGATGTTCTGGAAGGCGCGCTTATTCTTGTGGTGGTGATTAGCATCGCCTCGGTTGGTCCGGCCTCCTGGGCGAATAGCACCGATCTTCTGCGCGAGCATACGCTTCAGCTTCTGTTCGCCGCTTTTGCAGCCGGGCTTGGCATCTTTGAACGCCACAATGCGCGGCGTGCCGAAAATGCCGAGGCCAAGCCTGCGATCGGATCGTCAGAGAAAACCTGAACGCAGTCGTTCGCGCTCAACCACTTTGGCAACTGGGCGCGTCTTTATTTTGGCCGCGCTTCGTGGAGGCCGCGATCTGGCGGCTCCAGTTTTCCAGAACGCCTATCTTTGACTGCTTGCACCAGCGCGCGGGCGGCATTGCGGACGTCGTCTTGAAAGTCAGTGTCTCGATCGAGGTCGTCATGGCTGGTCGCATAGGGTGTGAGATATCCGACGTAGCGATCAATCAGCGACAAATGGCCCGACGGAATCATTCCGATATCACTCATCCAGTCGGCAAGGATGCGTCGCAAGTTCTCGACCCCGGCGGCGTCGCCATGCACGACGACTGAGAACACGCGCCCTGCCAAGTGTCGCGGGTAGGGCCAACCTTTAAGCTCGAGCTCTTTGGCCTCGCGGGCGTTTTTGCCGTGCGTCGTGGTCGGATCCGGATTGCCGCCGTCGGCGCAGACCAAGCGATCGATCATCAACTTGAGCGAAGAAGGCGATTGATACCAATTTACCGGACACACGATCATCACACCGTGGGCCGCGACCCATTTGGGATATATCTCGGCCATCCAATCGCCGGTCTGTCCCAGCGCATGATTGGGATAGCAGCTACATGGCCAGTGACAGAGTGGTTGTGCGGTGGAGACACAAGCCTTGCAGGGGTAGATCACCCGACCGTACTCCGACGTCAGCCGCGATAGATCGAGTACTTCGGCCTCGAAGCCGCGTGTCTTCTCGATCACGTCTTTGGCCATCATAACCAGCCGGTATGTCTTCGACATTTCTCCGGGGCAGGTCTGGTCGCTGCGCGACGAACCATTGACGATCAGTATGCGCGAGATTGTCTTTCGGTTTTTCTGCCGCCGTTCGGCGGTCTGGATGTCAGCGCGAGTCGTGAGCCACTCAACAGAGATTTCATAATTTGGATCGGCAAAGCCGGGTCCGGCTTTTCTTAAACGCGGGCTCTTGTGGTACTCGTCATAGGTGATCCACGCGGTTTCAGCGATCTTGTCGATCTCACCCTGGAGCGGTTCGAAATCGGGATCGTAATACCTTGCAAGAAATCGTCGCTTGAACTCCGCCTTGTCGAGCCTAACGCTCGGCATTCCCCTACGCACCTTTACCGCGGCCATGGATCACCCCTTTGGATGGGTCATGGCTAGCATTGAAGCCCGTTCAACCCGAAATGACGAGGGCGTCAGCCACGCGTGAGTACTATTTGGCCTTGGCAACCTCGGCCATCACTTCGGCGGCCTCCTTGAACGCGTGGTTGGCGGCCGGTACACCGCAGTAAATGGCCTGTTGCAAGATGATCTCCTTGATGTCGTCCGGCGTGAATCCGCCCTCGGCGAGCGCCGCGCGCACGTGCATCCGAAACTCCTCCCATTTGTCGAGAGCGAGCATGGTGCCGATCACCAGAATGCGTCGCGTTCGCTCGTCATAATGCGGACGCGTCCAGATCTCGCCCCACGCAGTGCGAGTAATGAAATCCTGGAATTCCTCGTTGAACGGGGTCTTTTTCGCATTGGCGCGGTCGACCCATGCGTTGCCAAGCACCTTGCGGCGCCTGGCCATCCCGTGCTCGTGGCGTTCCTTGTCGTCCATGACCACTCGCCCCTTACTGCAGGAAGTTGAGCACAGCTTCCGTGTAGACTTTCGGCTGTTCCATATTGGAAATATGCGCCGCCTCAACGCTCACCAACTTTGCGCCTTTGATCTGTTGCTGAATTGCTTCGCCGGCTGATGGCGGCGTGGCGACATCCTGGCTTCCGACGATCACCAGGGTCGGAGCCTTGATGCCCGGATTGCTGGCTCGAAAATCCATGGCGGCGATCGCCTGACAACAGGCGACATAGCCGGGAACCTTGGTCGTCACGAAGATGTCCCGCATGCGATCGATGGTCTCGGGCGCCCGCTTACGGAAGCCTTCCGTGAACCAACGCTGCATATTGGTGTCGACCATTGCGGCCAACCCTTTCTCGCTTACGAATTTGATGCGGTCGTTCCAGGGTCCTTTGTCCGGATAGTAGGAATTGGTGTTGGAGAGCACGAGCTTTTCGACCCGATCTGGTGCATTGGCCCCAAGCCATTGTCCGACCATGCCGCCCATCGAGAGGCCGCACCAATTGGTCTTGCGTATTTTGAGAGCGTCGAGCACCGAAAGCACATCGCGCCCGAAGCGCTCCATGGAATAGGGGCCATTTGGTGAACCCGATTGACCATGGCCGCGGCGGTCGTAGCGCACCAGCCGGAAATGTTTTGAGAATTCCGGAGCCTGATCGTCCCACATATGAAGGTTGGTGCCGAGCGAGTTCGACAGCATCAGCACGGGTGCGCCATCGCGACCTTCGATCTCCACGTGAATTGGGCAGCCGTCATCGGCATTGATCATGGGCATGAAAATCCTCTCCTAAGATATTCTGATTGTTGGACGTAGCGTGGCCGACACCCATAATGCCCCAGGCGCCGGCTGCAAAGCTCTTTTCAGACCTGTTTCAAAGGATTAAGTCGGATCGGCTGATATCGTGGTTTAGCAGTCGCAAGGAGATGCCCCGATGGCAATGACAATGACGGGTGAAGTTCAGCTTTCAGCAAGCCGCGAAGTGGTGTGGGCGAAGCTCAACGACGCGGACGTGCTCAAAGCCTGCATCCCCGGCTGCGAAGAGCTTAACAAGACCTCCGATACCGAATTTCAGGCTGTCGCGACCACCAAGATCGGTCCCGTGAAGGCGCGGTTCAAAGGCAAGGTCCACTTGACCGATCTCGACCCGCCCAACGGCTACAAAATTTCCGGCGAAGGAGATGGCGGCGTGGCCGGCTTTGCCAAGGGTGGGGCGACCGTCGCCCTTACCGAAAAAGATGGTGGCACGCTGCTCACTTACAACGTAGAGGCGCAGATCGGCGGCAAGCTTGCCCAACTGGGCCAGCGCCTGGTCAATGGCGCAGCCAAGAAGGTAGCCGATGACTTCTTTCAGAAGTTTGCCACGACCGTCGCAGCCCCTTAAGGGGCTTACCACTCCGGTTTGAAATCGTTTTCGCCTTTTGAATCCCTTGACCGCGCCCTCGATCGGGGTTCAGACTTATTCACGTTCCAAAGTGAAATCGGGCAAAAATCGGCCCGATTCCGCGGGCGAACCACCAGCGTCCGGGGGGACGATGGTGAAAAGAGGGCCTTTGGCCCCAGATTGGGAGGAAGGACATGCCTGCCGTGTCCATGACGGTGAACGGCAAAGCCGTCACCGGTGACGTCGAAGCTCGCACGCTGCTGGTGCAATTCCTGCGTGAAAATCTGCGGCTCACGGGTACCCATGTCGGCTGCGACACCTCGCAGTGCGGGGCCTGTGTCGTTCATATCGACGGCATTGCCGCAAAGTCGTGCACCACGCTGGCTTTGCAATGTGAGGGCGCCAAAATCACCACTATCGAGGGACTGGCGGAACCGAATAGTCCTCTCCATCCGATGCAAGAGGCGTTCCGCGACAATCATGGTCTGCAGTGCGGATTCTGCACGCCGGGAATGATCATGGCAGCGCTCGACATCGTGCGCCGGCATGGCAACGATCTCGACGAACACACCATCCGTGAGCAGCTCGACGGCAATATCTGCCGCTGCACCGGCTACCACAATATTGTCAAAGCTATTGCGGCTGGCGCGAAGGCAATGGCGAAAGGCGGCGCGCGTCAGGCCGCCGAATAGCGTCACAAAAATCAACGGGAGAAGACCGCATGAGCGCGACGGGCATCGGCGCGGCGGTGCGCCGGAAAGAAGACCTCCGCTTTATCACGGGCAAGGGTCGATACACCGATGACGTCGTTCGGCCGGGCGAGACCCGCGCGGTATTCGTCCGCTCGCCGCACGCGCACGCGAAAATCAAAAGCATCGATGTTTCCTCCGCCAGGAAATTGCCGGGCGTGGTCGAGGTTCTCACCGGCAAAGAGCTTGCAACGGACAAGATCGGCAATTTGATCTGCGGCTGGATGATCCATTCGAAAGACGGCACACCGATGAAAATGGCACCGCATCCGGCGCTGGCTGCCGACAAAGTGTGCCATGTCGGCGATGCGGTCGCTGTCGTGATCGCCGAGACCCAGGCGCAGGCGCGTGATGCCGCCGAGAAGGTGAAGGTCGAGTACGAGACTCTGTCGGCGGTCACTGATCCGGGAAAGGCGAAATCGGGTCTGCAAATTCACGAGGTTGCGCCGAAAAACACGATCTACGAATGGTCGCTCGGCGACGCCAAGGCAGTAGAGGCCGCATTTGCCGCCGCCAAACATGTTACTCAGCTCGATATTGTTAACAACCGCCTGGCGCCGAACGCAATCGAGCCTCGCGTTGCGCTTGCGGAATATGATCCCGGCACTGATCAGCTCACGCTCTGGAATACCACGCAGAATCCGCACGTTTCGCGGTTGGTGATCGCCGCGTTCGTCGGTATGGCGCCGGAACACAAACTGCGCGTCATTGCTCCCGATGTCGGTGGCGGATTCGGATCAAAGATTTTCATTTATCCGGAGGAGGTCGTCTGTCTGTGGGCGGCGCGCAAACTTGGCCGGCCGGTGAAGTGGACAGCGGACCGATCAGAGTCATTCATCACCGATGCGCACGGCCGCGATCATGTCACGCACGCAGAACTGGCGCTTGATGCCGACGGCAAAATTATGGCCATGCGTGTCAAGACGATCGCCAATCTCGGTGCCTATATGTCGACTTTCTCGTCGTCGGTACCAACCTATCTTTACGCCACACTGCTATCTGGCCAATACGACATCCCGCAGATCTATTGCGAGGTCGACGCGGTTTATACGAACACCGTGCCGGTCGACGCCTATCGCGGCGCTGGACGGCCAGAAGCGACCTTCGTGGTCGAGCGGCTGGTCGAGGTCGCTGCGCGGCAAATGGACATCGATCCTGCCGATCTGCGTAAACGCAATTTCATCAAGTCGTTCCCGCACCAGACTCCGGTGATCATGGCGTACGATGCGGGTGACTATAATGCCTCGCTCAAGAAGGCGCTGGAGCTCGCCGACGTGAGGGGCTTTAACAAACGCAAGCGTGAGGCCGCGCGAAACGGCAAATTGCGTGGGCTTGGTTACTCAACTTACATCGAGGCTTGCGGTATCGCGCCGTCCCAGGCGGTCGGATCGCTCGGCTGCGGTGTGGGACTGTGGGAGAGCGCGGAAGTGCGCGTCAACCCGACTGGCAGCGTGGAAGTGCTTACCGGCACGCATGCGCACGGGCAGGGGCATGAGACGACCTTCGCGCAGCTTGTTTCGGAGCGGCTGGGCATACCGTTCGAGAGTGTTTCGATCGTGCATGGCGATACCGATAAAGTGCAGTTCGGCATGGGAACGTATGGCTCGCGTTCGGGCGCCGTCGGCATGTCCGCCATCGTCAAAGCTCTCGACAAGATCGAAGCCAAAGCGAAGAAGGTCGCCGCGCACATGCTGGAAGCGGCGGAAGGCGATATTGAATTCAAGGACGGAAAATTTATCGTCGCCGGCACGGACAAGTCGGCGGCCTGGGGCGACGTTTCGCTCAACGCTTACATCGCGCACAAGTTTGCCGGCCAGGAGCTCGAGCCGGGATTGAAAGAGACAAGTTTCTACGATCCAACCAACTTCACGTTTCCGGCTGGTTGTCACATCTGCGAGGTCGAGGTCGACCGCGACACTGGGAAAACCGAGATCGTCAACTGGACCGCCATCGATGACTTCGGCACGGTCATCAACCCCATGATCGTCGAAGGCCAGGTGCACGGCGGCATCGCGCAGGGCATCGGCCAGGCACTGCTGGAAGGCGTGGTCTACGACAAGGACGGCCAGCTCGTGACAGGGTCGCTCATGGACTACTGCATGCCACACGCTCATGACCTGCCATCGTTTCAGGTCGGGTTGACCGAGACGAAGTCGCCGTCCAATCCGCTCGGTATCAAGGGTTGCGGTGAGGCGGGAGCGATCGCGGCTCCCGCGGCGGTGATCAATGCAATTACCGATGCAATTGGCACGGAAGAACTGGCAATGCCCGCTACCGCGCAAACAGTCTGGGCAGCACTCAAACGCGGGCAACCGCGTCAGGCCGCGTAATCAGGAGAGACGCCGATGTACAATTTCACTTTCCATCGTCCGACAACTGTCCGCCAGGCGGCTGGCCTGCTGGCGCGCAATCCGGAGGCCAAACTATTGGCCGGAGGGCACTCACTTTTGCCGGTCATGAAATTGCGCCTGGCCAACCCGTCGGCTCTGGTTGATCTCTCGCTGGTTGAGGGCCTGAGCGGAGTCGAACAGAAGGGACGTTCAATCATGATCGGCGCCATGACGCGCCACGCCGATGCGGCCAAGTCTCCAGTGCTGCAACAGGTCCTGCCGGGGCTTGCTTCGGTGCCTGCATCGATCGGCGATCCGCAGGTCCGCAATCGTGGGACGATCGGCGGCTCGATTGCCAACAACGATCCGAATGCCGACTATCCTGCGGCATGCCTCGGTCTCGGCGCGACCGTCATCACCAACAAACGGCGCATCGCGGCCGACGATTTTTTCACCGGCATGTTTTCGACTGCGCTCGAGGAAGGGGAGATCATTACCAAGGTCAGCTTCCCGATCGCCAAGAAGGCGGCCTATGAGAAATTCAAACATCCGGCTTCAGGATTTGCTTTGGTCGGCGTGTTTGTGTCCAAGCGCGGCGCCGACATTCGCGTGGCCGTGACTGGCGCCGGCTCCAACGGCGTATTCCGGGTCAAGTCCTTCGAAGAGGCACTCAAGAAGCGTTTCGCGGCGAAGTCACTTGAAGGCATGTCCATCCCGGCAACCGGCATGAACAGCGATATTCACGCGAGCCCCGAATATCGCGCCCATCTTGTGGGCGTTCTGGCGCGCCGAGCGCTGGCGAAAGCGACGGCATAATTTCCGGCAGGCGGGAACAATCAAGGCGGCAACCGCGTTTCCCAGCGAAGGTTTTGATTCGCCCGGATGGTTGCCGTGCAGCAATTCATGCCACTTCTCATCGTCGTATTGATCGCGGCCTCTTTGGCCTATGTGCGCCTGACCATTTAGTCACGCCGCAACGCACACAAACTTATTTCAAGCCGGCGCGCGATCGAGCTCCGCGAGGAGATCATGCAGATCGAGCGGGTGGGTGAACATCTGCAAGGAGCCGTCCGGCTTCTTCGGCCATTTCTCTTTCGGGCGATCCCAATAGAGCTCGACGCCGTTGTCGTCAGGGTCGCGCAGATAGAGCGCCTCGGAGACGCCGTGATCGCTGGCGCCTTCGAGCGGAATTTTGGCAACGATCAGCCGGCGCAGTGCGTCAGCCAGAAGCCGGCGCGTCGGATAAAGAATGGCAGTATGGTAAAGACCGGTGGTGCCGGGAGCGGGCGGTGAGCCGCCGCGGCTCTCCCAGGTGTTCAAGCCCAGATGGTGATGATAGCCGCCAGCCGAAATGAAGGCTGCGCCCGGTCGGCTGGTGGTGAGTGTAAAACCCAGCACCCCGCAATAGAAATCGAGCGCCCTCTGCAGGTCGGCTACCTTCAGGTGGACATGGCCGATACGCACCCCCGGATCGATCGTGGGCATTCGCAGAGCGTCTTTCTCAAGGGTTTCGGGCTTCGTCATTGGTTTATCCTGGCTGTTGGGGCCTTCGATCCCCACATGTAAGACGGGCGCGTGGTAGGATAAAGTCCCCACATGGCAGATAAGACCCCTCCGAATTCGATCGATTCAACCCTCGATCTGCTGGCCGAGGCCGACTACATCGCCGATCGCTCGCTGGCAACGGTGCTTTATCTCGCGTTGCGCATGGGCCGGCCGCTATTCGTCGAGGGCGAGGCGGGGGTCGGCAAGACTGAAATCGCCAAGGTGCTCGCCGCGACCCTCGGACGTCGGCTGATCCGACTGCAATGTTACGAAGGGCTGGACGTTTCCGCGGCGGTTTACGAGTGGAACTACGGCGCCCAAATGATTGCCATTCGTCTGGCGGAAGCCGAAGGCGAGGGTGATCGCGCGCGGATCGAGCACGACGTGTTTTCCGAGCGTTTCCTGATCAAACGCCCGCTGTTGCAGGCACTCGAACCCGATCCGGCAGGACCACCGGTGCTGTTGATCGACGAAATCGACCGCACTGACGAAGCATTTGAAGCGTTTCTTTTGGAGGTGCTCGCCGACTTCCAGGTTACCATACCGGAACTCGGCACTGTGAAGGCGCCGCATCCGCCGATCGTTGTCGTCACCTCCAATCGCACGCGCGAAGTGCATGACGCGCTCAAACGGCGTTGCCTTTATCACTGGGTCGGCTATCCGAATGCCGAGCGCGAACTCAAGATTCTTCGCGCCAAAGTGCCCGGAATTGCGAAGAAGTTGTCGGAGCAAATCGTCGCTTTCGTGCAAGCGTTGCGCAAGGAGGATCTGTTCAAATCGCCGGGCGTGGCCGAAACGCTCGATTGGGCGGGCGCACTCACCGAGCTTGATGCGATCGCGCTCGATCCGGCAACCGTATCTGACACACTCGGTGTTCTCCTCAAATATCAAGATGACATTGCCCGGATCGATGGCACCAAAGTCAAGGCGCTGCTCGACGAGGTGAAGTCGGAGCTAAGGGCGGCGGAGTAACGTCATGGCCACGTCCCAAGGCCACCTCGCGGAAAATGTCCTGTACTTTGCCCGCGCGTTGCGGGCGGCCGGAATTCCTGTGGGTCCCGGCGCGGTGCTTGACGCACTTGAAGCACTCGGCGTCGCCCGCGTCGGCACGCGCGATGATTTTTACTGGACCCTCCATGCGGTGTTCGTAAAGCGGCACGAACACACGGTTCTGTTCGATCAGGCATTCCGGATTTTCTTTCGCAAGCGCGGCTACATCGAAAAATTGATTGCGTCGATGTTGCCCGAGACTTTGCCCGGTGCGCCGAAAGCTCCGCCGCCGGGGGCGCAGCGTATTCAGGAGGCCTTGTTCTCTGGACTCGACGAACGCAGGCAAGACAAGTCCGAATTGGAAATTGACGCGAGGCTGACCATTTCCGATCAAGAAATTCTGCAGAGGAAGGACTTCGCTCAGATGACCGCGGCAGAAATTGCCGCAGCGAAAGAAGCCATCGCACGTCTGGCGTTGCCGCTCGACAAGGTGCGCACGCGTCGGCTGACGCCCGACCGGCACGGCCATCTCATCGACGTACGCCGGACGTTACGAGCCAGCATGAAGGCCGGTGGTGCCGTGATTGATCTGAAATATCTCGGTCCGCGCGTGAAAGAACCGCCCATTGTGGCGCTTTTGGATATTTCAGGCTCGATGAGCGAGTACACCCGGCTGTTTCTGCATTTCCTGCACGCGGTCACTGACGCGCGCAAACGGGTGACCACATTTCTATTTGGTACAAGGCTGACCAATGTTACGCGTGCCATCCGCCAACGCGATCCGGACGAGGCGCTTGCCGCCTGTTCGGCCAACGTGAGCGACTGGTCGGGTGGCACGCGCATCGCTTCTTCGCTGCACGCTTTCAACAAGCAGTGGGCACGCCGTGTGCTCACGCAAGGCGCAGTCGTCTTGCTGATTACGGACGGGCTTGAACGCGATGCCGACGATACGCTCGCCTTCGAGATCGATCGCCTTCATCGGTCATGCCGGCGCCTGATATGGCTCAATCCGCTGCTTCGTTTTCATGGCTTTGAAGCCCGCGCCAAAGGCGTGCAAACGATACTGCGCCATGTTGACGAATTGCGGCCGATACACAATCTGGAGTCCATGGCCGGGCTTGTACGTGCGCTGTCAGGCGCAGCGGCCAAGGGTTACGATCCCAAAGATATGCTAAGGCAAGTGGCCTGAAGGAGAGGTTCCATGCTGGCTCGGGACGAAGACATTCTCAAAGCCGCTGAAGAGTGGCGGAAATCGGGGCGCGGCGTCGCGCTTGCGACAGTGGTCGAGACATGGGGTTCGGCGCCGCGGCCGGTCGGCTCCAATCTGGTTATCGACAATGAAGGCAATTTCCTTGGGTCGGTTTCGGGCGGCTGCGTCGAGGGCGCTGTTGTCACCGAAGCGATTGATGTGATCGACAGTGGCATGCCGAAGATGCTGGAATTTGGCGTTGCCGATGAGACCGCGTGGAAAGTGGGTCTATCCTGCGGCGGGACCATTCGTGTCTACGTTGAGAAGGTGAGCTAGGTGAATCTCGACATCCTTCATACGCTGAACGCCGAACGCGCCGCGCGCCGCGCGGCGGTGCTCGTCACGGACGTGACCAGCGGCGCGCAACGGCTTGTAAAAGCGGCCAATGCGGCAAAAGATCCCTTGAAGGATATTTTGGCAAAACGCTTGCGCATGGCCAAAAGCGGTATGGAGGAGACGCCGCAAGGCCGCTTTTTTCTTACCGTCTATGTGCCGTCGCCACGGCTCGTCATCACCGGCGCGGTGCATATCAGCCAGACGCTGGCGCCAATCGGACAACTGCTTGGCTATGACGTGACCATTGTCGACCCGCGGACGGCCTTTGCCTCGATTGAACGGTTTCCCGATGTGAAAGTTATCGCGGAGTGGCCGGATGTGGCGTTGCCGCCGCTCGGCATCGACCATTACACGGCGTTTGTTGCACTCACGCACGATCCGAAGATCGACGATCCCGCGCTAAAGCACGCTTTGGCGCGCGATTGTTTTTATGTCGGGGCACTTGGCTCGAAAAAAACCCATGCCAAGCGGGTCGAGAGGTTGAAGCAGGCGGGCTTGAGCGATTCTGACATTGCGCGCATCCATGCACCGATTGGGCTCGACATCAGCGCCGTGTCGCCGGCGGAAATTGCGGTTGCTATCATGGGAGAAATTACCGCACGGTTGCGGCAAAGCGACGAGAGGAAGTCGGTGGCGGCATGAAATTTGGTCCGGTTTCGCCTCAGGAGGCGCTCGGCTCGACTGCCGTGCATTCGATCCGCAAGGGCGATCTTGTTCTCAAGAAAGGTACGGTGATTGGTCCCGCCGAGGTTGCGGCGCTCAAGAACGCCGGTGTCTCGGAAGTTGTCGTATCGCGACTTGAGCCCGGCGATGTCACCGAAGATGAAGCAGCCGCCGAAATCGCCCGGGCGGTCGGGGGCAAGGGTGTGCGGTTCGACCGCGCCTTCACCGGTCGTTGCAATCTGTTCGCGGAGACAGCGGGAATCCTGGTTATCGACAAAGGTGCCGTCGATAGGCTCAATCGGATCGACGAAGCTGTGACGCTTGCCACGCTTGCAGAATTCAAACCGGTCGTTGAAGGCGAAATGGTCGCAACGGTGAAGATCATTCCATTCGCCGTGGCGTCCGCGCCGCGTGATGCCGCGGTCAAGGAAGCGGCGAAGGCAAAGCCGGTCATTCGCATAGCGCCCTACAAGATCCGCAAGATCGGCGTCGTCTCGACGTTGCTGCCGGGTCTTGCGCCAAAGGTCGTTGAGAAGACCCTCAAGGTCATGGCCGACCGCATTGCGCCCACCGGCGCGTCGATTATCGCGGAACGCCGCGTGCCGCACGATCAGGCATCACTCGCCAAAGCGATTGACGAATTGCTCAACAGTGGTGCGGAGCTCGTGGTCGTGTTTGGTGCATCTGCGATTGCCGACCGCCGCGACGTTATTCCGGCGGCGCTCGAATCGGTCGGCGGCGAGATTGAGCATTTCGGCATGCCGGTCGATCCCGGCAATCTGATGCTTGTTGGCAAGGCGCGCGGTGTTGCAGTGTTGGGTGCGCCTGGCTGCGCGCGCAGCCCCAAGGAAAACGGTTTTGACTGGGTGCTGATGCGGCTTCTTGCCGGCCTTCCGGTTGGACGTGAGGACATCACCGGCATGGGCGTCGGTGGCTTGCTGATGGAAATCGTCACGCGCCCGCAGCCGAGGGCAAAGCCGGTCGAAGAGGAGGGCAAGCGCGTCGCAGCAATCTTACTCGCGGCCGGCCGCTCGACCCGAATGGGCGCGATCAACAAACTGATCGTTCAAATTGGCGGTAAACCACTTGTTCGCATCGCAGCAGAACAGGCGCTGGCCTCGCAGGCAGGACCGGTGATCGTCGTCACCGGCCATCAGCGGGAGAAAGTTGAGAATGCGCTCAAGGGTCTCAACGTGCGTTTTGTGCACAACCAGGATTATGCCGAAGGTCTCGGTACGTCGTTGCGAGTCGGCATTGGTGCGGTGCCGGAAGGCGCTGATGGCGCAATTGTTTGTCTCGGCGACATGCCGCAGGTTGATGCGCCGCTCATTGACACCCTGCTCGATGCGTTCGATCCGGAGAGCGGCGCCTTTATTGTCGTACCGACGATTGACGGACACCGCGGCAATCCGGTTGTGTGGGCGCGACGCTTCTTCCCCGACCTCATGGCGATCGGCGGCGATTTTGGCGCGCGTTACTTGATCGGCAATTATGCCGAAGCGGTCGTCGAAGTGCCGGTTGCCGGCGAGGCCGCGCTCACCGACGTCGACACCCCCGAGTCGCTTTCCGCCGTCAAGGCCGAAATCGAGCGCGCCTGAGATTCGAATCATTGATCGCGCCCCCCGACTCGCGCCTATCTGGCGAGAACGCTGGGGCAGGGAAGGATGATGGCGAGCATCTATGCGCCTATCATGCGTGCGCTTGTGGTCGTGGCCCTAGTTCTGGCGACCGTGACGTTGATGTTCGTTGCCGTCAGCACCGTGCGGGCTGCCACCCCACCAATTGCGACGTTCTACGTAAACACCTGAAATATCTCCAGAAATTATAGGCTTGCAGCGCGACCGCGTTTGCGCTAAATATGACTGACCAGTCAGTCATATTGGTGCGGAGATGTTGCGACAAAGGTCAACAACACGGCGAGTCACGCGGCGTAAACGCGCGGTGGAAGCCGCCCGAGCGGCGGGGGTGCCAGCAAGCGGCTCCCGCAAGGCTCGCAGCACCGAACGGCGCGGCGCAATTTTGTCGGCGGCCCTCGACGAATTCTCTACGCGTGGTTTCGAGGCCGCCCGGCTCGATGACGTGGCGCGGCGCGCCGGTATCGCGAAGGGAACAATCTATCTCTACTTCCGCGACAAGGAGAGCCTGTTTCAGGAACTCATCCGCTCAATGCTCACGCCGCTTGTTGGAACAATCGAGGCGATGGGTGAAGCAGACGTTCCCCTGTCCGTGATGGCCGAACGTATTGTCGATTTATTTGTTCGCGAGGTCTACGAGACGAGACGAAAGGACGTAATACGCCTCATGATTACCGAAGGCAGGCGTTTTCCAAAGCTTGCCGAGTTCTACTACCGCGAAGTGCTGTCGCGCGTCATTGCCGCGGTACGATCGCTTCTGCGTCGCGCCGCCGCACGTGGCGAAATCCCGGAAAGCCTCGTGGAGTTCCCGCAGATCATTGCGGCGCCAGGCCTGATCGCAATTATCTGGAGCGGACTGTTCGAACGGTTTGAGCCGCTCGACGTTCGCAGAATGATGAAAACCCATGTCGAGTTGCTGTTTGCGCCGAGGAGAGCAACATGAGAACAAAAATCATCGGTTCACTGATGATCGTGCTCTCAGCGCTCACACTCAGCGGCTGTAACAACAACAACGATCTCATGTTGCAGGGTTGGGTCGAAGCCGAGTTGATTTTTGTGTCGCCTGACGAGCAGGGGCGGGTAGAAATGCTGAAGGTGCGCGAGGGCGATCACGTGCAGAAAGGCGATGTCCTGTTCACGGTGGATGACGATCTGCAAAAGGCCGACGTGGTCGTGAGGAATACTGCTGTCGTGAATGCGCAGCAAAGCTTCGATCGTGCCAAGGAACTATTGAAATCCGCGGCGGGTACTCAAAAGGCGTTCGATGATGCCGAGGCGGCGCTACGCCAGGCGAAGGCCAACCTCGAATGGTCGCAGACCCGGCTTACACGCCGGAATGCCTACAGCCCCGGATCAGGCACGATCGAGCAGATTTATTATCGCCCCGGCGAAACTGTGCCTGCTGGGCGGCCGGTCCTCGCGCTGCTTCCACCCGGCAATCTCAAGCTCCGGTTTTTTGCACCACAGGCGGTGTTGCCGCAAATCAAGTATGGAGAAACTGTGCAGGTCAGCTGCGATGGATGCGAGAAGGGTCTGACTGCCAAAGTGAGCTTTATCGCGCGCAGTGCCGAGTACACGCCGCCGGTGATCTATAGCCAAGATGAGCGCGCAAAGCTCGTTTTCCTGATCGAGGCGCGGCCGGATAATCCGGAAAAATTCCGTGTCGGACAGCCAGTCACCGTCACGGTGCCCCGAGAGGCCCCTAAATGAACGGGCATGACATCGTTATCGATGTCCACGGCCTGACCAAGAAGTTCAACGGCCGGGCGGTGGTGCGCAATCTGTCGATGCAGGTGAGGCGCGGCACGATCTATGGCTTTCTTGGCCCGAACGGTTCCGGCAAAACAACAACCATCCGCATGCTGTGCGGTCTGCTCACTCCGGATGAGGGTACCGGAACCTGCCTCGGCTACGACATCCGCACGCAAACCGACAAGATCAAGCGCCAGGTCGGCTACATGACCCAGCGTTTCAGCCTCTATCAGGACCTCTCGGTGCGCGAGAACCTTGAATTCATCGGGCGTGTCTATGGTATCGACCATCCGGTCGCGGCCGCGCGCGCCGCGGTCGAGCGGCTTGGCCTCACCGGTCGGGAAGAGCAGCTTGCATCGGAACTTTCCGGTGGATGGAAGCAGCGCCTGGCGCTCGGCGCTTGTACGCTGCCAAGTCCGCAATTGCTGTTGCTCGACGAGCCCACCGCCGGCGTTGATCCCAAAGCGCGACGCGAATTCTGGAACGAAATTCATGCCCTCGCGGCCGACGGGCTGACCGTGCTGGTGTCCACGCATTACATGGACGAGGCCGAGCGCTGTCACGAGATTGCTTATATCGCATATGGTGAATTGCTGGCGCGCGGCACCGTCGACGAAGTAATCGCCTCCTCGCATCTGACAACTTATGTGGTGAGCTCGGCGAATGGTGACGGACTTGCTGAATTATCGAACGAGCTTACCGGCAAGCCCGGAATCGACATGGTGGCGCCTTTCGGCACCAGCCTGCACGTGTCCGGCCGCGGCGCTGCCGCACTTGAGGCGGCCATTGCGCCCTATCGCCAGCGAAAGGATCTTGAGTGGACTCGGTCCGAGCCGTCACTTGAGGATGTGTTCATCGATCTGATGGGCAAGGCGCAGGATAATTTCCAATGACACATCTGCTTCCTGCTCGGGCACCACGACGTTCCGGTGACGGCTTTTGGCGCAAGACTTGGGCCATGCTGGTGAAGGAATTCATCCAGCTGAGGCGCGACCGCGTTTCCTTCGTCATGATCATCATGATCCCGCTCATGCAGTTACTGCTGTTCGGCTACGCAATCAACACCACGCCGCGCAATTTGCCCACGGCCGTGTTGATGCAGGAGACCAGCGATCTGTCGCGCTCGATCCTCGCAGCTCTCGAAAACACGAATTATTTTCGTGTTACGGAGCTGCCGCACAGCGAAGCGGAGGTCGACGAATTGCTGGCCTCCGGAAAAGTGCTGTTCGCGGTCGAGATTCCTGCGAATTTTGAACGCTCGGTGCGCCGTGGTGACAAGCCGGCAATGTTGGTGATTGCGGATGCCACCGATCCCGTCGCTTCAGGCACCGCGCTCGGCGCGCTTAACGAGGTGCTGCAGACGTCCCTGATGCACGACCGCGACGTTCCGGACAAACCTGAGATGCCGTTCGAGATCCGGAGCCACGCGCGCTACAATCCGGCCGCGTTGACCCAGCTCAATATTGTCCCCGGCCTGGTCGGCACGATTCTCACCATGACCATGCTGATTTTCACCGCGCTGTCGGTAACGCGGGAAATCGAGCGGGGCACGATGGAAAGCCTGCTGTCGATGCCGATTACGCCGTTCGAAATCATGCTGGGCAAGATCGTGCCGTACATCCTGGTCGGCTTTGTACAAGCGTCTTTGATCATCGGCATTGGCGTCACTTTGTTCGCCGTGCCGGTGCTCGGCAATCTCGCCGTTCTTGCCGCGTTGAGCACGCTGTTCATCGCAACCAATCTGTCGATCGGTTACACGTTCTCAACAGTCGCCCAGAACCAGCTGCAGGCGATGCAGATGTCGATGATGTTCTTCCTGCCCAATATTTTGCTGTCCGGTTTCATGTTTCCGTTCGCCGGCATGCCGGTCTGGGCTCAGTATGTTGGCGAGACGCTTCCACTGACGCATTTCCTGCGCATCGTGCGCTCGATCATGCTTAAGGGTTCGAATTTGTCGGACCTGCGATACGATGCGATCGCCCTGTTTGTTTTGATGCTCGTGGCCATGGCTATCGCCATAACAAGGTTCCGCCGCACGCTCGACTAAAGCCGTTTTAGAATGTCGAGCCGTAGATACGGACTAACACGGCCCCGCGAGTCGTCGGCCCAACCCGCCGCGGCCGACCATTCGACATCATCGGTCTTCATGCTGGTGAAGTGCGCACCCAGGCGAAATTGGCGGTAACCGACGGAACCGAAATATTGCATTTCTGGACCGACATAGACGCCACCGAGCATGTCTTCGAATACACGCCAGCCGAAGCCGATGCGTGCCGAATTGCCCGTTGCAATCGTGGAGAGCGAGATATCGGCGACGACCACGGTATCAGGCGTCGGTTCGTACCAGAGTTCCGCCCCGGCCCTCATGCCAAATGAATGTCCACGCAGCCGGTTGGCAGGGTCATCCGGCGTGAGGCGATGGATTTGAAACTCGGGCCCGAAAAAAAACTTGAATTCAGCCTCGCCACGTTTGATCCGCCAACCGGGCAGCACTTGCCCAAGCCACTCCACGCCAATGATACGGTCGCCGAGATTTTCTGCGTCGTAGCGATAGACGCCACCCGAAAGCAGAACTTTCAGAAGCAGGCCGTCTTGCTCAAACCCTCCCGGCGCGAAGACAAATCCGCCATAGGCAAAGGCGCCATTGCGCCAGAGATCGCGACCGGAGAACAACATGAGGTGCGCGTAGTCGTCGTCACCAGCCTGCGCGCGACCAGTCACTCCCCAAACACAATAAAGGACGAAGGCCGCGGCGGTTATCACCGCCGCGCAAACGCGCCTCCCGGAACCCATCCAGGCTCAGCCCTTGAACAGCCTCTAAAATTGCAGGACGACGATCCCACAACTAAAGCGCGATTGCGTCCCCCAAGCGGGGGAGGGTTGCGGCAGTCGCCGGGGACATCGGCTATCAATGGGTATATGCATCTCCTGACTCGTCCACGGCCAACGGAAATCCGATGACTGCCGCGTCTGCCAGCCGCATCGCTGAGGAAAAAGCCCGCCAGCGATCAATCGCCTTTCTGAATTGGGCACACGCGCTCGATCATTTTGTGCTGCTGATTTACCCGACTGTCGTGATCGGGCTTCAGGTTATCTACCAGCGCTCCTACAGTGAATTAATCGCGCTCTCGAGCACGGCGTTCGTTGCCTTTGGCGTATTTTCTTTGCCGGCCGGCTGGCTCGCCGATCGCTGGAGCCGCCGCAACATGATGGCCGCGTTCTACATTGGCTGCGGTCTCTCGCTGGCTGGCGCGGGCTTCGCACCCAATCTTGCCGCGCTCGCAGTGGCTATGTTCGCGCTTGGCATGTTTGCGTCGATCTATCATCCGGTTGGCATGGCGATGCTGATCGAGGCATCAAATGCACGCGGCCGTACACTTGCGTTCAATGGCGTATGCGGGAACCTCGGTGTTTCGCTCGCTGCCGGGGTTAGTGCGGCGCTTGCCACGTGGTTTGGTTGGCGCGCCGCTTTTTTCGCGCCGGCCGTGGTTCTGGTCGTCACAGGGATAGTTTACCTCTGGCTCACGCCGGACGACCGTCATCACGCCAAGACGCGCGAGTCGAAGCCGGCCGTGCGGCTGACGCCGCGTCTCGCGGTTGCCCTGTTTGGACTGTTTATCGTGATCGCCTTGAGCGCGGGCCTGACCTTCAACGTGCTCACTATCGCGCTGCCAAAAATCGTCGACGAACGTCTGTCACGTGACCTGCCGTTGGTTCTCGTCGGCAGTATCGCAACCGCGGTGCTCGTTTGTGGAGCGCTTGCGCAGCTCACGGTTGGGCGTGTGGTAGAACGGATTCCGCCACACGTGATATTCGCGATCGTCACAGGTATCGGCTTTCTCGGCAATCTGTGGGCGGCCTATGCCAGCGGTTTTGCGCTTCTGATTGCACTGGCAATCGCGATTGCCGCGATCTATGGCCAGGTCACAGTCAACGACATGATCATGGCCCGTTACACCGCCGACGCATGGCGCGGCCGCGTTTACGCGGTGCGTTATTTTCTGCTGTTTGTCAGCGCCGGCGCGGCGATCGGCATGATCTCGCTGCTCCACGAGAGCGGAGGTTTTGCGCTTGTCCTTGGTGTCAATGCGGTCATCGCGCTGTTGCTGTTCATCACGACAGTCGCATTGGTAGCGATGATTATCAGCGTTGAGGGCAAGCAGCGCTCGCCGCAGCCGGCCGAGTAAATCAAAACAGCGACGGGATCAGGTCATCGACCTTGACCCGCGTGCAGGGGCTTGGCTTTTTCGTAGCCTATCGTGAACAGCAAACGCGCTTTGGCTGCCTTCGATTTTGCTTTCATTTCAGTCTTTCGATCAGTGCCATGGCCGCGGCCGGCGCCCGCACCTTCGCTTCGTGGATAAAATAAATGAAAACATCCCGCGTCTGTTTTTTCGCAGGTGTTTTCGTCACGCGCGGCAGGTCCTTCGGCTCGCTACCTTGCGCCCACGCCTTCGCGCGCGCGGCCCAAGCATCAAGCGCTTTCGGCGGATAGCCGGCCTTGAGCTTTTCGTCGCCTTTCTGCAACCGCGCATAAACAAAACCGCCACAAACGTCCGCGATGGCCGGATAAGTTTCGTGCTCGGCGAAAACGACAGGTATGTCGAATTCCCGCAGCAGGGCCACGAAAGCATCCGTCTTGAAGCTGTCGTGGCGGACTTCAACCACGTGACGCAACGTATGCCCGTCGAAAGTTTTCGGGAGGAGTTCCAGGAAGCCGCGGAAATCGGCTTCGTCGAACTTCTTGTAGGGCGTGAATTGCCAGAGCAGGGGACCGAGACGGGAGCCGAGTTCTGTTACGCCGGACTCGAGGAAGCGCTTGATCGAATCGCCGGCCTCCTTGAGCACACGCCGGTTGACTGCATAGCGCGGGCCTTTGAGCGAAAAAACAAATCCATCGGGGACCTCGGAGGCCCATTTGCGGAAGGTCGCGGGGGTCTGGGTTCGATAGAACGTGCCGTTGATTTCGATCGAGGTCAGGTGTTCGGCGGCATAGGAGAGTTCCCGCGCGTGTGGCAGGCCTTTGGGATAGAAAACGCCGCGCCACGGCTCGTAGGTCCAACCTCCGATTCCGCTGTAAATGCTGGCGTGCCGCGTCGTCATGATGCTGTCATGTCAAGCGTATAATATGTTTTGCGAGTGGCGAAGTGTATTGTGATCGCCACGACGGCCACTACGACGAGGCGACGCCGGATGAACGCGCGCCTTCTCGTTTGTGGTCGTTACTTTTTCAGTTGCATCCCTGTTTAAGCAAAAGGCCCGGGATTTCCCCCGGGCCTTCGCATTCGTGTTGTGTGGACTGATTAGAAGTCCATGCCGCCCATGCCGCCGCCGCCCGGCATTGCCGGAGCCGCGTTCTGCTTCTTCGGAATCTCGGCGACCATGGCCTCGGTGGTGATCAGCAGGCCGGCCACGGAGGCTGCGCCCTGGATCGCCGAGCGCACGACCTTGGTCGGGTCGATCACGCCCTTGGTGACGAGGTTGCCGTATTCGCCGGCCTGCGCATCGTAGCCGTACGAATACTGGTCCTTCTCCATGATCTTGCCGACGACGACGGAGCCATCCGCCCCGGCATTGACCGCAATCTGGCGGGCCGGTGTCTGGATCGCCTTGCGCACGATCTCAACGCCGTGCTTCTGGTCCTCGTTTTCGGGGCGAAGGCGCTTGAGTGCCTCGACCGAACGCAGCAGGGCGACACCGCCGCCCGGCAGGATGCCTTCCTCGACAGCGGCGCGGGTCGCATGCAGCGCGTCATCGACGCGATCCTTGCGCTCCTTCACCTCGACCTCGGTGGCGCCACCGACGCGGATCACCGCGACACCGCCCGCGAGCTTTGCAAGCCGTTCTTGCAGCTTCTCGCGGTCGTAGTCGGAAGTGGTCTCCTCGATCTGCGCCTTGATTTGCGCCACGCGTGCCTCGATGTCGGCTTTCTTGCCGGCGCCGTGCACGATGGTGGTGTTCTCCTTGTCGATCATCACCTTCTTGGCGCGGCCGAGCATGGAGATCGTGACGTTCTCGAGCTTGATGCCGAGATCTTCACTGATCGCCTGGCCGCCGGTCAGGATGGCAATATCCTGCAGCATCGCCTTGCGGCGATCGCCGAAGCCCGGCGCCTTCACCGCGGCTACTTTCAGGCCGCCGCGCAGCTTGTTGACGACGAGCGTGGCAAGCGCCTCGCCCTCGACGTCCTCGGCCACGATGAGCAGCGGCTTGCCGGTCTGTACCACTGACTCGAGCAGCGGCAACAACTCCTGCAGGCCCGACAATTTCTTTTCGTAAATGAGGATGTAGGGATCCTCCATCTCAGTGCGCATCTTGTCGGCATTGGTGATGAAGTAGGGCGAGATATAGCCGCGATCGAACTGCATGCCTTCGACCACATCGAGTTCGGTCTCGAGAGACTTTGCCTCTTCGACCGTGATGACACCCTCGTTGCCAACCTTTTGCATGGCCTTGGCGAGGAAGTCGCCGATCTCGCGATCGCCATTGGCCGAAATGGTGCCGACCTGGGCGATCTCTTCGTTGGAGGTGACCTTCTTGGTGTTCTTCTGGAGGTCAGCGACAATGGCCTCGACCGCAAGGTCGACGCCGCGCTTAAGGTCCATTGGGTTCATGCCCGCGGCCACCGCCTTGGAACCTTCGCGAACGATTGCCGCAGCCAACACGGTCGCGGTGGTGGTGCCATCGCCGGCCGTATCGGAGGTCCGGGATGCCACCTCGCGCACCATCTGTGCGCCCATATTCTCGAACTTGTCTTCGAGCTCGATTTCCTTCGCGACCGTGACACCGTCCTTGGTGATACGCGGGGCGCCGAATGACTTATCGAGCACGACGTTGCGGCCCTTGGGGCCGAGCGTCACCTTCACCGCATTGGCGAGAATATCGACGCCGCGCAGCATACGGTCGCGGGCATCGACAGAAAATTTGACGTCTTTAGCAGCCATTGTTTTGTTTCCTTCGGGTTTCGGTCCTCATCCTGCGAAGCCGCGTGTGAGCGCGGTGTCGACATGGATGAGCTGTTTAATCGTTGTCCCTCGTCCTTCGAGACGCGCCCTGCGGGCGCTCCTTTGGACAAGGCGGCTCAGGCGGCCTTCTTCTTGGCGGCGCTGCCGCCTTCGATCACGCCCATGATGTCGGACTCCTTCATGATCAGGAGATCCTGGCCGTCGATCTTTACTTCGGTGCCCGACCACTTGCCGAACAGCACGGTGTCGCCAACCTTCAGATCGATCGGGATCAGCTTGCCGTTCTCGTCGCGGCCACCCGGGCCGACGGCGATGATTTCGCCCTGCGAGGGCTTCTCTTTGGCGGTGTCGGGAATGATGATGCCGCCGGCGGTCTTTTCCTCGGCATCGATGCGCTTGACGACGACGCGGTCGTGAAGCGGACGGAACTTCATGGCAGTCCTCCTAAATTATTGAACGATCTAGATTTTTGGTAGCTGACTGGTCCCCCCGCCAGCTCCTTCCCGCCACATGGGTGGCGGGTTTTTCGCCCGCAAGGGGCATCGGAAAATTTTTTAGCACTCATTTCGGACGAGTGCCAACACTTCCGGAAACGACAGTGGTGCCAATGGTTAACGGCCATGTGTTGGGAACGTCGTTTGCGCCAATCACGTTACCTCCGGCCGGCACGGGCATGCCGCGGAGGGGCTGTTAGCAGGCAGATTCTCGTGCTGCTAATGCCTTGATTTTAAACACCTTGTTTACCTTTTCGGCTTGCAATGGGGAGTGCCGGAAATGGAAACTTTGAGTCCGACTCGACGGAGGACCAGAATGGTTTCAGAGGATTTCCGTAGACAAGTCAGTGGTTATGGTCTGACGACCGCGCATATTCTGTATCGACGCCCCGACCATCGCTGGTTGCTCCAGTCTTACGTCTGGCAGAATTACGACCTCTTCCCCGAATTCCCAGAACTGCAGCGCTTCCTCGCCTTCTGGCGGGAAAAGTTGGAAGGCCCGCTGCATTCAGTGCGCGTCGCACACTGCAAGTTGATCAAGCCAGCCGAGCTCAAGACGATCGACGGGGAATTCCGGCTGCATTGAGTCAGTCCAACTGCGCCGTCGTGGTGCAGGACTGCTGCAAAAAATGCGAACGTGATCTTGCCCGTTGCTGGGATAGGAGGGTGCTGTTCCGGCGCTTCTCCGGAAGTTCATCAAAGTCTGTCATTCAAAGCATTCAAATGTTTTGACCGCGGTTGCCATGTTCCGGCATGGCGCAAATGCCGTGAGTGTCTTAACTAGTCCGGAACTTCACCCCGCTTCATCAGTCAAATATTCCGTGCAAAGATTCTTTCCCCGCGTCGTGCTGATGCTCGGCAATGTCGTCATCGGTCTCACGATTCTTGGACCCGCGGGAATGCTCGCCGAACTGGCGAGTGGCCTGCGGGTCGGTATCCACGACACTGGCCTATTGGTCACATACGGTGCAGTTGTCCTATGTGTTGGCTCGCCGGTCATGGCCTGGCTGACGACGCGGATAGATCGGCGTGTTTTGCTGGTCACTACGCTGGCGATTTTGGCAGCAGGGCAGGCCGCATCAGCGCTGGCGTCGAACTACACCGTTATTTTATTTCTCCGGCTTGTAATGCTCACGATAGGTGCGGTCTACACGCCGCAAGCGGCGGCCACAGTCGCTTTGATCGTTCCAGTTCGCGAACGACCAAGCGCAATTGCCTTCGTATTTCTTGGCTGGTCGCTCGCTATTGCCGGCGGCCTGCCACTGGTAACCTTTATCACCACACATTTCGGTTGGCAGACGGTGTACGGCAGTCTCGCCGCCCTTGCGGCCGTCATTGCCCTGCTTGTGTTCGTCGTGTTGCCGAAGGGGTTGCAAGGACATCCGCTTTCTCCGCAAAGCTTTGCGTTGATCGGGCGTAACAAGCGGATTGTGCTCATCCTGCTGGTGACGTTGCTGCAAACTTCGGGTCAGTTCACGGTTTTTATTTATCTCGCGCCGCTGCTCAAAGCCTTAACGGGCGCGGGCGCGGCAGTCGCCGGTTCATTCTTCGCGTTCTACGGCGTGGTCGGGCTAATAGGGAATGTAGTTGCGAGTGGAGTAGTAACAGCGCTTGGAACACAAAAAACCCTCGCGTTTTTCATGGGATCGACGCTACTCGGCATGGCGCTGTGGGCCGTGGGCGCGGGTTGGTTGTTGGCAATGGGAGCGGGTGTATTTTTCTGGGCGTTCGGATTTGCCGCGATCAACTCCATGCAACAGGCGCGCCTCGTAGCGGCCGCGCCGGACCTTGCCAGCGCTTCAGTCGCTCTCAACACATCGGTGCTTTATGTCGGACAGGCGATCGGCTCCGGCATCGGCGGGCTGTTGTTCGTCCTTGGTCGTTTCCACGTCATCGGCTTTGTCGGGGTGGCCTTCGTTGCGGCCGCGTGTGTGCTGCTCGCCGCGACGTGGGAGAAGGATGTTCCGAAGCCCGCCCGCTAACTTCTGAAGGCCTAACGGCCGGCAGCGTAGCCCTGCATGCCGCGTGGATTGGCCGCCGCGCGTCGCCGCGGACCGACACGCGAAGCGGCCGTGAGACGGCCTTCCGACCAGGGCGGTCCAACCTCGATTTCATGGCCGCGTGCACGCAGCTCCGTGATCGTATCGGCGGGCAATCGCTTTTCAACGACCAGCACACCGGGACGCGCGGTGCGCGGCCAGAACGAGATGGGGAAATGTTCAGAATGCCACGCGGGGGCATCGATCGATTCCTGCATGTTCATGCCGGCGTGAACATGACGCAAAAAGAATTGCGTGGTCCACTGATCTTGCTGATCGCCGCCGGGAGAGCCCCAGGCGAGATACGGCTCGCCGTCACGCAGCGCCAAGGTCGGCGATAACGTCGTGCGCGGGCGCTTGCCTGGAGCGAGCGCGGCCGGATGGCTTTCGTCGAGCCAGAACATCTGCGCCCGCGTGCCAAGGCCGAAACCGAGCTCGGGGATGACCGGTGATGACTGCAGCCAGCCCCCGGATGGGGTCGACGACACCATGTTGCCGGTGGCGTCAACAATGTCGAAATGCACGGTGTCGCCAATCACCTCGCCGAGCCGGCCAACCGTCGGCTCGCCAGCACCCAAGGCACCGACTGCCGTGCGCGCGCCTTCGGAACGGCGCATCGCGACCACCGCTCCAAAACCCTCAACCGAGCCTGGCAGCAACTCGAGCGAAGCCTGCTTGCCGATCAGTTTGCGGCGATCGGCATTGTAGCGATCGGACAGCAATGTCTCGATCGGCACACGAACAAATTTTGGATCGCCGTAAAAACTTTCCCGGTCGGCGTAGGCAAGCTTGGCGCATTCGACCTGCAAATGAACGAAATCCGGTCCTGCCGGATCGACGCCGTCAAGGTCGAAGCCTTTGAGTAACGCGAGTTGTTGCAGCATCACCGGTCCCTGGCTCCAGACGCCGGGCTTGCAGACGGTGTAGCGGCCATAGTCGTAAGTCAGGGGCGGTTCGACATGCGCCTGCCAGCCGGCCATGTCGGCGCCGGTCAGTGCGCCAGCATGAGGTTCACCACTGACGTCCATCACCTTTTGTGTGCGGCAGAACCTGTCGATCGCCTCGGCGACGAAACCCTGTGACCACACTTTGCGCCCGCGCTCGATCTGCGCAATCCGGTCGCCGCCGGCGCTTTCGGCTTCGCGCAATATCCGCATGTAGGTGTCGGCGAGCGCGCGGTTTGTAAAGAGCACGCCGGGTCCAGGCACCTTGCCGTTCGGAAGATAGACAGCCGCTGAACTTGGCCAATGCTCGCGGAACAATTGCGCGACCATGGCAATGGTGGCGCTTGCGCGCTCGACCAGCGGATGACCGTTGCGCGCGTATGAAATCGCAGGCGTCAGCACATCGGCCAGACGCATGGTGCCGTAGTCTCGCAACAGCAGCATCCAGGTGTCGAACATGCCTGGAACGCAAGCCGCAAGCAGACCGGTCCCGGGGACCATATCCAGTCCGAGACTGCGGAAATGCGCGATGGTCGCGCCAGCCGGTGCCGGACCCTGTCCGCATACCACCTCCGGCCGGTTGCGCTTCACATCGTAGAGGACGACCGGCACATCGCCGCCCGGCCCATTAAGATGCGGTTCGACCACTTGAAGTGTAAAGGCGGTCGCCGCCGCGGCATCGAAGGCATTGCCGCCTTTCTCCAAGATCGACATGCCGACCGCCGTCGCGATCCAATGCGTTGACGCAACAGCCGCGAAGGTGCCCTCGATCTCGGGCCGGGTCGTGAAGGGATTGGGGTTGATCTTGGAGACGTCAATTTTCATGCGTGGGCAATGTAATTGAGATTGACGAGGGTCGCCACCTTGTTTCGTCCCTCCGTTCGCGGCAACCTGAGGCCCGCGATTTCGACTGAGGGGACAAAATGTTGACAACTGCCGTGGCGGCCGCAGTGCCGCATCGAACCAACACGTTCAAGGTTCTTGCCGCCGCGTCGATCGGTAACGCGCTCGAATGGTATGACATTCTCGTTTACGGTTATTTCGCCGTCACGATTTCCAAGCTGTTTTTCCCGACAGCCGATCCGACAACCGCGCTGCTTCTGACTTTTGGCACGTTCGGCGTGTCGTATCTGGTGCGCCCGCTTGGCGCGATTGTGCTTGGCGCCTATGCGGACCGTAACGGGCGCAGAGCCGCAATGCTGTTGTCGATCGTTATCATGACGATCGGAACCGGCTTGATGGCGATCATGCCGACCTACGGGACGATAGGGATTTTGGCGCCAATTGCTGTGCTAATTGCGCGGCTGCTGCAGGGCTTTGCGGTGGCCGGCGAGTTCGGCAGTGCCACCGCGTTTCTGGTCGAGCACACCAAGGAGCGCAAAGGTTTTTTTGCGAGCTTCCAGTGGTTCGGCCAGGGGCTGGCCGCAGTGCTCTCCTCTTTCTTCGGCGTCATTCTGTTCAGCGTGCTGACGCCGGACCAGCTAGACAGCTGGGGCTGGAGAGTGCCGTTCTTCTTCGGGCTGCTGATCGGTCCGATCGGCCTCTATATCCGCAAGCACGTCGGCGAGACGCCGGAATTTCGCGAGCAAGGCCCTGCCAAGGCGCCCCTGCGCCAGATGTTCGCCCACCATTGGGATCGCCTGCTGATGTGCGTCGGCATCGTGATCCTTTCAACCAGCTCGAACTACATCATTCTTTACATGCCGACTTTTGCCATCAAGCAGCTGCATTTGCCGCAATCGCTTGGGTTCACCGCGACTTTGCTCGGCGGCATCCTGCTGACGTTTGGCGCACCATTTTTCGGTCATCTCTCGGACCGTGTCGGCCGCGTGCGAATGATGGTGATCGTCTCTCTGCTGTTTGCGGTCTCGGCCTATCCGGCCTTCGTGATGCTCGTCGCCAACCCGTCGCTTGCGGGGATCGTCGGCATCGTGTGCTGGCTGAGCCTGCTCAAGGCAGCCTATAGCGGCGTACTTCCGTCTTTAATGGCGGAATTGTTTCCGATCTCCACGCGGAGCACGGGTATCGCAGTGGCCTACAATACCAGCGTGCCGATCTTCGGCGGCTTCGCGCCCTTCATCGCTGCGTGGTTGGTTGCAGTCACCGGTTCGCCGGTGGCGCCAAGTTTCTACCTCATCGCGACGTCACTGATCAGCCTGTTGGTCCTTGTCATCATCAACATGCGAGTCAAAACCACCTAACCGAGACACCGATGGCCCGGATCCGCTTCGATTTCGGCGCGTTGAAACTCGACGCCGAATTGCTCGACACGCCCACAGCCAGGGCTATCGTGGCGGCGCTGCCGATTTCCTCGGCCGTGCTCACCTGGGGCGAAGAGGTTTATTTCGATGTGCCGGTGGAGGTCGCGCGTGAACCTGACGCGCGTGCCGTGATAACACCTGGCGAAATTGCGTATTGGCCGCAGGGTCCGGCAATCGCAATTGGTTTCGGCCGCACGCCGATTTCCAAAGGGGACGAGACGCGGCTGGCCAGTCCCTGCAACGTCTTCGCCAAGGCCGTTGGCAGCGTGAAGGTGCTCTCCAAGGTGAAGACCGGGGTCGAGGTCAGGGTGAACAAGCTCGATTAGTTCGATGATCGTTCGCCGGCATGGCGGCGGACCATCGATAAAGTGAGATCCCAGGCGTTGCGGACGTTGACGATCGCAAGCGCCAGCAATCCGCCGGCCAGCACTTCAAGCGCATAGTCGAGTTTGAGATAGATCATGATACTTGCGGCCAGCAAGGCAAGATAGGCGCCGACCGGGAGCAATCCGTAGGCCAAATAGTCCTGCAGATGGTGTGTCATCTCAGTGCGCACGACCCACACGGAGATGACGATCGAGACGGCAACACCGATGACCGCTGTCGCTGCAATCAGAACGGCGAAGAAGACCGGCCCATGCGAAGGCACCAGGCAGACCGCAGAGAGAAAAAACACGCTGGTGAAATGAATCACCACCGGACTCATGAAGGTACGAGTCCCCTGTTGGTGCCGGTCACTGAGAAAGCCGGTGCCGAGCGATACGGCGACAAACAAAAGTGCCAGCAAGGTGGCGCCGGCGGTGCCGAGCAGGATGTAGAATTCATGCCACTCGTGCAGCGATTCCATGAAAATCAGCCTCGCCCGACGAACGGCATCTTGTTGGCCATGACGGTCATGAACAGCACATTCGTATCGAGCGGCAGGCCGGCCATATAAACCACCGCGTTGCCGACATGATCTGCTTCCATGCGTGGTTCGATCATCTTGCGGCCGTCGGGCTGAAGCACGCCCTCGCCAGTCGCCATGCGTTCGGTGAGCGGCGTGATCGCATTGCCGATATCGATTTGGCCGCAGCAGATGTCGTATTGCCGGCAATCGAGCGACGTGGATTTGGTCAGCCCCGTCACCGCGTGCTTGGTCGACGTGTAGGCGACCGAATAGGGACGCGGCGCATGCGCGGAGATCGATCCATTGTTGATGATGCGGCCGCCGCGCGGCGACTGGCTCTTCATGATTTTTATCGCTTCCTGCGTGCACAGGAACATGCCGGTAAAGTTGGTCGCGACAACGTTCTGCCAGGTCTCGAACGGCAAATCTTCCAGAGGAACCGGCGGCGCACCAATGCCCGCATTATTGAACAACACATCGAGCCGGCCGAAAGTCGATTTTACGGTTGCAAACAACGAGACGATCGAATCGCGTTTCGAGACATCCGTCGGAACAGCCAGCGCCTGCGCTCCGATAGCGTTGATCTCCCCGGCAACCTTATCGATCATCTCCTTGCGGCGGCCGGCCAACACGAGATTGTATCCCGCCTTCGCCAGCGCGATGGCTACCGCGCGGCCTACGCCGGTTCCGGCCCCGGTTACGAGTGCTATTTTTGCGGCAGTGGCCATCAGATTTCCTTTCCCGGCGGGAATTGTCGCCCGCATAATGTGAAAACGCGCGCAACGCTACCACTGGCAGCGGAACACGTCAGCTAGGCGGACAACAGAGGGCCGTTAGCTTGCGAGAGCTTCGAAGGGCCGAAACGCGGAGGGCGATTGCAGCCGCACCGTGATCTCGGCGACGCTCACTGGCCGGCCGAAGCGAAAGCCCTGCATCGAATGCACACCGGCGGCGCGCAGGAAGAGCTGCTGGTCGGCGGTCTCCACGCCCTCGGCGGTGACTTTCATGCCGAGACCGCGGCCGAGACTGACGATCGCGTGGACGATAGCGGCAGCGTCGGCCGCCTTTTCGATCGAACGGACGAAGCTGCGGTCGATCTTGAGCTTGTCGAACGGGAATCGGCGCAGATAAAGCAAGCTGGAATAGCCGGTACCGAAATCGTCCAGTGCGAGCCGGACGCCGAGGGCCTTGAGCCGCAGCATTGCGTCTTCTGCGGTATCGACATTCCCCAGTAGCACGCTCTCGGTGAGCTCAAGTTCGAGGCGGGCCGGGTCAAAGCGCGTCTCTGTCAAGATGCGCTGAACGACATCGACGAAATCGATGCGGCGGAACTGAAGCGAAGACACGTTCACTGCAATGGTCAGATCCGGCCAAGCTTTGCCATCTGTACAGGCGCGGCGCAACACCCAGTTGCCGAGCTCGATGATCAAGCCGCTGTGCTCGGCGATGGCGATGAATTCAGTTGGCGGTATTTCCCCGCGAGTCGGGTGCGTCCAGCGGCAGAGTGCCTCGACGCCGACGACGGTCTCGCCGCTCTTGTTGACAACCGGCTGGTACAACAATTGCAGCCGGTCGTTTTCAATCGCCGCGCGCAAATCCGCCTCAAGCAGCTTGCGACTGGAAAGATCGGCGTCCATTGCGGCGTCGTAGACGCATGCCCGATTGCGCCCTTCGTTCTTGGCGCGGTATAGCGCCATGTCGGCGTAGCGCATGATGTCGGCGGCGGTCTCGCACTTGTTATCGATCACAGCGATACCGATTGATGCGCCGATAATGATATTTTGTGCATTGATTGCGTAGGGCGCGCATATGGCTGCGATAATGCGTTGCGCGAGACCTAGCATCTGCTCGCTTTCGCCTGCGACAGATGAGATCACCGCGAATTCATCGCCGCCGAGGCGCGCTACCAAATCGCCGCCGCGCAACGTATGCGAGAGCCGCAGCGTAACATTGCGGATAAGTTCGTCGCCGACGTGATGACCAAGCGTATCGTTCACGTCCTTGAAGTGATCGAGGTCGATATAGAAGACGGCTGCGGGCGCATTGCCGGCGCGAACCTCCTCGATTACCGCTTCCAACCGTTCGCTGAAGAATATGCGATTGGGCAAACCACAAAGCGGATCGTGCATTGCAAGGTGGCGTAGCCGCGATTCGCCGGCCGCAATTGCCGCCGCGGTACGACGCATGTATCGCAACACAAAGGCGGCGAGGAGCGCGAAGCCGATAGATGCGACCGCAACGAATGGCACGACGTTGTGCACGATCTCCGCGCCCGGCTGTTTTGGCGTCCAGGCGAAACGGGCGATCGTGGTCCCATCGGTGCCATTGAGGTCATAGGCGAGATCGCCTTTCGGCGGCAAAACCTGTTCGATCTTGCGTAGATTGGTCAGTCGCAATTGCGTAGCGATGGCCGAGAGCGTGTTGTCATCGATGAATTTCACCGACACGATGACAGGTGCGGCACTGTCGAGCGAGCCGGGGGTTCCGTCTTCCGGGCCAACCGCGACCGCCGCGATTACCGCGGGACGATTCATGAAGTGCTGGATAACCGCGGTTTGCTGATGAGTGTCGGCCAAAGCCTTTTGATTTAAACGGATCGCGCCTCGCATATCTGAGGTGCGGCCACGCATGTAATCGAGCACTGAGACAAGACCGGGACGCGCCTTGTCAAACCACTTCGTATCGGCCGGCCGGTGACCGACCAACAAATAGAGCAGGTCGTCGTTGCGGTCGAAAATGAAGATGTCGTCGTGATCGAAAAATGTTTCCAACCACGATCCGACGCGCTGCGTAGCCCAGTCCTGGTTGAACGAGCGGCGAATGTTCTCGATTGCTCCGTCCGAGGAGGCTACACTTTCCACCTCGCGCAGGACGCGTTCGCCATAGTTGGCAAGCGCGCGCGAGAACAATTGCCTTTCGTGATCGACGGCAACAACGTCGGCGCGTTGCGCAGACGACAGCACAGCGACGACGATGCAAACAATCGCGACTGCGACGATGACGCCGATGGGAACAACTACGCTCAGGCGAGCGCGATCCCAACTGGTGTATTGCCGCACATCGGATGCACGCGGGCGAGCCAAAGCCGGCACGATTGAGGTCCCTTAAGGCGTCCTGCTATCAGGCTTTTCGGGCCGGACGCTAGGTGACAAAGCTTGCTATTGGCTTTCCTTTTACCGAACCTGTTAGGGGTCCTTTGGCCGGGAAATTGCAATTCGGCTGGTTCTGTTAACTGGCGGTAAAAGTATCGTCCGTGTCCTGGGTTGCTTAATTAATGAATTGGAAATTGAGGTTGCCGTTTCGTTCGAAGTCCGGCCAAAAATCGATCACGTGGCGCTGCGATAGGGCGGCCGTGGAATCGCGATGTGTGCGGCACGTAACGCTGCCGACCAACGCTCACGCAAATCCTGAAAATAAGGCTCTCCTGGTTCGATCCGGTAATTCACCTCGGACGTGCAGGAGTCCCTGCGCACGACCAGGATATCGATTGGCAGTCCGACGCCGAGATTGGAGCGCATCGTGGAGTCCATTGAGATCAAACCGATCTTGAGCGCGTCGTACAAGTCAGTCTCGAACCCGATCGCGCGATCAAGCACGGGCTTTCCGTATTTGTGTTCGCCGATCTGCAGGTAGGGCGTGTCCGTGGTGCATTCGATGAAATTGCCTGCCGAGTAGATCATGAACAATTGCAGGCGGCCGCCTTTGATTTGGCCGCCGAACAGAAATGCGACCTCGTGATCAACTTCGGCTGCGTCGAGCGCCTTGCCTTCGGCGATCTGCAAGTTACGGATTGTGCGGCCGATGCGCTGCGCGGCCTGAAACATTGTTGGCGCATTCATCAGCGTCTCGATCTCTCCCGTTTCCGGATTTTCTACTCCCTCGGTCAGGGTCGAACGCACCGATTGACTGAGCGACAGGTTACCGGAGGAGGCGATGGCCATGATCCGCTCGCCTGGATCCGTATAGACGTGCAACTTGCGAAAAGTGGAGACATTATCGAGGCCCGCGTTGGTTCGCGTATCGGCGACCATGACGAGGCCGGCTCTCACAAGAATTCCACAACAATAGGTCATAGGTTTCGCGATTTTTCCGGTTTCTATGGCTGCAGGTTTATAGCGATCTGGTGGGCCGTTCGGCAATGCATCACGTTTGTGCCTGCTGACGCGCCTGGTCTATGCGTATGGCCACGGTCAGGGTTTCACCGCCGCCGCCAAAACGTGTGCCACGCACTGGAGCCGCGCCAAGATAGTCCAGGCCGACCGCGACCCGCACATGGGCCTCAGTGGTGCATATGCCGTTGGTCGGATCGAAGCCAATCCAACCCAGATTTTCGACGTAGGCTTCAACCCAGGCGTGGCCGGCATCCAACGCGGTCACGCCGTCGGCGCGGCGAAAGTGGCCTCCGATGTAACGTGCGGGAATGCCGAGCGTGCGGGCTGCCGCGACAAAAATGTGAGCGATGTCCTGGCAGACGCCGCGCCGAAGGCCAAAGGCCTCTTCTGCGGTCGTGGCGGCGTGAGTTGGATCTGTATCGAAGGCAATTTCACGGTTGAGCGCCGTCAGGAGTGCATGCAGCACCGCGAGCGTGTCGCCATTCGTGGCGGCGCGAATCGTCCGCGCGAAGTCGGCGATCGCGGGGTCCGTTCGGGTCAACGCGGTTTCGCGCAGGTAGAACTGGGGCGGAAAGCGCTCAATCGCGCCGCTCACCAGACCGTTGGTGTCCTGGGTCTCGACTTCACCCTCGACCTCAACCGTTAAATTCTTGAATGGACCCTCGGCCGTGAACGAATGGATGATATTGCCGAAAGCGTCCTCATGCTGATGCAGCAGGCAGTCGACGGACAGATCGATTCGCCAGGACACCACGTGCTGTCCATCGTGGTCGCGAGGGGTCAACCGCAACAGCTGCGTCACGCCGGTAGGCGGCGTATCGTAGGCGTAGGTGGTCGCGTGAGAAATACGGATTCGCATGGCCGGCCGGCTATTGGCTGATGTTGAGACCGACGCTCTTCTAGCACAAGGTTTCGGCTGAGAGCGGCGTGGCATTCATGTCAGGAATTGCTCTGTGATCAATGCGCCGAGCCTGTTGTTCTCGACAATGAACTCGCTGATGAACTCATGCAGTCCACGCTGAAAAATGCCATCCATACGACTGTTTTGCAGGCGCATACGAATGCCACGTGCCTGCCGTTGTACCGGACCATGTCTGCCATATGCGCCGGCGATCGAATCCAGGTTGCGCACGATCGCCTCGTAGCACGAGGCAAGCGAGCGCGGCATTTCATCGCGCAAGATAAGAAGGTCGGCGACCAGCCAGGGCTTCAGACTTTCACGATAGACCCAGTGATATGCGGTGAGTGCCGACACGGAGCGTAGGATCGCCGCCCATTGGAAATAATCGAGCGGACCACCGACGCGCTCATTTTCCGGCAGCAGAAGATGATATTTGACGTCAAGGATACGTGCCGTGTTGTCGGCACGCTCGAGATAAACACCCAGCCGCGAGAACCAGTAAGCGTCGTTGCGCAGCATTGTACGATAGGCGGAGCCGTCGTAGCGCAATGACGATTCCTGCACCCAGCGCAGAAAACGCGAGAACTCTTCGCGTGTGGTCGGCCCGTTGCCGTAGCGTTTTAGTTCGAGCCATGTGCCGTTGATGGCGTCCCACATTTCCATTGTGAGCGCGGTACGCACGGCGCGCGCGTTGCCGCGGGCGAGCTCGAAGCAGGAACGGATCGACGATGAGTTCGCGTTGGAAAAGGCCAGAAAGTCGGTTACGTTTTCTTCATTTGCTTCTTCGTAGAGCTTGAAGAACGCGTTGGCGCAACCAGCGGTCGCGACTGCGGATTCCCACTCGTTGCTGGCGCCGACATAGGCAAGGGGCAACGCCGATAACCGCTGCGTGGCGTCAAGGATGCGCGCAAGGTATTCCGCACGTTCGACGTAACGCGAGAGCCAATACAGATTATCGGCGGTGCGAGAGAGCATGCATTATCCGTCCAATACCCATGTGTCCTTAGTGCCGCCGCCCTGACTGGAGTTGACCACCAGCGAGCCTTCTTTCAACGCGACGCGGGTCAGTCCGCCTGGGACAATGCGCACACGGTCGCGACCCGTCAGCACGAATGGACGCAAATCGACATGCCGTGGGGCCACGCCTTGTTCGATGCAGGTCGGACATGTGGACAGCGCCAGCGTCGGCTGAGCGATGAAATTCTTCGGCGATGTTTTTAGCTTGGCGCGAAATTGCTCAATCGCAACTTTGCTGGCTGAAGGGCCGATCAGCATGCCGTAGCCGCCCGAGCCATGGACTTCCTTGACCACGAGCTCATGCAGATGGTCGAGCACGTAGGCTAGGTGTTCTTGCTCGCGACAACGCCAGGTCGGCACAGTTTTGAGCAAAGGTTCCTCGCCGAGGTAGAACTTCACGATCCCCGGCATGAAACTGTAGATCGCCTTGTCATCGGCAATGCCGGTGCCGACCGCGTTGGCGAGCGTGACATTGCCGGCCTGATAAGCCGACATCAGCCCCGGCACGCCCAAAGCTGAATCAGGACGGAAGGTGAGGGGATCTAGAAAATCGTCGTCAATGCGCCGGTAGATGACATCAACCCGCTGCGGCCCCTGTGTGGTGCGCATGTAGACAATTTCGTCTTTGACGAACAGATCGCGACCTTCGACGAGTTCGACGCCGAGTTTGTCGGCGAGGAACGAATGTTCGTAGTAGGCGGAATTGAATACGCCGGGCGTGAGCAGCACCACGTTCGGGTCGCGGGAGGCCGACGACGGCGCCACCGATGTCAGCGTGGCGAGTAATTCGTCCGGGTAATTTTCAACCGGGGCGATGCGATGTCGCGAAAACAGTTCTGGAAACAGCCGCATCATGATCTCGCGGTTTTCCAGCATGTAGGAGACGCCGGACGGTGTGCGGGCATTATCTTCGAGCACGTAAAACGTTTCGGCATCAACGCGGACGATGTCGATACCGGCGACGTGCACGTAAATATCGTGCGGTACATTCTGACCGCTCATTTCGGGACGGAATGCCGGATTTCTGAAGACCAGATCGTCAGGCACCACGCCGGCGCGCAGCACTTCGCGTGCACCGTAGATATCTTTGATGAACGCGTTGAGAGCGTTCACGCGCTGGGTGAGCCCCTTTTCCAGCAGCCGCCATTCGCTCCCCGACATGATGCGCGGAATGACATCAAACGGGATCAGGCGCTCTTGTGCCTCGGCTTCACCGTAGACGGCGAAGGTGATGCCGATACGGCGGAAGATCAGTTCGGCTTCGCGCCGCCGATAGGCGAGAACATCGGGTGGCACCTCTTCGAGCCAGCGCGAAAGCTCGCCGTACGCGGGGCGCACGCCGCCGTCATCACTCTTCATTTCATCGAAGGCGGCAACCATCCGGGTCCCCCAACTCGCCCGTTACGCAACGCCCTGTTTCGGTCTTTCGTTCGGCAGCTTTCCACAGATCGCCGTTGCAAGCTTCAGGCCAACCAAAAGCGCAGCTGAAACCGCAGGTTATGGCCGCTGGTGCCGAATGGACACTGCTTTTGCCCAATAAATGTGCGCTTGCAACAGGGGCGGCTTGAGCGAGCACCGAGGCCACGCTACGTCTCTGGATTGCCACAAGGATAACGCGATGGGCGCCAAGGCTGACATCGTCACGGCAGCCGTGCTGGTGATCGGCGACGAAATCCTGTCGGGCCGCACCAAGGACAAGAACATCGGCTATATCGCCGACTACCTTACCGCTATCGGCATCGATTTGAAGGAAGTGCGGGTAGTTTCCGATGACGCCGCCGCGATCGTGGATGCGCTCGATGGCCTGCGTGCGAAATATACATATGTATTCACGACCGGCGGAATCGGCCCGACCCACGACGATATCACCGCCGATTGCGTGGCTGAGGCCTTCGGCGTCGCGTTGGAGCTTCATCCCGAGGCGGTGGCGATCCTGAAGGAACGGCTGGCAAAGACAGGTGGCGAACTCAATGAGGCGCGTCTGCGGATGGCACGCATCCCGCACGGCGCCACGCTCGTAGCGAATAAAGTGTCAGGCGCGCCCGGCTTCTGGATCGGCAATGTCATCACGATGGCCGGCATTCCTGCGGTGATGCAGGCAATGCTCGACGAGGTCGCGCCGAAACTTAAAACGGGCACCAAATTGCTGTCGGAGACGATCCGCGCCGATGCCAAGGAAGGCGATGTCGGCACCGAGCTGGGCGCCATCGCCAAAGCGCATCCCGAAGCGATCATCGGCAGCTATCCGTTCATCGACGAGAAGCACGGACCAAACACCAATATAGTCGTGCGATCGCGTGACGCGCAGAAGCTTGCAGTGGTGAAGGCCGAGGTCGAGGGAATGCTGAAAAAAGTAAAAGCGCAACTTTCTGTCGCGCGGTAGAGCAGATGGCGGAAACCAAGGCCGACACGGCGCCACGCCCGGAAAAAATCTTTCCTGTTTCCTGGGATCAGTTCCACCGCGATTCGCGCGCGCTGGCGTGGCGCCTGCATGAGGCGGGGCCATTCGAAGCGATCGTCTGCATCACGCGTGGCGGGCTGGTACCGGCGGCGATCGTCGCGCGCGAGCTCAATGTGCGGATGATCGACACCGTGAGCGTGGTGAGCTATCGAAATTACAAGAACCAGGGCGAGCTCTCTGTGCTTAAAGGCATCGCGCCGGAAGTAGCCGCGCTACATGCGAAGGGCAAGCGCGTGCTTATTGTCGACGATCTCGTCGATACCGGCAAAACTGCGCGGGTGGTGCGCGACATTTTGCCAGACGCGCATTTCGCTGCCGTCTATGCCAAACCGATGGGACGACCGTTAGTCGACACCTTCATCACCGAGGTCTCGCAGGACACCTGGATATATTTCCCGTGGGATACCGGTCTTGCATTTCAGCCGCCAATCCGCGAAGGCGGCGACTAGCGTTTTTGGAGGAAGCCGAATGCTGACACGACGCGGTCTATTCGCCGGTGCTGCGGCGGTTGCTGCCGGGATGCCCGTAGCTGAAGCGCAATCGAACTACGCGAACCAACCGATCCACATTCTTGTTGGTTATGCGGCAGGCGGCGGCGTCGATATCGTTGCGCGCCTGTTGCAGGAACCGATGAAGTCGGCGCTCGGCCAGCCGATCATCGTCGAGAACCGTACCGGCGCAAGCGCCATGCTGGCAACCGGTGCGGTCGCGAAAGCACAGCCTGACGGCTATACGTTGCTGATGGCTGCATCCGGTGAGGTCGCAATCAACCATTTCCTGTTCAAGGAGCGGATGTCGTACGATCCGGCGAAAGAACTCGTGCCGATCGCGATGATCGGCATCGTCCCATGCGTGGTCGTAGTCGCGGCGGCAACGCCCGTCCACAATCCGAAAGAACTGATCGCCTACGCCAAGGCCAACCCCGGCAAGCTATCCTTCTCATCTTCGGGCATCGGCAATCCGCAGCAGCTGGCCGGCGAATTGATGAATACGATGGCGGGGATCCAGGTTCTGCACGTGCCTTATCGCGGTTCCGCGCCGGCGGTGACGGATGTCGCGACCGGGGCAGTCACGATGAGTTTTTCCAGTCTCGCCGCGGCGCTACCGCTAATCCAGGCGGGCAACCTGCGCGCCGTGGCCGTCACGTCACGCGAACGGATGCCGCAACTGCCGGATGTCGCGCCGCTGAGCGAGGGCACTCCCGGCCTCGCGGGTTACGAGTTGCTCAACTGGTTTGCCATGTTCGGGACCGCCGGCACGCCCCCCGACATCGTTGAGCGCCTCAACGGTATCGTAAATACGGCGCTCAAGGACCCGGCTATCGCCGACAAGCTGCTGCCCCAGGGCATCGTGCCGAAGCCGATGAACGTTGCGGAGTTCAAAGCATTCGTTGACTCTGAACGCACGAAATTCGGAAAAATCGTCGAGCAAGCGAATATCAAATTGAGCAACTGATACCGTTTGGGTGTATCATTCTATTAGAAAATACCCCGCGGGGGAGGACACAATGAACGTCAAGCCGAATACCCAGAGTGCCAAGCCGGTCGACGACAAGTGCTCGCATCACGTTCGCCCGCAGGATTTGCCGTGGGAAAAGATGCGGTTTCCTGGCTGTCAGACCAAGACGCTGCTGTTCGACCCCAAAACCGGTCTCGCAACCGTGCTGATCAAGATGGAACCGGGCGCGGCCTTGCCCGACCATGAGCACGTGCTGATCGAGCAGACTTACGTGCTGGAAGGATCATTAGTGGATAAGGAAGGTCCCGATGCCGGCCTCGAGGTCGGTCCAGGCGAATTCGTCTGGCGCCCCGCGGGCAGCCGGCACGAAGCATGGTGCCCTAAAGGCGGCACCATGATCGCCATGTTCCAGGTGCCCAACAAGTTCTTTGAGAAGGACGGAAAGGTCACCGACGCTGGCGGCAAGGACTGGCAGTCGGCCTGGGGACACGTGTTATCGAATTAGTTCGACGCGCCGCCGCGTGTGCCTGACCGCCGCGCGCCGGCGCGGTGAGTGAAGTGCCACGCGGACGTGGCGGAATGGTAGACGCAAGGGACTTAAAATCCCTTGGCAAATTTGCCGTGAGGGTTCGAGTCCCTCCGTCCGCACCAATAAATTCAAGACGATAACCGATTACCTGAAACTGGGATTGAAGGCCCGCTGCTGAGAAAATTCAGGAAAACATTCTCCGGGCCGCTCCACCGCAATGCCCAATTCGTGCGATAGCTGCATGGCGATGAGCCGCCGCCAGATAGTTGGGACCTTGATTGCCGTGTTCGCGGCCCTGGCTTTATCCGGCTGCGCATCCGAGGAGACCGCCAGCCGGTTTCTGGTGGCGCCGGACAGATACGTCCTCTACAGCTGTCCGGAGCTTGCCACTGCGGCGCAGACCAATCTAACGCGCATGCGCGAGCTTGAGGCGTTGACGGCCAAGGCCGGACCAAACGGCCAGTTTGCGAGCGAGCTGGCTTACCGTCCCGAATACCTGCAATTGCGCGGCGAAATGGACGAGATACGCAAGACCGCCGGCGAAAAGAACTGCAAGCCCATACCCGGTGTCACAGGTCCCGCCGTTCGCGCGAGCGATCAGGCTGTTCGCTAAACGGAAAGCCTCCAAAAGGGAACTTTTTTCAACGAAGGAACTTGTTGGCGTGCAACCCGCCACAGCCGTGGCCAGACACGGGGGAGAGCATGGGCATTTTAATCAGTCTTCTCATTACGTTCCTGGTCATCGTTCTAGTGCTTTATCTGATCAATATGTTGCCGATCGATGGAAGGGCAAAGCAGATCGTCCGGGTCATCGTCATCATCATTGGCGTATTATCTTTGTTGAAATATCTGGCGATCTACTAGCGCTTAAAGCGCCACGCGGCGCAGCCGTAGCGCATTGCCGACGACACTGACCGAAGATAGCGCCATCGCGGCGGCGGCAATGATTGGCGACAGCAATAGGCCAAACACGGGATAGAGCACGCCGGCGGCGACCGGAACGCCGAGCGCGTTATAGACAAATGCAAAGAATAGATTCTGCCGGATATTGCGCATGACCGCGGCGGAAAGCGTGCGCGCTTTCACAATGCCAGTAAGATCGCCTTTGAGGAGCGTGACGCCGGCGCTTTCGATCGCGACATCAGCACCAGTGCCCATGGCAATACCAACTTCGGCGGCTGCGAGCGCCGGCGCGTCGTTGACGCCGTCGCCGGCCATGGCAACCGAGCGGCCTTCACGCCGCAGTTTTTCGACGACGGCATTCTTCTGATCGGGGAGCACCTCCGCCTCTATCTCGGTAATGCCAAGCCGTCGCGCGACTGCTTGCGCGGTGGTCCGGTTATCGCCAGTGAGCATCACGACGCGTATGCCGTCAGCGGCGAGCGCTCTTAGCGCGTCGGGTGTGCTCTTTTTGATTGGATCGGCGACCGCAATGATGCCGGCGGCCTTGCCATCGACAGCGAGGAATATAACGGTCGCACCGTCGCCCCGGAACCGCTCGGCCTGTCCCGCGAGCGGCGCGGTACCAATATTCATTTCATCAAGAAAACGCGCATTGCCAAGCGCGATCCTCTTTCCTTCAACGATGCCGGTCACGCCCTTTCCGGCGGGCGCGTCAAACTCTCGAACAGGCAGAAATTCCATTTTGCGTACCGCCGCGGCTGCGACAATGGCCGCCGCCAGAGGATGTTCGCTGCCACGCTCGATGCTTGCGGCAAGGCGAAGCACCCGCGTTTCATCGAAATCAGAGGCGGGAACGATCGCGACAACCTGCGGCTTGCCCTCGGTCAGGGTGCCAGTCTTGTCTATGACAAGCGTATCGATCTTCTCCATCCGCTCCAGTGCCTCGGCATTCTTGATGAGCACGCCAGCCTGTGCGCCGCGGCCAACGCCGACCATGATCGACATCGGAGTGGCAAGACCGAGCGCGCAGGGGCACGCAATGATCAGCACGCTCACGGCCGCAACCAGGCCAAAGGCGAAGCGCGGTTCCGGGCCGAATGCCACCCAAGCGGCAAACGCGAGAAGCGCCACCGCGATTACGGCCGGAACGAACCAGGCCGACACCTGATCGGCGAGGCGCTGTATTGGGGCGCGGCTGCGCTGCGCCGATGCCACCATCTGCACGATCTGCGACAGCAACGTATCGCGGCCAACTTTGTCGGCGCGCATGACAAAGCTCCCGCTTTTGTTGAGCGTGCCACCGATCACGCGCGAATCCTTTTCTTTGGTGACGGGCATGGATTCGCCGGTGACCATCGATTCATCGAGCGCAGATCGCCCCTCAAGCACAATGCCATCGACGGGAACCTTGTCGCCGGGGCGCACGCGCAAATGCTCGCCGGGCCGAACGGCATCGAGCAAAACCTCCTCGTCGCTGCCGTCCTCTTTAACGCGGCGCGCGGTACTCGGTGCGAGATCAAGCAAAGCGCGAATCGCGCCCGACGTTGCCTCGCGGGCGCGCAACTCCAGCACTTGACCCATCAGCACCAATACGGTGATGACGCTCGCCGCTTCAAAATAGGTGGCGGGTACGCCGTGACTCCGGAATGCTTCCGGAAAAATTTGCGGCGTGAAAGTCGCGGCCAGGCTGTAGAGGTAGGCCACGCCGGTACCCATGGCGATCAAAGTGAACATGTTGAGATTGCGCGTAACGAGTGATCGCCAGCCACGCACAAAGAACGGCCAGCCGCCCCAGAGCACGACCGGCGTGGCGAAAGCGAATTGTATGTCGTTCGATAATTTCGGATCGATCCAGTTATGCACGCCGGCGATGTGGCCGCCCATTTCCAGGGCGAAGACCGGCAGTGTCAGTACCAGGCCAATCCAGAGGCGCCGCGTCATTTCGGCGAGCTCCGGATTTGGACCGGTGTCGGCACTCGCGATTTCGGGCTCGAGCGCCATGCCGCAAATCGGACAGGAGCCCGGACCGATTTGCCGGATTTCGGGATGCATCGGGCAGGTGTAGATCGCGCCTTCGGGCACCGGCCCGGATTGGCGTGCGTCCAAATATTTCCGTGGATCGGCGGCAAATTTCGTGCGGCAACCGGTCGAACAGAAAAAATAAGCGCGGCCGCGGTAATCGGCGCGGTGTTTGGCGGTGTGCGGGTCGACGGACATGCCGCACACAGGGTCGGTGGCGGTTGTCGCTGCCCCTGCGCGATGATGGTGATGCTTTGCTGCCACGCCTCTGCCTTGCCGATGATACCCCTAGGGGGTATATAGACGGCATGGCAAAGGACAGCAAGGCGGCAACACTGCGGCGGCTCAACCGCATCGAAGGTCAGGTGAGGGGCCTCGCGCGGATGGTCGATGACGACCGATATTGCATCGACATCGTGACGCAGATCGGCGCCGTGCGCGCTGCGCTGCGGCGGGTCGAGGAGGAAATCCTGCGGGATCATGTCGCGCATTGTGTCGACCATGCCATCAAGAGCGGCGACAAGGCGGACCAACGGCGCAAAGTTGCCGAATTGATGGACGTTATGGGTCGGGCGGCGAGGTAAGCGTTCAGCGGCGCAGGGTCTTTTCGGGGAAAATCACGCGTACTTCTTGCGCGCGAGCGCCACGCCTTCACCGAGCGCAATCAATTTCGCCTCGGCGATCTCACGCCGCATCGGGGCCATGCCGCAGTTTGTGCAGGCGACGATCCTTTCCTTTGGCACGAATTTCATGACGTCGCCGATAATCTGTGCCACCCGCTGCGGAGTCTCGATCTTGTCGGTCGCCACGTCGATGACGCCGATCAGCACGTCCTTGCCGTCAAGCAGGGACAGCAGTTTGAGCGGAACGTGTGAATTGATGCACTCGACCGATACCTGGCCGATACGGCTTTTGGCGAGCGCTGGAAAAATTTCCTCGTACTGCCGCCATTCGTCGCCGAGCGAATTCTTCCAGTCGATATTGGCCTTGATGCCGTAGCCGTAGCAGATATGAACGGCTGTAATGCAGTTGAGGCCATCGATCGCGCGATGCAGCGCCTCGATGCCCCAGCCGGCAACCTCGCCCATGAAAACGTTGAATGCCGGCTCATCGAACTGGATGACATCCACGCCATCCTTCTCCAGCGCGCGCGCTTCTTTGTTCAGCAGGTCGGCAAAAGCCATCGCCATTTTGATTTTATCGCCGTAGTGCGCGTCGGCAATCGTGTCGGAAATCGTCATCGGCCCGGGCAGTGTGGTCTTGAGCTTTCGCTGCGTATGCGCGCGCGCGTAACACGCTTCCGTCTGATGCACACGGCCCTTAAGCTTCAACTCTCCGCGCACCACCGGCACCATGGCCTTATAGCGATCGGCGCGGATTCCCATCTCGACTTTGTGTGTGAAGTCGATGCCATCGACAAATTCGAGAAAGCCATGAACGAAATGCTGGCGCGACATTTCGCCGTCGCAGACGATATCGATGCCGGCATCCTCCTGCCACTTGAGGGCAAGCAACGTTGCGTCGAGCTTGGCCGCTGCAAGCTCCTCGCCTTGCAACCGCCATTGCGGCCACAGCTTGTTCGGTTCGGCGAGCCAAGACGGCTTCGGCAGGCTGCCGGCGACGGTCGAGGGAAACATCATGCGTTCGAACTATTATACCGTTCGGGTGGACGCCAGTTATAAAGCCAATCGTAGCGCGCGCGCAGCTTTTCTCCGCCCATCGCTCGCATTGCCAGATTGCGGACGAACGCCTCCGGGCCGGTCAGCCCATAGATGCGATCCTGACGGCGCGACAATTGTTGGGCACGCGCTGTGCGGTGCCAGCGCGCACCTTCGTATGCGCGCACGGCGTCGGATGGATCGTCCAGATATTTGCTCAGCATGTCCGCCACCACAGCAGCGTCCTCGATTGCCATGCCGGCGCCCTGCGCGAGGAATGGCAGCATAGGGTGGGCGGCATCCCCAATGAGCGTCACGGGAAGCTTGCTGCCGCGGAAGGGGTCCTTGCGGTCGTAGAGTGCCCATTTCAGCCAGCGATCGGGAATTGAAATGAGTTCGCGCGCCTTCTCCGACCAGGTGAGGCGCGAGAAGTGGCGGAGAATCTCGCTGCGGTCGCCGGCAGCCGACCAGCCAACCTCGTTCCACTCATCGTGGACGATGCCGACGATATTGATCATTTTGCCGGCCTTGACCGGGTAGTGCACGAGGTGTGCGTCGTGGCCAAGCCAAAGGTGCACCAACGGTTGGCGGAATTCTGCCGGCACGGCGTCGGCGGAAACAAGCGCACGCCAGGCGGTGCGATGGCGAAACGCAGGCGGCTGCTGTCGGCGCAAGCGCGCGGCAACACTTGACCAGATGCCATCGGCGCCGATCAACGCGATACCACGCTCATCGGATACTTGGCTGCCGCGTCTGGCGACGACACTGACGCCTTTGACGTGCGCCGCGAAATCCTCGACCCGAACTCCCAGTTTGAGTGATACGTCGAGCTCGCTTCGCACGGCGTCAACGAGCGCCGATTGCAGGTCGCCACGATGGATTGACCAATAAGGCGCTCCGTACCGGCGCTCCGCCTCGTCCCCCAATGGAATACGGACGATCTCACGAGCCGAACCGCCGGCCATTACCCGGATGGCCTGTGGCGCAACAGCGACCGATGCGAGCCGCTCCCGGAGTCCGAGAGCCATCAGGATACGGCTCCCATTGGGGGAAAGCTGAAGGCCGGCGCCGGCCTCTTCAAGTTTCTCGGCTTGCTCGAGCACCGTCACTCGAATTCCGGCGCGGGCGAGCGCCAGCGCGGCCGTCAATCCGGCGATGCCGGCACCAGCGACGATGACATGACGCGCGGGCGCCATCGCCAACAGCCTCGATAGAATCAAGCGGCAACGGAAAGCGGCAGTGCGCATTGCGGCGGGCGCGCCGCATGCGAATCAAGTGCTGGATCGTGACGGTAGAGGGTCGAGCAATATGGGCAAATGATTTCCTTATCTTCACCCATGTCGAGAAACACATGCGGGTGATCGTATGGCGGTGTCGCACCGACGCACATGAATTCCGTGGCGCCGATCTCGATCACCGGTACGCCCGGGTCGTTGTGAAAGTGGGGGACGACATGTTCCGCCATAGGAGGTCCTTCTTGCTGCCGCACCGCAGCGGCGAAATTTTAGGCAACACCATAGCGAGGCACGTCCACAATGCCTAGCTCAATCGCGAAAAGCGATATGAGACAGTGCCGCCGAAACGCCTTGGTTGCCGTTCACAGGTATCGCCGAGGTGTCACGTGACGATCGGCAAATTCCATATTGGAACCCCAGTGCCGGAACCAGCGCAGGAAAGCGCGGCGCGCGATCCGCGTATCGGCGCCGTCCTCGCTGTCGCGGCCTTACTCGCTGTTTCTGCGGCCTATTCGGTCCCGCGCGCGGCGGAGGCCATTGCCGGCCTCGATGATCCAGCGCGTATTGCCGGTCATGCCCTCGAAAACAGGTTTGATGCCGTCGCGGCACAGCGCGAAATCGGAGCCGCATTGGCCGCGCGTGACGCCGATCTCGCCCAGAGCTTTGTCGATCTTGCGGCCAATCGGCAGGTGCCGCTTGATGCATTATTGGTCGAGAGGGTGAAAAGTGCGGCTGCCGAAGCTGCCACCACAAGGCACAAGGCGGAAAGCTTCGCGCGCGGCTTTGTTTCCGGCGAACCGGAAGATATGGCCGCGCTCGCAGGCACCGCACTCGGCGATCTCTTTGTATTCGGCGATATCCGTGACGCGCTGCGCGAAGGAACGCGGTTGGCGACCGGACAGAAGGCCGACGAGTTGGTGCTCGGCCTGGCTTCCGCCGGAATTGCGATCACCGCAGCTACCTACGTGACCTTAGGCGCAGCCGCGCCGGCGCGCGCCGGACTTACACTTGTCAAAGTCGCGCGCAAGACCGGAAGCCTCGGGTCCGAGCTCGCGGGCAACCTCGGCCGCATGGTGCGCAAGGCAAGCTTGTCCGAGCCGGCAATGGCGGAGCGCGCCGGGCGCGACACCGTGAAGGTCGAGCGCGCAAACGGATTGCTGGGTTTTGCGCGGGATGTTGGCCGCGTTGAGAAGGCGGCGGGCGCACGCGCGGCATTCGACGGCCTCAAGATTGCAAAAGAGCCCAGCGACATCACGCGGGTCGCCAAATTGGCGGAGAAGGAGGGAAGCCGCACGCGCGCCATCCTGAAGATCG